>Ga0102944_1002563_pt1 | contig 10508 bp, 9 predicted proteins | sample SalPonD_shore_MG_FD_78172 | JGI IMG/M metagenome (GOLD analysis project Ga0102944, IMG submission 78172) | Salt pond soil microbial communities from South San Francisco under conditions of wetland restoration - Salt Pond MetaG... | ecosystem: Environmental > Aquatic > Marine > Intertidal zone >... | reverse complement strand
ATAGTTCTTCATTATCTCCAGTGACTGGTGGTGCTGCCATATAACCATCTATTTCTCCGATTATCTCACCTTCTGAAGTATCATCCAGATTGAAAGTTACTACTTGTACCGTTGTACTAAGGTCTCTTGGTACCTCCCGCTTAGATGTGGTCACGATCTTTGCGTCTGTTAGAAAACTGGGTATTGCATGATGGTAATATCCATCAGATACTCGTTTGCTCTCCTTAGTCGTGATATCAATAACGAAGATATGCAGAAATCTATCAGGATGATTATAGCTGGTTCCCTGACGGTAAACCAGATCTGTGATTACCTTCGGATCGGTAAGTTTTCGTTCATACTCCTCATCTTCGGCTTTTCTCTGTTCTGCCTCGAATTTTGAAGTTGGTGGATCTCTCTCCTCCTGATCTCGATTATGATCAAACATAGCAGCATATGCTATCTTACTACTATCAGGTGACCAGTTGAAACCAGATACTCCATGTTTGTTGGAGGTTAATTTTCTAGCTTCACCTCCATCTAATCGCATAATGTAAATCTGTGGTTTCTCTGCCCGTGTGGACAGGAATGCTAGATACTTCCCATCGGGTGAGAATTTCGGCATATGATCCACTTTCGTGCCACTCGTAAATTGTCTGATCTCTCCAGTTGCGGTATTCAGTACCTTCAAACAGGAAGTGTAGGAATTATCTACACGATCGGCCACTTTCTCATCCCAAACCACATAATTGTCCTGACTTTCAATTGAAGTCACTCTTCTGATGTCATAATAATCATCAGCCGTTACTTTGCTCATATTATGTAATATGATAATCTCTTTTTGAATTCTCAGCTTCAGGTAAGACTAAAATCCTTTTTATCTGATTTTTGCAAGATAATTTTCCACCAATAAATCATATGCTGTATTATGCAATAAACGGTTAAAATTGGGGGAAAAATCAATAGTCGCAAATGCTCCTTTGCTGACCCAATCTTTGGTATTATCTGGTGTTAATGCAAAAGCAAGTAGCGTGACATCAACATCTTCAATTACATAATGCTTGGTTCCCAAACATAATCCCGAGTAAACCTGCGTTGGATCTAATCCACGGAGACAGAATACTTTATCAAAATGATTGAGTAGACTTTCAACTGGTGTTTTCTCATCGATCCGGATACAGATTTTAAAATTAAACCAGGGTCTTGAATTAAAATTATTGAGATCGAAGCCGAGTTTATCAAATAATACCTCAAGAATCTGCTGTTCATCCTGGCTAATTTTTCCATCCTCTCTAGCTTTTGAAATAAGGTTCTTTAACATCAATCGACTGGAATTTGCTAGCACTTTTTGAAGAACAATTTTCGTTGGTCGATCCTCATCTAGCTGTTGTATTCTCTGCTGGAGATTCTCACTCTCTATTCTGATTTCCTCGATCAACTCTCGTTCATCTTCGGTTATAATATCATCCTCTTCAGCTTTTTTGATAACACTATCCATTATATCTTTGAAACTCTTGGATGACCTCATATGAAATAGGTCGATAAGGATTCATATTAAGATACGTAATTAGAAATAGTTTTGCGGGAACTAATCAGATACAGGCTCAGTTATGATATTTCATATTCAGGCTCGGGTTGTAAGAACTCAGGAAATCCATTTTTGATGATTACCACAAATAATGCGAGGAAAGCAATGAATGAGAAATACTGGAGGATCGTCGTATCATGAAGAATCACTGGAAGAATATTGACCAGAGTAACTAGGATAATGCTAATTATTGCTACGATGAAAAGTAAGCCTGTTGTGTTTGTAATCCATTTCAATTGTTTGCCTAGATAGGTATCTGTATGTGCTATGGCTGAGAATACCTCTTCTGTCATTTTCTGATGGCTTGCAAAATTCTGTGTACGTTGAATAATCTCTAGATTTGGTACCACTAAATGCTCACCAATTACCCCAAGTACAAAGATAGTAATGGGATATATCGTATTGATGCCTAGAAAATATTGCTGGATGAAAGCTCCAAAACATGCTACTCGCAATAGTTTTGAGGAGCGATCAGCCTGGAGATCGATCATTCGACTCCCGATTAGAATTCCAAAAATAGTTGCAATAATACCTACTAAAACCCCCTGTGGAACCGTTAGCAGAGAATTTTCCACAATTGACGGAATGAATAGATAATATACCGCTGCTCCAATCTGCATGAAAATAAATGCAAACATCAATCGTTGGAGAAACCTGATATTGTTCTGATAGCGTTTAATTGTCTCTTCTATCATGAGTTCTGCCTCCATGAACTGACTGAGGTGTCAAATGGTAATTCAGGTGTCCACTCATAAATTTTGATTCCACGTTCACCCATGTTGAGTTTGATTGCCAATTTACGAATTCCAAGAATCTTCTTGGACAACTCCATTTCCTCATTTGATTTGCCTGGAAGATAGACTGCAGTTGGTGCCAAGACAGTGAGTCTTCCCAATCTGGGAAGCATATCTGACAAAATATCTGCATTTTCGGGACGATTTAATGAGGAGAACAGCAGTATCTCAAAATTCTGATCTCCAATTCTTTTAATCGTTTGTTCTAATCGAGATCTGAATAAACTCAATTCTTTGATTGAGGTAACAGTATCCACATTGGTTAGGTGTTGGCTGATCTCAATGAGATGCCTTCTTCCTGATTTTGCGGGGATGTAATTAATATATTTTCCGAGGGTAATTACCCCAACTTTTGTCCGGTTATTGATAAGGTACTCTGCCAAACCTAGCGCTGCTCGTACTGATGCGTCTGCAATTTCAGTTGATTCCTCCGTCAGATCAAGAACAATAATAATATTGGATGCTCGGTTAATCTCAAATTCATTTGAATACAATTGATGATATTTGGCAGTTGATTTCCAGTTTACCCTCCGCATGGGATCTCCAACTCGATATTCACGGACTCCTGTAAAATCAACTCCATCTCCAACTAATTTCGAGCGGAATAATCCTCCAATTGAGGTCAAAAATGATGGGGGAAGTGAGTAGGTGGTTACTTTTTCAGGTTGTGGAACGATAATAACCTCTTTCAACGAATCTATCTTCATTCTCGTCTCTTTTACCATACTCTGACTATGATGACGAATATGTACTGGTCCTATGATGTATTTACCTCTTCGACTGAAGAATATCTGATAAATCATTTCCTTTTGTGATTGTGGTGGTATAGTCAGGAGATTGATATTGCTCCCTTCCCAAACTGACGCATGGTCTGGCAATTCATCTACGATTTCCCCACGAAAAGGATGATCTGAATTATTGTACAGGGTCAGTTTCACCTTGACATGATCCCCTTCCTTGAAATTCTTCCCTTTAATCACCCGTTCCAAGGCAATTTCAGGATCTGCATCTGCCTCCTGATTGTAGGCAAACATCAGTACACCAAATAGGAGAAATGCTATCAACCAGTTAAAATCACGTGTGATAAGCATGATGAGAAAGGGGATAATAACTAACCAATTTAACTTGGATACTTTCTCATTGAATTGCATAATTATTCAACTCGTGGTGCTACAACCTGTTCGAGAATATCTTCTAGAATAGATTCAGCAGTTATCCCGGTGAGTACATCACCTGATCTCAGGATAATCCGGTGTGCCATCACTGGAATGAAAATATCTTGGACATCCTGTGGATTGACAAAATCTCGACCATTGATCAATGCCCAGGCTCGTGATGCATTTAATAGACCGAGAGAACCTCTGGGACTGGCACCAACTGATATCTTCCCATCTTCTCGGGTTTCATGTACTAACCGGACTATATACTCAATAATTGGTTCGGACACATTAACCTCCTCAACCTGATTTTGTAGTTCGAGTAATTCTTCATGGGTTAGGATCTGTTCCAGCTGAAAATCTTCCTGTTTACGTTTGATCCGATTCCAAAGGATTTCTTGTTCTTCTGCGAAGGAGGGATAGCCAACATCTGTTTTCATCAAAAACCGATCTAGCTGTGCTTCTGGCAGGGGAAAGGTTCCTTCAAATTCGAGAGGATTCTCAGTGCCTAATACAATAAATGGTGGGCCTAAAACATGAGTTTGTCCATCAATGGTGACTCGTCGTTCTTGCATGGCTTCAAGCAGTGCGGATTGAGTTTTAGGCGAAGCCCGATTGATTTCATCGGCAAGTAAGAGAGAACAATGCATAGGACCGGGTTTAAACTCAAATTCATTGGTCTTCATATTATAGACTGATACACCCGTGATATCTGCTGGTAAGAGATCTGGTGTAAACGATACTCGGTTGAATTTTAAACCGAGAACCATTGAAAATGCTCTTGCCATCATCGTCTTTGCAAGACCTGGTACATCATGGAATAGTACGTGACCATCAGCCAAGATTGCGGCCAGGATCCGTTTCAAGATTTCTTTCTTACCTACGATGACTTTTGCTATTTCATCTAGAATTTGTTCGATTTTTTCATCTGTATTCATGTTATTTACCTCTTATTTGGAGCACTGTAGGATTTAGCTCCTGCAATTTCTTTTTCAAACTTCAGCAATACCCGGTTGATATTATCGATATACCCTTCCGTTGCTTTGGTATCGTCTGTTCTCAGGCCAAAGAAAGACCTTGTTACTCCGCCGTTGAGTCTGGACCATTGTTTTGGGTCTCTGAAGAACAGTCGGAGTTCCTTATCCTTGAAGTACTGTTTCATTACCTCTGAGTCCTTACGGTAACGTACAAAATATGCTGGTGATTTGTTGTAAATCATGGCTGCATCACCAGTGAGTTCATCTCTTACATTGATTGCAACCTCTTTTGGCGTACTTCTTCGTATTTTCGTATAAATTTTCATTAAAGTGATCAAATTGGGCCGTTGTCGTATACGTTTCATTCGTGTTTGGAATTCCCAATCTTTGGTGTTATAATAGTGTACAATCCTTCTCAGGGCGAGTCGTATGATAAGGAAGATTGATACTATCCAGACAAGTGAAATATAATCATTATAGTTGAATGTACTCATTGTTTTCTCTCCTGTGCCCTGATTGCTTCATACATCCTCTCAATTTGCATTGATACTTGATCATGTAGATCCTTAGCTTCCAGCACATCTTCATGACTCATTTCCTTCTCGCCAAACCTTGCTTCTTCGTAGATCTCAGTTAATTGGTCAAAATAACTGGACAATGGTGGTCCGGGACTATCATCTACCTGAAGTGAGAAGTAGGTAGGGCTGAACCATTCTGGTGCCTTACCTTTGATCCCCTCAATCTTATTGGAGGCATCAACATAGTAATCTATGATACTCTGATTGCTCTCAAAAGGTGATTTGGCATACTCATTCACCTTGCGGAACTGGATCTCAGGATCATAGTTTTTTCTACTGACATACCAGTACAGAAGTCCAATTAATCCAAGGAGTACGACAATAATAGTTATTGCAGACAGAACATTTTGCAAGAGCATATCAAATTTACTTGGTCCAGTTGGGGTAATAAATGAATTTAATGTGTTTGATATCGAGGAACCATTTCCCGAGGTAGATCTAGGTATCTCTGATCTGTCTATGGGGGTATCACTTGCAATAGAATCTCCTCCACCATTCTGACCCGGTTGAGGAATTCCATCGACGAAATACATTGAAACGAATATCATCCCAACTAACAGGGTTGGAATAAAAAACAATTCAAATTTATTAGGATTGAGACCTACAGCATACATCGTGTAGATTACAACGAGATACATCATGATGACAATTGGAACAAATATCAATACTGATGAAAGCTGGTATGTACCAGATAATGCTCCATTTTGTTGAATACTGCCAAATGCTATTACGGAGAGTAACAGGATTAAACCCCATCTAAGGAGTTGCTGACTATCCATTCCCAATATTTCGTTCTCCGAACTATCTGACATTAAGCTCTAATTTAAGGTGGAGAACATGCACTAATAAGGCTGTCTCTAAGAAAACATGGCAATAATACTCAGATTTTGAGAATTCAAGAAGTGCGAAGTATTATTGGTAAAATATTGGCAACAAATTATCTGCTATGTTGCAGTTGCTTGTAAGTACAGTAAATCATTGCCTATTTTAGAATCTCCTAAGCCAAGCAATCAGTTTAGTCAATCTGTTGAGATATTATTCGAGAGCTGAATATCAAGGCATTCAACTTGTAGTATTGGAGTGATATATGATATAGCCTATCTGCTGATCAAAACAAACAAGAAGAACTGGTATTACATTCTTATTAGACGATGAAAGGTTCAGCTTCTCGATCTCTTCTAACAGATCTCTACGAACTTACGATGGCTCAGGGCTATTTCAACGAAGATAGGATTGAAGAGCAGGCAACATTTGAATTATTCTTCCGCTCAAACCCATTCGATGGGGGTTATACCGTTCTTGCCGGAATTGAAGAAGCAATCGCATATCTTGATCAATTTTCATTTGACCGCTCGGATATTAACTATCTCCAATCACTGGATATGTTTACTCCAGATTTTCTCGATTATCTGGCAGATCTTCAATTTGAAGGTGAGGTAGAAGGTCTCCCTGAAGGCTCTGTAATCTTTCCATATGAACCCATTTTACAAATTACTGGAAGATTACCTGTAGTACAGATACTTGAATCTGCATTGCTAAATCTGATTAATTATCCCTGTTTGATTGCAACCAAAGCTGCACGAATCAAATACTCGACACGACGTAAGGAAACTGTGTTAGAGTTCGGATTGCGTCGTGCTCAAGGTGATGGTGCCATCCCTGGTGCTAGAGCAGCAGTAATTGGTGGGTGTGCGGGGACGTCAAATACCTTGGCGGGTAAAATCTATGGTTTGCCCATATCCGGAACTCAAGCACATTCTTGGATCCAAAGTTTTGATGATGAATTAGAAGCTTTTCGATCATATGCCCGGACTTTTCCAACCAATACCGTTCTCCTTGTTGATACTTATGATACCTTGCACAGTGGTGTTCCAAATGCAATCCAGGTTGCCAAGGAGATGGAAGCACGTAGTCAATCACTTAGAGGGATTAGAATTGATTCTGGTGATCTAGCCTGGTTATCAATACAGGCTGCTGAAATGCTTGATAAAGCTGATCTGCCCGATGTGAAGATTGTCCTGTCATCTGATCTCGATGAGTATGTCGTAGAATCAATAGTCAATCAGATCTCCTCCCGCATGCAAGATAAACAGGATCAGGAATTTACCCAACGTCTTTTAGGTAGATTACTCTGGGGTGTTGGTACGAAATTAATTACCGGATCAGGAGGTGAAAAAGCAGCTCTGGGTGGAGTTTACAAATTGGTTGAGATTGCTGGAAAACCTGTGATTAAAATTTCTGAAAATAGAGCTAAAACCACAAATCCTGGGAGGAAACAGCTATGGCGTCTCAAATCAAAGAAAGGACGATGGATTGCGGATGTCATGGGCTTATATGGTGAACCCGCACCCCAAGCTGGTGATCGTATTTACCACTTGTCTGACTCTACCAAATTCCTGACCCTTGATGAGGTCGAGGTAGAGCCATTACATCATAATCTTCTCGAATATTACAATCAGGATCGAACAAAAGAAGAAGTTTGGAAGGAGGCTAAAAACAGAGCCCATCATCTCGTATTCGAAGAATTGGATGAAAGTCATCTGCGATTTCTCAATCCCCATATTTACAAGGTAAGCCTAACCTCGAAATTATTTGGATTGAAACAGGAATTTCTCACCAAACATAAAAAATCATAAGTCCAACTGGAGGGTATTTAGTGGAACTGTGGATTGGAATTGATGGTACAGATAGCCCCTATGGTGGTTGTACTACCTGGACAATGTCAAATATCATTGATCGGTTGATGACCGTTGATTCGAATCTTGAATTTCTTGATTATCCTAATCTGATTAGATTAGATCCAAATATTCCGTATAAAACACGGGGAAATGGAGCACTCAGCCTTCACATCCGTACCAACTTATCGATTGACTATCTCTCAGATCTTATTGTTGGGCAAATACTCGCGGATCAGTCACATTATAGATTGAACCCTGATAAACAACCAGGTCTGCTGATTTGCCAAGAGAAGCCACCTGTTCATATCTACCAGCAGGCATTGCAACATCTATTAACTGTTGCTGATATCAGATCTGACTTTGAACCGCTCTTTGTTTGGCCAGATTGGAATACCTCACATATTGGTGCAGCAGCAGCAATTGCTGCAGATCTTACTGATGATTTTACCTTTGAATTATTAGCCTACCGTTTCTTGGATAATTGTAGGACTCCTCGAGAAATCAATCCGAGGAGATTACAAGAATTATCCCTTCAATATCCATCTGTCTTCTCCTCCTATGATGACCGACAGCACCGCGAATTAATATGCCCAGCAGGTCCCGATCCGATCTTCTGTGGAATTCGAGGAGAATCAGTTGATGACCTCAAAATATTTTTTAAAGAACTCAGGATTACGGAGGAATTACATTCATACACAATTTTCCGTACTAATCAAGCCACTGATGCTCATGTAAGCCAGGCAAATCGATCGAATATTCCCTATGATGTCTATTCAGGTGATATACTTGTTACTCAAATTCCAGATGAGATTCAGGGAGGTCATGTATTTAGCAAGGGATATGATGGTCAACAGTATCTTGGATTGAACTGGTTTGAACCAACGAAAAAATTACGTGATCGAGCCAGGAATTTACTCCCGGGAGATCGTATTTACATTGATGGTGCCGTGATTGATGATGACCATGTACGGTCTGTCAATGTTGAATATATGATGATTATTTCAGCCCCTGATAGAATAATTCGATCTCCTCCGATTTGTGAGTGTGGACAGAGGATGACAAGTGCTGGAACATTTGCCGGATACAAATGTAAATCCTGTGGTCATCGTTCTAAATTCAGTGAGCTTGAGATTCGACATCGCGCATTATTCACAGGTCAGATGGTCTTCAGCTCAAAGAGTGCACAACGTCATCTGACCCGTCCACTAGAACGACTACATCGGAAAAATACGTCGATACCAAATCAAATCCTATTTCATCATTTTAGAACCATATATCACCAATCGTACATAAAACAGTGAACTCGTGATATGGTATTACTTAAGTATAAACCTGTATATTAATTATTGCTGGATAATTTCTAACTGAAGAAGATCTCTGAATAGCTCTGTTGTAATGAGATAATGGTTGTGTAATTTTAGATGATTACTTGGATAATATATTTACTCTAAGTTAGAATGCACCAGCAGTAGAGACGGGGATAAGGAGAAGTGTATCTCCTGCATCAACATCATAATTCTCAAGTGTCTCATCTGGATCTAGTGTACGACCGGCATGGGACAGATGGAATTCATCAGCTGGCAGGTCGAATACCTGTGATACGGTGTATTTGATATCACCAATAGGGGCGTTTTCAGATACAACCATTTTCTCCTGTTTCTGAGATGGTCCAACAGTGGACTGGAAATAAACAGAAATTTTGTTACCAGCAGGGGTCTTGCTGGATGCGGGGGTCTTTGATTTGATAACAGGTTGTGCTTCTTCTACGGTATCAAAATCATCGTCTTCAATCATTAAGTCTTCAAATTCGCTCATTTTTTGTAGCTCCTTGTTTGCTAGGTAGAAACCCAACAACACACAAACATATTATGGAGGTAGTACTATATAAATATTGTGGGTAATCGATGTAAGTTTGTTTGTGTGTATTGGTCAAATAAAAAAAGTGGAGAGTAAGTAAATTGGTGGTTTGGTGGTTACAACATTACTCTCCGAGGTTACAACTACTTATTCTCCTAGTTCTATAAAAGTACTAACAGACCTAGTTAAAAGTGAAGTTTTGATCCACCGGGTCTACATCACTCGTGTTTTTGCTTTATCAACTAGGATTTATTCTAGAATTATCGATTATGATCTAGAAATGGTTAAAACTAGCTCTCAAATAAAAATTTGAGGGAATCACCTTGCCATCCTCACAAGATTCAAAGCATCCCCTCACTAGTAATTCCAACAAAAATGTATTTCAAAGCTTTGTTGAGGCGCTAGATGAGGAGCCACAATAATATCTCAGAACGATCATTAATCTAACTCACAGGGAAATTGTCTTTGTCCCAAGAAATCAACCGGTGAAGCGGTTGCTTGATTTTGGGATTATTCCCAAAAGCAAGTACTGCCTAGATGTTTACTTGGAAATAGCGAAGCTATTTCATCTGGGCAAAAGCCCAGATCAGATAGTACAACTGAAAAATCAATATCCTTCACTTCAAAACGCACGGATTAGTCGGGAATTTGTGAAGAAAGCCATCAAGCTCATTACTCGAGTGATCTTGCCTGAAATGGCAAGTTTAGTTCCCGAGGACGGGAACTGGACCATGATGATTGATGGGACTGTCCGAGCAAAATATGATGATGTCCTCATCATTATTGCAGCAGTCCCTTTGGACCGCGCATTGGGTGGTGAAACCCCTATTATCATCCTTTTCGAGCAGTCTTGCTACCATCCGAGAATACTGCAGATATTCTTGAAGTATTGTACGATCT
>Ga0102944_1002561_pt1 | contig 10518 bp, 6 predicted proteins | sample SalPonD_shore_MG_FD_78172 | JGI IMG/M metagenome (GOLD analysis project Ga0102944, IMG submission 78172) | Salt pond soil microbial communities from South San Francisco under conditions of wetland restoration - Salt Pond MetaG... | ecosystem: Environmental > Aquatic > Marine > Intertidal zone >... | reverse complement strand
CCCGGCGTCTACCGGGTCGACGATGGCGAGCCGCCGACCGTGCGGTTCGTGCCCGTGGAGCTCGGCATCGAGGGTGAGCAGTCGGTGCAGGTCCTCGCGCCGGCGCTGTCCGGGCGCGTGGTGACGCTGGGCCAGCAACTGCTCGAGGACGGCGCGCCGGTGGTCGTCTCGGAGCTGCCGCAGTCATGAGCCTGCCCGCGTTCAGCGTGCGCCGGCCCGTGCTCACTAGCATGGTGACGCTGATTGCCGTGCTCATCGGCGCAATGTCGCTGTCGCGACTGCCGGTCGACCTGTTGCCGGACATCGAGTACCCCTACGTCACCGTCAACGTCACCTACCCCAACGCCTCGCCGCAGGCGATGGAGGAACTGGTCGCCAAGCCGATCGAGAACGCCGTGGCAACCGTCCCCGGCGTCGAGCAGATCACGGCGTCGACCGCCGAGGGCGTGGCCAACGTGCGCCTGCGCTTCGACTGGGGCACGGACCTCGGCATCGCAGCGATGGACGTCCGCGACGCGATCGACGAGGAATACGAGGACCCGCCCGAGGGCGCCGAGCGGCCCCAGATCCGCAAGTTCGACACGTCCGACGCGCCGATCATGCTGATCGGCCTGTTCAGCGAGATCGACCCGATCGCGCTGCGCCAGATCATCGACAACCGGCTGAACTACCGCATCCAGCAGGTCGCCGGCGTCGCCCAGGTCGATCTCTGGGGAGGGCCCGAGCGCGAGATCCAGGTGCGGCTGCGGCCCGAGCGCATCCAGGCGCTGGACCTGCCGCTGGCGGACGTCGTCCAGACCCTGCGCGATTCCAATCTCAACCGGCCGGGCGGCTCGATCGAGCAGGGCCACAGCGAGTACACGGTGCGCGTGCCCGGGCGCTACGACAGCCTGGCGGAGATGCGCAACGAGGTCGTTGCCGTGCGCAAGGGTGCGCCCGTCACACTCGGGCAGGTCGCCGAGATCGCCGACACGCAGAAGCGCGTGACGCGAACCATCCGCATCAACGACCAGCCCGGCATCCGCATGGCGGTGCGCAAGCAGTCGGGGGCGAACACCGTCGACGTCGCGCAGCGGCTCAAGCGGGAGCTGGATCGACTCAACGCCGAATACCCGCAGATCGAGATGCGGCCGCTGTTCGACACCTCGGAGTACATCGAGCAGTCGATCACCAACTCGACGCGCTCAATGCTTGCCGGCGCCGCACTGGCGATCGTCGTGCTGTTGGTATTCCTGCGCAACCTGCGCGCGACGCTGGTGGTCGCCGCGGCGATCCCGATCTCGGTGATCACGACCTTCGCCCTGGTGTACTTCGGCGGCTTCACGCTCAACCTGATGACGCTTGGCGGACTCGCGCTCGGCGTCGGCCTGATGGTCGACAGCGCCATCGTCGTGCTCGAGAACATCGTGCGGCGCCACGAGGCGGATGGCGAGGCGGCGAGTGACTCGGCCACCTTCGGCGCGGGCGAGGTCGCCGCCCCGGTGGTCGCGGGGACACTGACGACGGTGGCGATCTTCGTGCCGATGTTCTTCGCGCAGGAACTCGCCGGGCAGTTGTTCCGCCAGTTGGCGTTCGTGGTGTCGTTCGCGCTGACCTGCTCGCTGCTCGTGTCCCTGACCGTCGTGCCGATGCTGGGGGCACGCTTCCTGGGCGCGGGCAGGGTCACGACCCCGCGGCCCGTCCATGCCATGGGCGAGGCGGTCGCGCACGCACTGGCACGCCTGGAGTCGGCCTATCAGCGCCTGCTCACGGCCGCGCTGGCACACACGTGGAGCGTGATCGCGGTGTCCGTGCTGGCTTTCGTCGGAGCGCTCGCGCTGGTCCCGACCCTCGGCACCGAGTTCATGCCGTCGACCGACGAGGGCGAGGTGGAGGTCAACGTCGAGATGCCCTCGGGCACCCGCCTCGAGACCGTGCAGCGTGCGACCGACCAAGCTCGGCGCGTCGTGCGCGCCGAGGTTCCGGAACTCGTCAACACGGTCACCAGTGTCGGCTCGTCGTCGTACCGCCCGGCGGAATCGGCCGAGGGCGAGATCCGCATCTCGCTGCCGCCGCGCTCGGAGCGCCAGCGCTCCTCCGCCGAGGTCGCGACGGCCTTGCGCGACGCCATCGGCCCGATTGCCGGCGCCGAGGTGCGCGTACGCCCGCGGCGCCCGTTTTTCCTGCGCGCGCTGTCGTCGGGAGATGCGGCGCTGGCGATCGAGGTGCGCGGACACGACTTCGAGACGCTCGACACGCTGGCACGCGAGGTCGAGCGCCGCATCAAGCCCATCGAGGGAATCGCCGATACGCGGCTGTCGCGCAAGGGCGGCGAGCCGCAACAGCTGATCCGCGTCGACCGCAGGCGCGCGGCGGATCAGGGCGTGAACGTCGCAGCCGTCGCGCAGACGGTGGAGACGGCGGTGTCCGGGCGCATCGCCTCGCGCTTCCTCGACCAGGGCGACGAGGTGGACATCCGCGTGCAGTTTGCCGGCAACGAGACGCTGCCGCCGGCCGCACTGCTCGACCTGCGCGTGCCGACGGCGGGCGGCGGGCTGGTGCGCCTGGGCAACGTCGCCCGGCTCGAGCGCGCGACCGGCCCGGTGGTGATCGACCGCAAGGATCAGACGCGCCTGGTCGAGGTGCGGGCAAACCTCGTGGGGCGCGACATGGGTTCGGTGGTCACGGACGTGCGCGAAGCGATCGCGGGCATCCCGGTGCCCGACAACTACGATGTGGTCATCGCCGGGGACTACGAGGAGCAGCAGTCGGCGTTCTCGTCGCTGTTTCTGCAGATCGCGCTGGCGGTCGCGCTGGTGTACATGGTGATGGCCAGCCTGTACGAGTCGTTCCGCGACCCGTTGATCGTGATGGGCTCTGTCCCGCTGGCGCTGATCGGCGTCGTGCTTGCGCTGCTGGTGACGGGCACCACCCTGAACGCCCAGTCCCTGATCGGCTGCGTCATCCTCATCGGCATCGTGGTCAACAACGCCATCCTGATCGTCGACCAGGCGAACCGCCTGCGCGCCGAGGGCCGCAGCATCCACGGCGCCCTGCACGAGGCGGGACGCCGCCGCCTGCGCCCCATCCTGATGACTGCGCTGACCACCATGCTCGCGCTGGTGCCGCTCGCGATCGGCGCCGGCGAGGGCGGCGAGACCCAGGCACCGCTCGGCCGCGCCGTCGTCGGCGGCCTGTTCGTTTCGACCCTGGTCACGCTCGTGCTCATCCCGGTCATCTACGAACGCGTGCATCGCAACGACCCCACGCAGGATCGCCGTGCGAGCCACGAAGCACTCTCCAGGGAGTTGCGCTGAGGCCCCTGTGAAGGGGATAGGTTGTTTGATAACCACGAATGGGCGCCAAAGGATCCTGAACGTCGCTGTAGCTACGCTATTGGTCCAGAGGCCGCTCTGGCGCGACAGCGAAGCTCCGCCTCAGCCGTACGTGCCGCCCATCCATATTCGTGTGGGTTCGTGTTCATCCGTGGTTCTTGCTCCCTGAACCAGCAACACCCTGGCAGGACTGCCGTTGAAGCTGTTCTACGCCGATCATTTCGTGCTGCCGCTGCCGGAGGGGCATCGATTTCCGATGGACAAGTACCGGCGGCTGCGCGAGCGCGCCGAGGCGGCGCACCGCTTCGATCTGCGCGAGCCGCCGGCGGCAACGGACGCGCAGCTCGCGCTGGCGCATGACCGCGACTACATCGCGCGCGTGGTCGAGGGCCGCATGGGTGCGCGCGAGGTACGGGCGCTGGGTTTCCCCTGGTCACCGGGGCTCGTCGAGCGCTCGCGCCGGTCGAGCGGTGCCACCGTTGCCGCCGCTCGGGCCGCGCTCGCCGACGGTGCGGCCGGCAATCTCGCCGGCGGCACGCACCACGCGCAGATCGCCGCCGCCCAGGGCTTCTGCGTGTTCAACGACTGCGCCGTCGCCGCGCGCGTGCTCCAGCGCGAGCGACGCATTCGCCGTGCGCTCGTCGTCGACACCGATGTGCACCAGGGCAACGGCAGCGCGCAGATCCTGGCCGGCGATTCGACCGTGTTCACCTTCTCCATCCACGGTGCGCGCAACTTCCCGGTGCGCAAGGAAGCCAGCGATCTCGATGTGGGACTGGACGACGGAACGGAGGACGATGCCTACCTGGGTGCGCTCGACTGCGGACTCCGGCAGGCCTTCGAGTGCGCAGACGCGGATATCGTGTTCTATCTGGCGGGCGCGGACGCATTCTCGGGCGACCGTCTCGGGCGGCTGTCGCTGAGCCGGGCGGGCCTCGCCGAGCGCGACGCGCGCGTGGTCGCTCGCTGCCGCGCGGCCGGTGTACCGGCCGTGGTCGTCATGGGCGGCGGCTACGCCCCCGACATCGACGACATCGTCGCCATCCACTTCGCCAGCATCGAGCGCGTCGCCACCCTCGCCGGCCGGCCTCGGCCTACCTCCACCGGCTGACGGCAGCCGACACCTCTGAATCACGAATCCGCGTCCGGAGGAGACAAGCCGGGTACGTTTACGCTGTTGGAGCTGCGCTGCTGGTGAGTCGGGGCGGAAATGCTGTCTTGATGACCACGACCGGCCTGCAGGAGCAGGCCGGTCGTGGTCATCAACACGAACTTTCATTCCCCGCGTCGGATCAGCGCGGCTCCCAGGATGCTCACGCGACCCGCAGGGCGCAATCGACGGGGAGTGTGAGCTCGACGGCGATGGGCAAGTGGTCGGATTGGGTTTCCTCGAGCACGCCGATGCGGTCGATGGCAAGATCGGGCGTGGTCAGGATGTGATCGAAGTTGTGCAGCGGTTTCCAGGCGGGCCAGGTGTTGAGCCGCTCGGCCGGCTCGACCAGTTCCGTGCGGGCAAAGAAACGCTTCATCTCGGGCGCGCCGTGCTGAGCGTTGAAGTCGCCCATGACGACCGCGTGCCCCGCGTCACTGATCAGTTCCGCGACATAGTCGAGCTGCCTGCGCCGCGTCTGGCGGCCGAGCGCGAGATGGACGATGACGACCGTCAGCGGCTCCGGCCCCTTGCCGAAACGCAGCAGCAGGCCGCCGCGCCCCGGCACCCGGCCCGGGAGCGCGATCGGGGTGGTGGTTGCGGGCTCTATGCGCGCCATCGCGCCGATCGCGTGCTGTGCAAGGCGACCGAGTCGCCGGTTGGTGCGCTCGGTCCACCAGGGATATCCCGCCCGGCGCGCGATGTACTCGGTCTGGTTGATGAAGCCCGTGCGCAGGCTGCCCGCGTCGGCCTCCTGGATCGCGACGAGGTCGTAGCCGCGGATCTGGTCGGCGATGCTGGCGAGCGTGCGCAACCGCTCGCGATGGGGCAGGACGTGCTTCCAGCCACCCGTGACGTAGTCGCGAAATCCGGAAGTCTGGATACCGACCTGGATGTTGTACGACAGGAGCCGGAAGCGCGAACCGCGCTCCGGCCCCGACGTCACGTCGCCGTCAGCCGGACTCACTGCGTGCGGCCGCCACCCGATCGTTGATGACCTGGATCATGCGCTGCAGGCTGCCGGCCATGCTCCCGGACGTGACGTAGCGGCCGTCGATGACGACCGTGGGCGTACCGGAGACGCCGTAGGCCTTCTGCAGGCTGCGCGCCCGCCGGATCTTGGTATCGACGGCGAATGAGTTCATCGTCTTGACGAACTGGTCACCATCGATACCCAGGCTGTCGACGAAGTCGCGGATCTCGTCCTCGTTGCTCAGGCCGCGGTGGTCCTCGTGGAGCTTGTCGAACATCGGCTGGTGGAACCGATCCAGCACGCCCATGACCTTCGCGGCGTAGAACGCACGGCCATGCAGCTCCCATGCTCGGGACAGGATCGCGGGCACATGGCGGAACTCCACGTTCGGCGCCTTCTCCTGCTGCGCCCACTGCTGGATCATCGGCTCGAAGCGGTAGCAGTGCGGGCAGCCGTACCAGAAGAACTCGATCACTTCGATCTTGTCCGGATCATTGGCCGGCTGCGGGCCGTCCAGCGCGCGATAGCCGCCGGCGGCGAGGGCGGGGCTGGTGACGAGCAAGGCGAGCATGGCCGCCGCAAGCGAGCGGAGGAATCGATGCATCTCGAGCAATCTCCCTGACGATACGCGGACTCTTGGGACCGGATGCGCGCGCCGGAGTTCAGCGGGTGCGGACGTCCTCCGCGACCAACGGCTCGCGAGGGTTCCGGGGTTGCGCAGGCCCGGCGCGGCGATGGCGCTCATGTTGCCATCATGGCGCGCGCACAGCCAGCAGCATCGGGGCGAGGGATTCGCAGGGACTGCGCGCCTACGGGCCGGCGGCGCGCGAAGAAGTGCGGACAGTGCCGACGGCGCGACCGCGGCCGGCACGGCGCATCAGTTGAGTCCGGCCATGTACTCGGCGACGGCCCGGATCTCGTCGTCGCTCAACTGCTCGGCGACGTTGCGCATCATCGCGTTCGGATCGTTGGCCCGCTCGCCGGCGCGGAAATTCTTCAGCTGGGTCTGGAGATACTGCGCCCACTGGCCGCCGACGGCCGGGTAGTTGGCGGCCGGATTGCCCTTGCCGCGCGGGCCGTGGCAGGCGGCGCAGGCCGGCACACCGTCGGGCTTCACGCCGCCCAGGTAGATCTCCTGGCCGCGCTCGACCAGGTCCTTGTCGCTCGCGCCCATGACCTTCTTCGGCTGCTGGTTGAAGTACGCCGCCAGATTGCGCATGTCGTCCTGGCTGAGATTGGCCACCATGCCCGACATCTGCGCATTGTTGCGCTTGTCTCCGGCCTTGAAGTTCTTCAGCTGCTTGAAGATGTAGCCGGCGTGTTGCGCGGCGATGTTCGGGAACTGTGCCGCTGCGCTGTTGCCCTGCGCACCGTGACACCCGGCGCAGGTCTGCGACAGTGCCTTGCCGGCGTCCGGGTCACCGCCTTTCATGAGCGGCGTTCCATCGGCGGCCATGGCCGTGCCGAAAGCGGTGAGCGCCCAGAGTGCGATTGCCGTCGCTGCCTTCTTCATCTTCACCAGACTCCGTAGAATACCGGCGCGCCCGGGCGTTGGGCGGCCCACGCACGAAAGCCCGAAACTATACCAGAGTGTCCGGGTCGATCAATTACGCTGGCCCGAGAACCAGCAGGACACATTCACCGGGACTCCCATGACCGCAGCCTCCGATCGCTATGCCCGCGTCGAATTCGGCGGCAGCATTGCGCGACTGAACCAGCTGCCAGCGGACGACGGCCGCGAGGTGGCCTTTGCCGGGCGCTCGAACGCGGGCAAGTCGAGCGCGCTCAATGCCATCACCGGCCGTCGCGGACTCGCCCGCACGTCGAAGACCCCCGGCCGGACGCAGTTGATCAACCTGTTCGAGCTGGGCGAAGGCAAGCGCCTGGTCGACCTGCCGGGGTACGGCTTCGCGCGCGTGCCGGAGGCGACGCGGCGCAACTGGGAGCGTCTGCTGGCACGCTATCTGTCGACGCGTCGGTCGCTGCGCGGGATCGTGCTGATCATGGATATCCGCCGCGAGGTCACCGATCTCGACTGGCGGCTGCTCGAGCTGCTCGCGCCGACCGGGGCCGCGTTGCACGTCCTGTTGACGAAGGCCGACAAACTCAAGCGCGGCCAGGCCGCGCGGTCGCTGGAGAGTGTCCGGCGGACCCTGGAGCAGGCCGGTGTCGAGGCATCGCTGCAGCTGTTCTCGGCACAAACGGGCCAGGGCATCGACGACGCCCATGAGGTGCTCGACGAATGGTTGGACCACGCCGGGCCGGATTGAACCAAAAAGGGCCCCGGCGCCGTGCGGGCGTCGGGGCGAACAATCCCGGCAGCAGATGCCGGGTGGCCCGCTGAGGGAGGGAGCGGGCCGATGCCTGGAGTAGCATCCTGTGTGCTAAGACAATAATGAACCGGCAGAGTTCCCGCGCGGCGCAAGGATCGGGCAGCCCGAGCGGCCGTGTGACGGCGCATCCCCGTGCCGGGGCCAAGCGGCCACCCGCCCGCCGGCATCGGGATGCCCTGCCTTGACAACAACATCGGCGTTCGCGCGCGCGGTGCCCGGATCAGGCATGGCGCCGCGCGAGCCCGGACAGCACCGGATTGCCCCATGGCGCACAGCGTGCCGCGCGAGACCGACTCCGCCGAACCGGACGCATTGCTGTTCGAGGTCGCGCGCGAGCTCGTGGCGATTCTGGACGAGGACGGGCATGTCCGGACACCGAGCCCGTACTGGCCCGCCGCAGCGCACGCGCAGCACGCCCGCGAGCTGGTAGCTGAGGACGATCGGAGCGCCTTCGACGCCGCGCACGCGCAGGCCGCGGCCACCGGCCGCCCGAACCGGTGCGGTGCACGCCTCGCGGCCGCCGGGCTGCATGCCACCTGGACGTTCGCGGCCGCCGGCGACGGACGCCTTTACCTCTCCGCTGCGCCACGCGAGCCGGACGGCTTCGCGGGCCACGCGATCAGCGAACAGGCCGGCGTCGGCCTGGCCCTGCTGGACGCCGATGGCCGCTACCGCTACGTCAATGACGCCTATTGCCGCATCTACGGCTACACGCGCGGGGAACTGCTCGGGCGCGTGTTCACCATGGTATCGCGCGAGCCCGCAGTGGCCATGGAGAACCACCGGGCCGTCATCGAGGGACGCGCCGCGCAGGGCTACCGGCAACTAAAGGTGAGCTGCAAGGACGGCACGCCGATGTTGATCGACACCGCCAGCCGGCGGATCGAGCTGCCGGACGGGCAGGCCCTGCGCCTGGCCACCGTGATCGACGTCACCGCAGCACGCAGCAACGAGCAGCGGCTGGCCGAGGCGCAGGCGCAGCTGCGCGACATCACCGACGCGTTACCGGGCGCGATCTACCAGCTGCGGCGCAGCCCCGACGGCACCTACGACACCGCCTACGTCAGCGAGGGTCTGCGCCAGATCAGCGGACTGCCGGCGGACGCGGAATTGGCGGACTTCGACCGGGTCATGGGCCTGCTGCCGCCGGACGACGCGGAACGCGCGATCGCGCTCGCGGAGCACTCGGCGCGCACCCTGCAACCCTACGAGCAGGAATTCCCGCTCGACGGCCCGGCCGGCCGCCGCTGGATCGAGGCACGGGCGCAGCCGCGCCGCCTGCAGGACGGCACGGTCGTCTGGAACGGGTTGATGATGGACGTCACCGGGCGGCGCGACGCGGAGCAGCGTCTGGCCGATGCCGAGGCACGCCAGCGCGCCGTCACCGGTTCGCTGCCCGGGGCCATCTACCAGTTCGTTCACGGTGGCGAAGGCCAGCGCCGACTCACCTACATGAGCGAGGGCCTGCGGCGTCTGGGCGGGCTGCCGGATGATTACCCGCTGACCGACTTCGGCGCCTTCTTCGAGCTGGTGCCCGAGGTGGAGCGCCCCGAGCTGCTGGCGGCGATCGAGCGCTCCGAGCGCGATCTCGAGCCGTTCCACCACGAGTTCCGCCTGCTGACGCCCGCCGGGACACGGTGGATCGAAGGGCGCTCGCTGCCGACACGCAACGCGGATGGCTCCGTCACATGCAACGGCCTGTTGGTCGACGTTACACAGCGCCACGAGGCTCGGGCCGAGGCGGATCGCCTCAATGCGATCCTCGAGTCGACCCCGGACCTGGTGGCGATCACGGACACCGAGGGACGCATCCGCTACATCAATGCCGGCGGCCGGCGCATGCTGGGCGTCGACCATGCGGTCGAGGGATCGCCGTTCCTGGACTTCGTTGCCCGCGAGGACGCCGCGACCATCGTCGACGAAGCGGTGCGTCAGGCCGTCCGGTCGGGCAGCTGGGCAGGCGAGGTCACGCTGGTGGCCCGCAACGAGGCGCGCATCCCCGTGTCGCAGACGGTCCTCTGCCATCGCGATCCGAACGGCCGCGTGGGTCACTTCTCCACCATCGTGCGTGACCTGTCCGAGCGCGTCGCGGCGGAGCGCGAACTCGCCCGCAGCGAGGAGCGCTTCCGCGTGCTCTACAACCGCACGCCGATCATGCTCCACTCGATCGACCCCCAGGGCCGCCTCACGGCAGTGAGCGAGTACTGGCTCGAGCACCTCGGCTACCGCGAGGAGGAGGTGATTGGTCGGCCCTCGACCGACTTCCTCACGCCGGAGTCGCGCCGTTACGCCCGCGAGGAGGTGCTGCCGGAGTTCATGGAGAAGGGCTGGTGCAAGGACGTGCCGTACCAGATAGTGCGCGCCGACGATCAGGTGCTCGACGTGCTGCTGTCGGCGAACGCGGAACGCGACGCCGACGGCCGAGTGGAACGCTCCCTCGCCGTGATGGTGGACGTGACCGAGCAGCGCCGCGTCGAGTCGAGCTACCAGGACATCGTCGACAACGCCTCCGAAGGCATCTACCGCTCCTCCCCCGAGGGCCACCTGCTGCGGGCGAACGCGGCACTGGCCCGCATGCACGGCTTCGACAGCGCGCAGGAGCTGATCGAGTCGATCGACGATATCGCTGCCGAGTGGTACGTCGACCCGCAGGCGCGCGTCCGCGTCACGCAGATGCTCGAGCGCAGGGACCGCGTCATCAACTTCGAGGCCGAGATCTACCGCCGCGCCACCGGCGAGCGCATCTGG
>Ga0102944_1002559_pt1 | contig 10520 bp, 5 predicted proteins | sample SalPonD_shore_MG_FD_78172 | JGI IMG/M metagenome (GOLD analysis project Ga0102944, IMG submission 78172) | Salt pond soil microbial communities from South San Francisco under conditions of wetland restoration - Salt Pond MetaG... | ecosystem: Environmental > Aquatic > Marine > Intertidal zone >... | reverse complement strand
GACCGGTCACTGCATTCCGCGGATGGGGGCATCGCACGAAGCCGATGCCGGAAGAGTGGTGCGTAGCACGCTGCCGAACGGTATGCAGGTGATCGTCGTGAAGAATCCGTTGGCACCGGTGGTGACGATGGAGATGAACTACCGCGTCGGCTCCAACGAGGCTCCGAAGGGATTCCCCGGTACTGCGCATGCATTGGAGCACATGATGTTCCGTGGCAGTCCCGGCTTGTCGAAGGATCAGTTGGCCGCCATCGCCGCAGGCATGGGCGGCAGCTTTGATGCCGATACCCAGCAGGCGGTCACACAGTACTTCTTCACCGTGCCGGCCGAGGATATGGATGTCGTGCTGCATATTGAGGCGCGTCGGATGCGCGGAGTCACCGGCGGCGAGAAGGGGTGGAAGCAGGAGCGGGGCGCCATCGAACAGGAGGTGGCCCAGGATCTCTCCAATCCCGAATACGTCCTGTTCAGCAAGCTGTTGAAGGCGATGTTCAGGGGCACGCCGTATGCGCACGATGCGCTCGGCACCCGTCCCTCGTTTGACAAGACGAGCTGGCACATGTTGAAGCGGTTTCACGATACCTGGTATGCGCCGAACAATGCGGTGCTCGTCATTGTCGGCAACGTCGATCCGAAGCACACCGTTTCTTTGGTAAGAAAACGGTTTGCCGGGATTCACGCCAAGGATTTACCCGATCGGCCCGCGATCCGGCTGCAGCCGGTCAAGGCGCAGACGCTGCGGATGACGACCGATCGCCCCTACGGATACGCTGTGCTCTCCTTCCGCATGCCGGGTTGGGATAGTCCCGACTATGCAGCGGCCCAGGTGCTGGCCGATGTGCTGGATAGCCGTCGGGCGCAACTCTACGGGCTGGTTCCGGCCGGCAAGGCGCTGTTCACCGACTTCTCCATGCAGACCCTCTCCCAGGCCGGCCTGGGCTATGCCGTGGCCGGTTTTCCCAAGGGTGGTGATGCCGATGCACTGCTCAAGTCGCTACGCGGCGTGCTGGAACAGATGAGGAAAGGGGTGCCGGTCGATCTGGTGGCGGCGGCCAAACGCCATGAGATTGCCGATCTCGAGTTCAGCAAGAACTCCACCGGCGGGCTGGCCGGGCTGTGGTCGCAGGCCGTGGCGGTCGAGGGGCGCCATTCGCCTGCCGACGGTATCGACGCAATTCGGGCGGTGACGCCGCAGGATGTGGCGCGGGTCGCCCGCAAATATCTGGACCAGTCGCACGCCATGGCCGCGATCCTGACACCGAGGGCGTCAGGCAAGCCTGTCGCCTCGAAGGGGTTCGGAGGCAAGGAGTCGTTTGGTCTCAGCCCAAGTCATGAGGTGAAGCTGCCCGAGTGGGCAAAACAGGCGGTGAATCGTCTGGAGATTCCCGCTTCGGCCATCGATCCGAAGGTCTACACCCTGCCCAACGGATTGAAACTGATCGTACAACCGGAACATATCAGCAAGACGGTCGGCATATACGGCCATATCCGCAACCGCGCCTCCATGGAGGTGCCGGACGGCAAGGAGGGGGTCGACGAGGTGCTCGACCGGCTCTTCTCCTACGGAACGAACGATCTGGATCGGCTGGCACTCCAGAAGGCACTGGACGATATCAGCGCGGACGAGTCGGCCGGAAGCGATTTCGGCGTAGAGGTGCCGACTGCCCATGTCAGGCGGGGGGTGGAGCTTCTGGCTGACAACGAACTGCATCCGGCGCTGCCCAGGCGCGCCTTCCGGATCATCCGCCGGCAGGTGGCTGCCGAGGTGGCAGGGCGTCTTCACAGTCCGGACTTTCTGGCCCGGCAGGGGCTATTGAGCGGAGTCTATCCCAAAGGGGATCCAACCCTTCGCCATGCCACGCCCAAGACGGTGTCGGCACTCACCCGCAAGGACGTGGAGGCCTATTATCGCAAGGCCTATCGCCCGGACCTGACCACCATTGTCGTCATCGGCGATATCCAGCCTCAGCAGGCAAAGCGTATGATCGGCAAGTACTTTGGCGGCTGGAAGCCACACGGTATGAAGCCGCAGACGCTGTTGCCCGAGGTGCCCGACAACCATGCCGCCAGCACGACGGTGCCGGATGAGAGTCGGGTGCAGGATCAGGTGACCGTGGCGGAGACAGTTGGAGTCCGTCGTTCCGATCCGGACTATTATGCGCTTGAGTTGGGGGATCATGTACTGGGCGGCGCCTTCTATGCCACCCGGCTCTACCGCGACCTGCGTGAGAACGCGGGACTGGTCTATTTCGTCTCCTCCTCGTTCCATGTCAGCCGTACGCGGGGGCTCTACATGGTCGAGTTCGCCTGTGATCCGCCCAATGTTTCGAAGGTTCATTCGATCCTCGTCCGGGAGTTGCAGGAGATGCAGCGAAAGCCGGTGAGCAAGGGCGAGCTGCATCAGGCTAAGGCACTACTGTTGCGGCGAATTCCGTTGGGGGAAGCGAGCGAGGGTGGTATCGCCAGGGGGCTTCTGTTCCGGGCGACGCATGATCTGCCGCTGGATGAGCCGACCGTGGCGGCACACCACTATATGAACCTTACGGCCAAACAGGTCCAGACGGCCTTCGCCAAATGGGTGCGTCCCGATGCGCTGGTGGAGGTGGTGCAGGGCCCTGCGCCTGACTGATTGGGTCGGCGGTCAGGCGGATGGAATGGAAGAAAGGGCGGATGTGAAGAAGCGATTCTGGGTGGTGATCGATCCGGTCGATTCCGAGCTGGTGACCGCGGCCATCGAGGCGGGTGCCGATGCCCTAGTGGTGCCGAACGGGACCAGTGAATCGGTGCACCGGCTGGGGCGTATTTCGACCATCGCGGACGACGGTGACCTGGTTTGGGGGCGCGATGTGCTGCGGGTGCGTATCGAAAGTCGCGAGGACGAGGCGAAGGTGAATGGCCATCTGCCGACTGTCATCGAGAACAGTGACTGGACGATTATCCCGCTGGAGAACCTGATCTCCCGTGTGACCGGCAACCTGATCCAGACTGTGCATTCCGCCGAAGAGGCGAAGATTGCGCTGCAGGTGATGGAGCGGGGCGCCGACGGCATTTTGCTGCAAAGCCGGGATCCGGCCGAGATCCGGCGCTGCGGGACGCTGATAGCTCATTCTGCTATGGATCGGGTGGTGCTGGAGGCGGTACGCATCGTCTCCTTGAAGCCGGTGGCGATGAGCGATCGCTGCTGTATCGATACCACCAGTATTCTGCCGCCCGGAGAGGGGCTTCTGGTCGGCAACGCCGCTTCGGCCATGTTCCTGGTACATAACGAGAACATCGACAGCCCCTATGCCGCAGCCCGGCCGTTTCGCGTTAATGCCGGTGCCGTGCACGCCTATGTGTGCTTACCGGGCAACCGCACCCGATATCTCAGTGAGCTGACCACGGGGGATGAGCTGCTGGCCTGCAATCCGGAGGGAGAGACGCGTATCGTGGCCGTGGGGCGCAACAAGATCGAACGGCGACCGATGCTTCTGGTTACGGCCGAGAGCGAATCGGGTCGGCAGGTTTCGCTGGTGCTGCAGAATGCCGAAACGGTGCGCCTGACCACACCTGAAGGAAAGCCCACCCCGGTGACGGTACTGAAGGCCGGCGATGCCGTGCTGGCCTGCTTCGGAAACAGCAGCGGTCGTCACTTTGGTCAGGAGATCGAGGAGACGATTCACGAGTATTGAGTCGGCAGAGGATAAGCGCCCATTCGGCCGGCCTCGCATACCTTTCCATTTGACTGTCCATTTGGGTTTCACTAATTTGAGCTGCATGCGGGTACTGGCCTTGGTCGCATTTATTGGTCTTCAGTTGTCCATGTTTACATGTGGTCTCGATGTGCATGTGGATCATCTGGAGGCCTCGACAGGCCAGGTCGGCCACCTGGTGCACAACGGCCAGCAGTCCGACCATGGAAACAGCAACCACGGCAGCGGGCACATGGACAGGGTGTGCCAGATTCACGCCTCCCATGTCTTCGCGGATCAGAAGTTGTTCAGCCTGAGTGTTGCCAATATCACCTCGGATCGTCCTCTTCATCTGGCCCAATTGAGCGGCGTGATGGTGCCGACCCGGATCGAACACCCTCCAAGGGTTTCGCACGGCTGAGTTTCGGTTCCGGACCGGTTTGATACCGGTTTTCTGAATCCTTCCATTATTCAAGACGACAGGCAGAAGAAAGATCATGCTGCTGCATGAGTCCCGTCGTGGACCGTGCCTGTGCTGACCGGACCGTTTCTCGGCTTTCCACCGTTTCAATATCTGAATTTGATCTCAGGAGGGAAACCGTGCGAATCGATCATCTTTTGTCGGGTTGTATGGGACTTGTGCTTTTTCATCAGGTGGCCTGTGCCGATCCGATAACACTCGAGCAGGCGATGAGACTGGTCGGAGATAAGCACCCCGATGTGCGTGTCTCCGAACAGGGCGTTGCCATGGAACAGGGCAGGCTGGATGAGCAATCGGCCTATGCATATAACCCGGTTGTCAGTATCCGGTCGCAGCGAAGGCGCCTCGCCGACGGTAGCAACATCACACCTGATTACATGGTGGAGTTGTCGCAACGGATCGAGATGCCAGGAAAGCGTGCCAGCAGAACCGCAGCGGCGAGGGCAGGTCTTGATGCAGCACGGGATCATGCCCGCTATGTGCGGCAGCAGCGCCAGATCGATGTCGCGCGGACTGCGGTTCGGTTCGATTTCTCTTCCCGGATCGCTGAATCGCGCAGACAACAGCGGAAGATCATGCTGCGTCTTCTCCATGCCGTGGAGCAGGGACTGAAGGCTGGGGAAAAGAACCGTCTCGATGTCAATCTTGCCCGAGCATCGTACGCCAATGCGGTGTCCGGCGAGGAACAATCGGATCGTCTGACACTGGCGGCGCAACGAGACATGGAGGATGCGTTGGGCCTCGTCGATGAAGGCAAGCGGCTTCGCGTCGAGATTCCCCTCCTCGATACAAGCTGGATGCCTCCTGGGAATGCAGCACAGAAAGCATTGGCGTCACGTCCGGATATCCGCTCTGCGAGGGATTATGTCCGGGTCGGAGAGGCGCGAATGAGACTGGCCGACCTGAACCGAATCCCAGATCCCACGATGAAGCTTCTGGAAGCCCGTTATTCAGGGGATCATATTGTCGGTCTGATCCTGCAGATGCCCATTCCTGCATTGAACTCCCATACAGGTGCCTACAGGCGGACGGTTGCCCGCCTGGAGCGCGACAAGGGAGCGGTCCGCTGGCGTATCGTCAAACTCAAGCGGGAGGTGGCGACCGCGGTCGATCAGTATCGAAAGGCGGTCCGGGCTCTGGTCAATTTCCGGCAGGCACACGGCGAGACAGCCGAAGTCAACATCCGTCTGGCGCGAACAGCCTATGAACAGGGTGAAATGAACCTTTCCGATCTTCTCGTCTATCTGCATGAGAGTTTGCAGTCGCGGGTGACGCGGCTGCATCTGATGGAGCGGGTATGGCTCTCCCGTATCCGAGTCGCCGAGGTGCTCGGACATCCGGAATATATTCTTCAGGAGGGCGAGGGATGAACATAATCGTGGTGATGTTGTTGCTGGTGTTCGGTTGTGCTCCCGGTGCGTCCGCTGTCGCCGCAGAGGACAATCATGGCCAGGGCGGAAACTCACCCTCGCGGGAGGGTGTGGTCCATCTCGATTCGCAGCAGATCAAGGAGGCGAACCTGATGGTCCGGCAGGTCAGGTTACGGCGGCGTGCGATCGTGGTCCGTGCCCCCGGGACGGTGAAATTCAATAGTTATCAGGTGGATGATGTCAGTCCGCTTGTCGGCGGTATCGTGACAGCCCGACATGTGCGTTTGGGCGATGCGGTTGAGGCAGGGCAGAAACTGGCAGTGCTGCAGAGCACGGTTTTGGCGCAGGCCGAGGCTGATTTTCTGAAGGCTTTGGCGGCGCATCGCAAAAGCAGGGCGGAGTTGCAACGCCTGAAGCCGTTGGCAAAACAGCACATTGTATCGCGGGCCAAGCTGCAGCAGGCCGAGAGCATCCATCAGGCTGATCATGCCTCTTTGGCGGCTGCCAGGGCGATACTGGCCTCCTATGGATTGAAAAGGAGCGAGGTCGACAGTCGTCTGGTCGGCCAGCGAAACTACGGGCGCCTGATTTTACGATCTCCGCGCGACGGCACGGTGGTGGCCGATGATTTCAGATTGGGTCAACACGTCTCCGCCGGGACGCCGCTTCTGCAGGTCGCCGACGAAAAAACGCTTTGGGTTGAGGCCAAGGTATCGCAGACGGAACTGGCCGAGATCGCAGTAGGGCAGGACGCTGTCGTGATGCCGAAAAATGGTGCAAAGCGATACGAAGGAGAGGTGGTCAATATCCATCCGAAGCTGGACCCCTCGACGCGCACCGCTTCCGTCCGTCTGGAGGTGCACAGAGCCGGCGGTACATTGCGACCCGGTATGTTTGTCGATGCCGATATTGCGACCGGCGAGGGCGGGAGAGCGCTTCTGTTACCCCGTCGCGCGATTCAGTCCGATAACGGAAAAATGGTGGTATTTGTCGAGGAGAAGCCGGGCTACTACAGGCGGCAGGTTGTCCATGTCGGCAAGGCCAATATGGGTTTTGTCCCGGTGCGGCAAGGACTGAAGGCGGGTGATCGAGTGGTGGTGCGGGGAGCGTTTTCCGTGCTCTCCGAGATGTCGAAATCCGGCTTTTCGGGCGAATAGGGGCAGCAGATGTTTGCACGAATGATCGATGTGGCAGTCAACAATCGCTTTTTTGTCCTGCTTTGCCTGATCGGCGGGATCGCGTACGCGGCTTTCGCCATCCCCAGGCTGAATCTCGATGCCTTTCCGGACGTGACCAACATTCAGGTGACCATCAATACCGAATCGCCGGGTCTGGCAGCTAAGGAGGTCGAACAGGTCATCACCTATCCCATCGAGGCGGTGATGTACGCCCTTCCTGGAGTCACGGAGGTGCGCTCCACCTCGAAGACGGGGCTGTCGGTCGTCACGGTCGTGTTTGACGACGATACCGATATCTATTTCGCCCGGCAGCTTGTTTTCCAGCGTTTGCAGGATGCGCGTCAGAATATCCCAGCCTGGGCGGGTAAGCCGAGGATGGGCCCCAATACGTCGGGGCTCGGACAGGTCTTTCAGTATTTTCTCAAGGCCGATCCGAAGGCGGGTTACGATGCCATGTCGCTACGGGCCCTGAACGACTGGGTGGTCAAGCTGATGCTGATGCCGGTGGGCGGGGTGACTGACATCCTATCGTTCGGCGGCAAGGTGCGTCAGTATCAGGTGAATCTCGATCCCGACCAGTTGCTCTCCTACCATCTAAGCGGCCGGGATGTGGTCAGGGCCATCCGTGCCAATAATCGCAATGTCGGTGGCTGGTATCTTCCGCAAGGCGAGGATCAACTCGTGATTCGCGGCGTGGGCTGGCTTCCGGCCGGCGAGAAGGGACTCAAGGCCATCGGGGAGATCCCGGTCAAGACGGTCGATGGCACGCCGGTGCGTGTTCGGGATCTGGCCAGGGTCGGTTTCGGTGGCGCCATACGCCAAGGTGCCGTGACAATGACGGAGCGTGGCGCCGACGGGCACGCTAGGCCGTTCGGTGAGGTGGTGGCTGGTATCGTGCTCAAACGTTTCGGGGCCAATACCAAGGCGACGATCGATGATATCAAGGCGCGTCTGAAGATGGTGCAGAGCGCGTTGCCTAAAGGCGTGAGCATCGAACCGTTTTACGATCAGTCCGTCTTAGTCGCTAAGGCGACATGGACGGTGGAGGAGGCCTTGATTGAGGCCTTCGTATTGATCGTGGTCATTCTGGTGCTGTTTTTGATGAACCTTCGGGCTGCCATGTTGGTGCTGGTCTCCGTGCCGGTTTCCGTGCTGGCTGCCTTGGCGCTGATGCAGTATTACGGCGTATCCGCCAATCTGATGAGTCTGGGCGGGTTGGCGATTGCGATCGGGATGATGGTCGATGGATCTGTGGTGATGGTGGAGAACATTTTCAAGCATCTGGAGCATTTCCGGGGGCAGGACCATGGTCTCAATCTGTGCATCACCGAGGCGGCCCGCGAGGTGGCCCGACCGGTACTGTTTGCAGTCCTGATCATCCTTGTCGTCTTTACGCCACTGTTTTCGCTCGAGGGCGTGGAGGGCAAGATGTTCACGCCCATGGCCGTTTCCATCTGTTTTGCCATGGGTGCATCGCTTCTGGTCGCGATGTTTGTCATGCCGGTATTGGCGACCTATTTGTTCAGACACGGAGTACGGCACAGGGAGAGCCCGATACTGGCACCGCTGTCGCGTGCGTATCGAAGATTGCTTAGGAGGGCCCTTGCTCATCGCAGATGGGTTGTCGGTGGAGCGGTTGCCGCCCTTCTCGGCACGCTTGCGCTGGTGCCATTTCTTGGCACCGAGTTCGTACCGCAACTTGAGGAGGGAACGCTCGATATCCGTGTGACCCTGAACCCATCGTCCTCGTTGCAGTATGCCAAGGGCATCGGCGAGAAGATGGAGCGTATCCTGGCCGAGAACTTTCCAGAGGTGACCTACGCCAGTGCCCGTACGGGCCGTGCGGAAATTGGTGGAGATCCGGAGAGTGTGTCCAATATTGAGATCTATGTAGGCCTCAAACCGCATGATCAATGGACTTCGGCAGATAGCCGCAATGCGCTGCAGAAACTGATGCGCCGGAAGATGGAGGCGGTACCGGGTGTGCTGCTGTCGTTCTCGCAGCCGATTGCGACCCGCGTCGACGAGATGCTTTCTGGCGTCAAATCGGAGTTGGCGATCAAGCTTTTCGGCCCAGATCTCGGTGTCTTGGCAGAAAAGGGGCGCCAAATCGAGAGGCTGACCCGACATGTGGAGGGCGCTCGCGATGTCGCGTTGGAGCAGATCCGGGGTGAGGCGCAGCTTGTGGTCAGGCCGGACCGCGACAAACTGGATCGCTATGGCATTCCCGTCGATGACGTGATGCGCCTTGTCTCGAACGGCATCGGCGGGACCCGGGCCGGCCAGGTCATCAAGGGAAACGAGCGTTACAATATATATGTGCGTCTGGCCAGGCCCTATCGAGACAGTGTCGAAGCGATCGGTAACCTTGTGCTTCGAGCGCCGGATGGCTCCTGGGTCAGGCTACGCGACGTGGCGCAGATCAGGATGGAGATGGGCCCGCCCCAGATACGGCGCGACAATGTTCAGCGTCGTGTCGTCATTCAGTGCAATGTCGCGGGTCGTGACATGGGTGGTCTGGTTGCAGAGCTGGATCGGCGCATTCACAAGGAGGTCAAGCTGCCTCCCGGCTATTCGGTTGTATTCGGTGGTCAGTACAAGAATCAGCAGCGGGCTCAGGCGAGGCTGATGATCGTCGTGCCCCTGTCGTTGCTGCTGATCTTTCTGTTGCTCTATTTCATGTTCCGTTCCGTGGGGCAGGCGGGGCTTATCATGCTCAATGTGCCGATGGCACTGATCGGCGGTATTCTGGCTCTCATCGTCTCCAGCGAATATCTGTCGGTGCCGTCGAGTATCGGTTTTATCGCCCTGTTTGGTGTGGCGGTTCTCAATGGAGTGGTGCTGGTCGATGCGATTAATCGCCACCAGGAAGGGGGCGATATCGAGGGGGCTATTTATCGGGGGGCGGAAAGCCGCTTCCGACCGGTGATGACCACGGCGACCATTGCTGCACTTGGTTTGATTCCGCTATTACTGGCAACCGGTACCGGTTCGGGGGTTCAGAGGCCACTGGCTACGGTCGTGGTCGGGGGACTTATTTCTTCCACCGCACTGACACTGTTCGTCCTGCCCTGCCTTTATGCCGCCTTTAGCCGGAAGTCGAACGGGGATTGATGACGGGACATAAGTTTGAGGTGTCTGGTTGTGTAGGCTTGACGTTTGTGGGGTGGTTGTCTTGGCTAGACCCGTTGTCTTCGTATCCGAGGGTGCTCCTGCTTCGGATGCGGATATCCCTTGAGTTGAATCATCCCTTAAGAAGGAGAAGCGAATGAGTAGTGACAGTGCAGGTGGGGCAGTGGATTACGCCCGGATTGCGATCGTGACCGGTGCCTCCTCGGGTATCGGCGAGGCGACGGCAAAGCGGTTTGTAAAGAGCGGTTTCGGTGTGGTCGGCAATGCCCGCAGTGCCGACAAGCTTGATGCGATGGAGAAGGAGCTGGGCGAAGCGTTCTGTGGTGTGGCGGGTGATGCCGGCGACAGGAGTGTCATCGGCCGGCTTTTCTCCACGGCGATGGAGCATTTCGGCCGGCCGGCCGATATTGTGGTGGCCAATGCAGGCAGAGGATTGGGCGGTGCCGTCACCGAGGCCGACCTGGACCAGTTCGAACAGATTCTGAAGCTCAACGTCACGGGAACTCTGGCATTGATCCAGGAGGCGGCCCGGCAGATGGTGCAGAAACAGGCCTCCGATTTTCACGAGAAGGCGGCCGACATCGTGGTGATCGGATCGGTCGTCGGCCGCAATATCTCGCCTTTCAGTGCTGTCTACGGTTCCACCAAGTATGCCGTGCATGCCCTGACCGAGGGACTGCGGCGAGAG
>Ga0102944_1002558_pt1 | contig 10520 bp, 6 predicted proteins | sample SalPonD_shore_MG_FD_78172 | JGI IMG/M metagenome (GOLD analysis project Ga0102944, IMG submission 78172) | Salt pond soil microbial communities from South San Francisco under conditions of wetland restoration - Salt Pond MetaG... | ecosystem: Environmental > Aquatic > Marine > Intertidal zone >... | reverse complement strand
GGTAGGTGTAATCGGCATGGCCGGGCCGGAACAGGTCCTTGATCTTCGAATAGTCCTTCGAGCGCTGGTCCTCGTTGTCGATGACCAGGCCGATGGGCGTGCCGGTGGTGCGACCCTCGAACACACCGGAGACGATGCGCACCGCGTCGGACTCGCGCCGCTGGGTCACGTGTCGCGACTTGCCCGGCTTGCGCCGGTCCAGGTCTGCCTGCAGATCCGCTTCGGACAGCGCCATCCCCGGCGGGCAGCCGTCGACAATGCACAGGTATCCCGTCCCGTGGCTTTCACCACAGGAAGTCACGGTAAACAGTTTGCCGAAGGTATTGCCTGACATGGGGTGTATTTTATCCGTTTACGACCTTCCCGTCCCCTCCGAATTCAGCCCGGAATTAGCTGGTCGTCCAGTACTTTCTCCTATGTTCTGGTAATTAACCACGGAGAGCACGGAGAACACGGAGGTATAAATTCATAATGCAGGGTGGATTACGCGGCGCTCATGCGCCGCTAATTCACCCTGCAATAACTCCGTGTTCTCCGTGACCTCCGTGGTTCAATCGAAGATTCAGCGACTGACTGCGGTTAACTACTTCTCCACCGTATACAAGGCTTCTTCGCCCCGGTCCGAGTGGCCGTTCACGAGGCAGTGCAGCAGCCACGTGCCGGGATTGTCCGCTTCCATGGTGACGGCGCGGCTGCTGCCCGGCAGCAGGGCGACGGTGTCGGTATGGCGGCCATAGGCGGTGACCGTGTTGCCGTGCCAGTGGGCCGTGTGTACCTCCCCGTCGCTGCCGACGGATGCTACGTACCAGCGAATGCGCTCCCCCACCTTCATGGTCAGATCGGGCAGGTTGCCGTACTGGTAGCCGTTGATGGTGTACTTGCGGTTGCTCCGGAGGAACGCAGGATCGGAGGGCTTCGCCTCGGGCGCCAGGGCCTTCCGGTTCTTTCCCGCCAGGAAGCTGGCATTTTCGTCGAACACGGAAAACAGGGTGACAAACTCGCGATCAACGTCGGCGGGCGAGCCGTCGGACTCGGCCTGGAACTGGCGGGTGATAATGACGGGACCGACCAGTCCGGCATTGATCGATGCGGTCACGTTATCGCCGGAATGGTACAGCCACATGATGGAACTGGGATCCGCGGGTCCCGGTCCCGAGCGCGGCGGCACCTGCCACACATAGGTGTAGGTCCCGCCGGGCGGCACAGTATCGTCGTCCTTGTCCGGACCATGGCTGCCGTCGTTGTACTGCACACCCTCGGCGTCCTTGGCATAAAGCAGGCCGTGGACGTGGATACTCGCCACCCGGTTGGGCAGCATGTTCTTGAACACCACCCGGATGGTATCGCCCACGCTGGCCCGGATCACGGGGCCGAGCAGTCCCAGGTGCCGCCACTTGTCGGGACGCTGTTTCTGGGTGGTAAAGGAGGCATCAGTGTATTCCCGGTACACCGCCTTTTTGTAGCGGTGGCCGATGCGGTCGCGGCGGGATCCGTCGGTAAACTGTCGTTCCCGGCCGGTGAACTTGCCGCCGGTCACCGGGTTGTTCGGCCAGCTTGGGGCGTAATCCCAGATGATCTCCCTGGCGGCAATATAATAGGTGCGCGTTATGTTCTGGGCGGCGGCCGGTACGGTCCAGATCAGGGCGAGAAATGCTGACAGCCATAAGACCGGCAACGCGCACCGGGCAGACGGGAGCAAGGGAGATTTCGCCATGTCGCCTCCTTTGTTTGTTATTGGCTTTCTGTCAGCGTGGCTGGCGTGCGCGGGGCCCGCGATGCCGGCGGATTCAGTCCCGTCCCTGTGATTTCGACCAGACGTCGATGAACCCGTTGCGGTTCGGCATCCTGACTCGAGGGAGCGTCGTCGCGTTCATTTCATCGTCCCGCCCGATAATACCATTTAAATACAGCAGATACGCGGTGACGGCGTAGACCTGGTCGTCGCTCAGGGAGCCGGGCGCGGTCATGGGCATGCTGCGCCGGATAAAACCGAACAGCGGCGGCGCGTACGGCCAGAAAGTGCCGATAGTCTTCTCCGGGTAGTCCGAGGTCAGGCCCATCTTCGCACCGGCGAGCTGATCGCCGCTGTCGCCGAGCCCGCCGCGGCCGTGGCAGCTCAGGCATTCCTTCACATAGACCGCCTGCCCCTGTTCCGCCGTGCCGCCGCCCGGCGGCAGGCCGGTACCGTCCGGCCACACCTCCCGGTTCCAGCGCGCCACCTCCGCCGGCGTTGCCGGTTTGCCCAGGCCGGGACCCTGCGGGAAGTCCGCGGCGGCAGCGAACAGGCTAATCCCAGCCAGAATCAATATCGATGTGATCGTTATTTTCATGTTTGCCGGGATAAACATGGGAAACCAGGCCGTCGCCGTCCACCTTCCAGGCGATGATGGCATTGTAATGGTAGAAACCGTGGCGGCCGCGTTTAGCGATCAGCGCCTGCCGCGACGGCTGCACGGCGCCGGTCTCGTCCACGGCGCGGCTCTGCAGCACCGCCGGGGCGCCGTTCCAGCGCCAGGGAATGCGAAAGCGCGTCTGCGCTTTAGACAACACCGGCTCCTGCAGCTGCGCCGGCGCCCAGCTCTTGCCGCCGTCGGTGGAAACTTCCACCCGGTTGATCCGGCCACGCCCGCTCCAGGCCAGGCCGGTGATCTGGTAGAGGCCGGGACCGGACTTCAGCGACATGCCTGCAGACGGCGAAGTGATCAGGGACTTGGTTTCCATGACAAAGGAAAACTGCCGGGCCTTGCCGGAAGGCAGCAGATCCGTGTAGCGCGCGGTTTCGTTGCGGGCCATGACGGGCTTGTCGGTGAGTTGCAGGCGCCGCAGCCACTTGACGTTGGTCACCCCTTCCCAACCCGGCAGCACCAGGCGCAGGGGATAGCCGTTCTCGGGACGCAGGCGCTCACCATTCTGGTACAGGGCAAGCAAGGCGTCATCCAGCGCCTTTTCCAGGGGAATACTGACATCCATGGCGAAGGCGTCGGCCCCTTCCGCCACCAGCCACGCCGCCTTGTCGTCAAGGCCCGCCTCCTGCAGCAGCGTGCCCAGGGGAATGCCGGTCCATTCCGTGTTGGAAACCAGACCGTGCACGTAACCGGCCGCGGACTGCGAGGGGATGCGGTTCCAGCCGGTATTGCTGTTACCGCTGCATTCAATGAAGCATTGGCGCGATACCAGCGGATAGCGCAGCAGGTCGTCCACGCTGAAAAACAGCGGCCTGTTTACCAGTCCGTGGAGCAGCAGCCTGTGCCGCCCGGGATCGATGTCGGGTACGCCATTGTGGTGGCGTTCGAAGTGCAGGCCGTTGGGAGTGATACTGCCTTCCAGGAGATGCAGCGGCGTGAAAGAGACGCCGTCGCCGCGCACGACGGGGTTGGACGCGGGGAAGCGCACCACGTCCTTTTCATAGGGGGACGGGCTGCCGTAGGGAGTGGGTGCGGCACCGGGCTTTTGCATCCACGGCGGCCGCGCCGGATCGAACGCGGCCTTGTCCGCCGCCATGGCCAGTCCCGGCAGGGCGATAATGCCGAAACGCAGGGAGTTGTTCAGGAAGGCGCGCCGATCCAGCAGGCCGTTGCCGGCGGCGGTGATTTCTCTATCGTCCTGATGTGCCATGGGAAGGTGCCCTTGTTCAGAACGTGTTCACTATATCCGGCCCAACGTTCCGATTAAACTGATTTTTTAAGCCACAGAGCACACAGAGATCACAGAGTTAAAAAATTACGTCATGCCGGCGCACGCCGGCATCCAGTAGATAAATCATCATTACTTTGATGCAAGACTGTTTATACAGCGCAACAAAGTATGAAAATATTTAATTGATCGGATTCCGGAGATCGAGGTCAGCCCCGCGACCTCACTCGAGCTTCTCCATCTCCATCATCATTTCTGCCGTATGATGGGCCGGCAGTGCGGAACGGAGCGCCAGGGCGATGACAATCAGGCTCCACACGGCGGTGGCGAAAACGCCGCTCCAGAAATCGAGTACGCCGTAGCCGCCGCCGATATCACTGAGCGCGCACAGCACCCACATGCCGCCGAACCAGGCGCCGAGCCAGGCGATGTTGCCCCAGCCGAAGTCCACCACCGGTTTCTTGATGGCAAAATGATAATACAGCGCATAGAGTACGAAGCCGCCCCCGACCAGGAGGAACAGGAAAGTATTGGTCGTAAAGCCCGTCCAGTAAATAATCCAGTTACTGCAGATAAAAGCAAAAGGCGCGATGAACCCGGCGCCCTTGAGCCGGAACGGCCGGTGCAGCTCCGGCTGATTGCGCCGCAGCACGAGCAGGACAATAGGACCGAGCCCGTAGGTCAGTACCGTAATCGACGTGATGTACTCGACCATGAGCTGCCAGGCCGGGAACGGCAGCAGGAACAGGATCCCGACAACCCACATGACGAGGACGGCGATCCAGGGCACTCTGAAACGGCTCAGATCCATCAGCCGGCGCGGGCCCGCATTCATTTCACCCACCGCGTACAGGATCCGCGAGCCGCCGGTCAGGAACATCAGCCCTGTACCACCGGGCGAGATATAGGCGTCGATATACAGGATCGTGGCCAGCCAGCCCATGCCGAGCATTGCGGCAAGGCCCGCGAAGGGTCCCGCTTCACCGGTGAAACTCAGATTGGCCCAGCCGTTGGTGAGGTCTTCGGGACGCAAGGCCATCAGGAACCCGACCTGCAGCAGTACGTAGATAACCGCGGATATTGCCACCGATCCGATCACGGCCATCGGGATGTGGCGGCCCGGATCGGAGCTCTCCCCGCCTAGATCAATAGCCGTGCGAAAACCCAGAAAACTGAACACGATGCCGGCGCCCGGCAGGGCCGTGAAGATACCGGAAAAAGCATAGCTGCCGGGGTCGGCGGACCAGACATCCCAATGCGTGCTGGCCATGATCAAGGCGACGGCTGCCACGACCGGCACGGCGACCTTCCACCAGGTAACCGAGTTATTGACGTGCAGCAGCAGGCGCACGGCCATCAGGTTCAACAGCGCGAACACGCCCAGCAGCAGGGAACACACCACGAAGCCCGTCACTGTCAACAGGCCGTTGGTGTGCGGCTGGAGGAAATACGGAAGATAATTGTTGGCGTAGGTGACGATGGCCTCGGCCTCAACAGCCGGCACCGGTACGTAGGCCAGGAACAGCATCCAGCCCCAGATGCGCCCCAGACCTTCACCGTGACTGGCGTGACTCATGTGCACCAGGGCGCCACTGCGCGGGAATAGTGCCGCCAGTTCGGCGAAACACAGCGCCACCATCAGAATGATCACGGAGCCGGCGACCCAGCTCCAGACGCTTAACGGGCCCGCGATTTTCGAAGCGTGATAGGCGCCGAACAGCCACCCGGAACCTATCATGCTCGTCGTGCTGGCAAACAGCAGACCCAGCACGCGCGCGTCACGCCGTAGTCTGCCCGACCCCCCCTGCCCCGCAGAATCTACCATAGTTGTTACCCCGTATTTTCGTTATGACGCCGGTCACACACCTCGTATGAGGACATCGCAACGATTGCGCTTATGCAGGACATAGTACCTGCCGCACGCGCCGGTGAGAAGAGCCGGCCCGCCCCGTTCGGCCCGGATACGGGCGCTTCACCCGACGCCGGCTGAATTGAAACCCGGGGAACGGTTTTTTAAGCCACAGAGAACACAGAGTTAAAGAAAATCCGTCATGCCGGAAGCGGCGCAGCCGCTATCCGGCATCCAGTTGTTGACAAAAAACGGCATGGATACCGGATACGCGCCGATGCGCGTTCCGGTATGACGAATTTTTTTACTACTTACTATTCACTACTCACTATTTACTGTTTTTACCCGGCAGCGCAAACACCCATATGGACGAACTGCGCGCTACAGGCAAAGTGATCTCCGGCGTCAGTATGGCCTCGGTTACGCTCCAGGGCCCGCCGTAACCCACCACCACGGCGACGTACTGCTTGCCGTCGACGGTGTATGTGATGGGTGCCGCGCTGGGCACATCGGTCAGTATCCGGTGCCACAGCCGCTTGCCGGTGGTCTGGTCGTAGGCGGCGAAAGAGCGATCCAGGGAGCCTGCGAACAGCAGGTTGCCCGCGGTGGCCAGGATCCCGGTGCCCGGGGCCGTGCGCTGGCGTTCCTTCCACAAGGTTTTCCCGGTCTTCAGATCCACCGCCTGGATGCGCCCGAAGCGGCCGTCCGAGTCCGGGCGCGGGCGGATGGTGAAACGGAAGCCGCCGGACATGAGGGCGCTTTCCCCCTTCTTGACGGGGATCAGATCCATGCAGGTTTCCGCCAGGGGCACGAACAGCGTGTCGGTATGCGGGTTGATGGCGTCGGGGATCCAGTTCTTGCCGCCGCCGGCATGAGGACAGATGGTCAGGGTCCGGCCGGTGTTCTCGCCGCCCGGGATCAGTTTGGGATCGACGGTCTTCTTGCCCGTTTTGGGGTCAATGGCGGTAATGAAATTCTGGATGCCGAGCTGGAAGGAAGTCAGGTACTTCCCCGTCTTCGCGTCCATGACGTCGAAGATGCCCGCCTTGTCGCCGGTTACGATCACATGCCTTTTCTTGCCCTTGATGGGCAAATCCACGGCCTGCCGCTGGTAACCGAAATCCATGTCCCACTGGTCATTGGCCAGGTGCTGGTAATACCAGGCCAGCTTGCCGGTATCCGGATTGATGGCCAGGGTGCTGTCCGTGAACAGGGCGTCGTTGGTGACGCCGGGTTTGTCTATGGGATTGCGCAGGGGACCGGTATCGTAGGTCGGCGTCGCACCGAAGAACGCCAGGTTGGTCCTGGCGTCGTAACTGCCCGGGACCCAGAAGGAACCGCCGCTGCGTTTTTTCAGGGGGATGTCGTTCCAGGAATTGCCGCCGGGCTGTCCCGGTCGCGCGACGCCGTAGAAGCGCCAGGCTTCCCTGCCCGTCTTGGCGTCCAGCGCCTCCACGTAGCCGCCGCCCGGCCCGCCGTTGGTGGCGGCGATGCCGGTCATGATCTTGCCGCGTACGGCCACCGGACCGCCGGTGAGGTCAAAGCCCTTGTTGATTTCGCCTATGGCCCGGTCCCACACCACCTTGCCGGTTTTCGCATCCAGCGCCACCACGTGCAGGTCGGAGGTACCGAGATAGACCTTGTCGCCATACAGCGCAATGGACTTCTTGGTGGTGGGCGTGACGGCCTCGGGCAGACGCCGCTGGTAATGCCACAGTTCGTTGCCGGTCACGGCATCGAAGGCCTGCACGTTGTCACGGAAACTCTGCACGAACAGCACGCCGTTGTGGTACAGCGGCGTGGATTCATTGGGGCCCGGCGGCAGGGTGAGGGACCAGGCCAGCTGCAGCTTTTTCACGTTGCCGCGGTTGATTTGCTTCAGCGGGCTGTAACCCTTGCCGTCCAGGGAGCGACGCCAGCTCAGCCATTCCCCGGGAGTGGGGTTGATCAGCATTGCGTCGGTGACCGGGGTGTAGGATTTGAGCGGATTGGGGTGCGTCGGCCAGGGCGGCATCTTGGCATTGGGGCTGATCGGCCCGCCCGGCCCCAGGCGCATGCGCTCCTGCTCGGACATGGCATTGCCGGGCATGAGCACGGCCTTCAGGCTTTCGTAACTGTCCGGCAGGGGCGTGTTGCCGGCCTGGACGCCGTTTTTCTCCATGATGTACGCCAGCACGCCCGCCAGATCATGATGACTGATGCTGCCGGGATTCGTCGGCGGCATGTTGCTGCGGATGTAGTAAAACAGATCCGCCAGCGACTTGCCGGCCCAGCGCCCCTGGAAGTCGTCGCCCTTGAGGGGCGGCCCGAACTGGCTGCCCCCGAGCTCAGGACCATGACACCTGGCGCAGGTGTGCTTGAACTGTTCCTGCCCCTGCTTCGCCTGCGAAGAGGTATACACCGGATCGGCCTGCAGGCCGGTGGCCAGCGTGATGCCCAGTACGACAAGAATGGCGCGCGTTATCATCTCTCTACACATGATTCCTTAACCCGTGGTGGATTTTGTTATTTCGGCAGTGCGAATACGAACAGCATATTGGTGTTGCCGGCGCTCAGTTCCGGCGTCAGGCCGAGAATGCCGTTGGTTGCCCAACTGGAGCCGGTACTCACGGCAACGTATTGCCGGCCGTTTACCGCATAGGTAATGGGATAGCCGGTCACCTGGGAGCCGAGATTGACCTTCCACAGCACCTTGCCGGTCTTCTGGTCCAGTGCCTTGAAACGCCCGTTGACATCGCCGACGAACAGCAGCCCGCCGCCTGTGGCCAGGGTCGAGGTGGTCCCCGCCCGCTGCTCGTATTTCCACAGCGTCTTACCGGTTTTCGCGGAAATGGCGTAGACGGTGCCGACATCATTTGTGCCGGGGGCAATCATGGTATGGGGTGTAAACCCGTAAAAGGACTCAAAGGAAATGCTCTTGCCGATGGTAAGCCGGGTGCAGGTATTCTGCATGGGCATGTACATGGCATTGGTCAGCGGACTGTAGGATCCGGCCTCCCAGTTCTTGCCGCCGTCACCGCCCGGGCAGATGGTTTTTTCCTCACCCTTTTCATGGAACAACGCCTCCGGATTATCCGTCACCTCGCCGGTCTTGGGGTTGATGCTCTTGAGCACGGTCTGGTGAATGGTGGGCCTGGCCCACAGGAACTTCCCGGTCTTGCGATCCAGCGTGTACACCACGCCGGTCTTGCCCGGGACACCGGTGACCACATCGTATTTCTTGCCGGGTTTGATATCAGGATTGATCCAGGGCACTTCATTCTTGTCCGGCGCGACCTGCGTGTTCACCAGCAGGCGTTCGAAGGGGTGATCCAGGTCCCAGTTGTCCACCAGATGCTGGTAATACCAGACGATCTTGCCCGTGTCCGCATTCAGCGCCAGGGTGGAATCGTTGTACAGGTATTTATGATCATTGCCGGAGAGCAGGAAATTGGGCGCCGGCGCAGTGACGGAGGTGCCGAAGTAGAGCAGGTTCAGCGCCGGATCGTAGGACGGCATCATCCAGGCACCGACCTGCACGCGCTTCTTGAAAGGCAGGCCGCCCCAACTGTCGTTCTTGCCGCCGTATTTCTGGACGGTGGAAGTGCGCCACAGCTCCTTGCCGGTTTTGGCGTCGTGAGCGGTGATGACACAGGCCTTGGGCGAACCATCGGGCAAGGGTTGGCAGCCACGGCCGCTGAAAACCTTGCCGTCTGCAACGATCGGCCCCCCGGACTGCTGCGAAGGAGCCTTGCGGTAATCCACGATCTCCGTCTGCCATACCAGCTTGCCGGTGTCCTTGTTCACGGCATAGACGTAATCGTCGGCGCTGAGACCGATGACCAGGTTGCCGTAAAGGGCAATGCTGCGGTTAATGGAGGGAAACGGAATTTTCAGATCCTTGGGGAGCTGGCGCCGGTACTGCCAGATCAGGTCGCCGCTGTCGGCCTTGATGGCCTGGATAATGTTCAGCGGATTGGGCATGTACATAACGCCGTCGTGCACCACCGGCGTGCCTTCCTGCAGACCGTCGCTCAGCGGCCGCGCCCAGACCAGGGTGAGCTTCTTGACGTTCTTGCGGTCGACCTGTTTCAGCGGACTGTAGCCCCAGCTGTTCAGGGTGCGCCGCCACATCAACCAGTCCGCGGGATCGGGATGCAGCAGCATGGCATTGGTCACAGGAGAAGTACTGTGTTCCGCGGCAATCGCGGGGCATGGAACAGATACTAATAATAATGACAGGGCAAAACCGGCAAAACCTTCACGACACTTCATGTACCCCCCTTTCCGGCATTAATGCGGATATGCGGTGACCGCCATGAGCCATCTCCTCAAGGACCGGACCAGGCAGTTCGGAATAATGCCTACTATAATGTCCTCGCCCGCCGATGCAAATCGTTTCATTTATCCCGGGGGAAACGGCTAGAAGTAATTCGTGAATGGTAAATAGTGAATAGAAAAAAACACCCCCGATTCGCCATTTTCCATTCACTATTCACGATTCACTATTTACCAGCTGCTCTGCCGTGAGCAGAAACACCCCCTCCCCGCCGCGTTCGAAGTCCAGCCAGGTGAAGGGCAGATCGGGGAAGGCTTCGGCCACGGCATCGCGGCTGTTGCCGACCTCGACCACCAGCACGCCGTGCTCGGTCAGGTGATCGCCTGCGTCGGCGAGGATGCGGCGTACCACGTCCAGGCCGTCGGCGCCCGCTGCCAGCGCCGCGGCCGGCTCGTAGCGGTATTCAGGCGGCAGCTCGCTGATTTCTTCGGCCGGCACGTACGGGGGGTTGGCGATAATGAGATCGTAACGTTCCCCGTCCAGGCCGGCGTAGACGTCGGACTGCAGCACATGCACGCTGTCCGCCAGATGATGCCGCACGACGTTTTCCCGCGCCACCGCCAGGGCACCCTCGTCCGTGTCAACAGCGTCCACCGCCGCGTGGGGAAATGCCAGGGCGCAGGCAATGGCGATGGCGCCGCTGCCGGTGCCGATATCGAGTATGCGCTGCACCGCCTCTTCCCGCACCCACGGACTGAAACGCTCCTCGATGAGCTCGGC
>Ga0102944_1002557_pt1 | contig 10523 bp, 7 predicted proteins | sample SalPonD_shore_MG_FD_78172 | JGI IMG/M metagenome (GOLD analysis project Ga0102944, IMG submission 78172) | Salt pond soil microbial communities from South San Francisco under conditions of wetland restoration - Salt Pond MetaG... | ecosystem: Environmental > Aquatic > Marine > Intertidal zone >... | reverse complement strand
CAGAAGGCAGAAGGCAGAAGGCAGAAGGCAGAAGGCAGAAGGCAGAAGGCAGAAGGCAGAAGGCAGAAGGCAGAAGGCAGAAGGCAGAAGGCAGAAGGCAGAAGGCTCGTTGCCGGGCTCTGCCCTGCAACGTACGAGTGGACACTCTGTCCAGTCATGATTTTTCCAAATATTGGAATTGCAACACTCTATTGACTGTTTACTGCTGACTGATCACTGTTCTCTGATTTTTTCCAGCCAAAAGTGAAATAAAGGAAAGTGGGCAAAGCAATTTGTAAAAGAGGTATAGCTGCCAGGAAACCACCGATTACGGCTATCGCCATCGGCTGCTGCAATTCATCGCCCGTACCCATAGCTAATGCCAGCGGCATCAATGCGGCAATAGCCGCTGTTGCAGTCATTATTTTAGGCCTGAAACGTGCAGATATGGCTTGTTGTAAAGCAGTCTTAACCCCATTTTCTTTAAATCTTCGAAGAAATTGCCGACAGGTGAACACACTATTTTCAGCTATAATGCCGACAATCATGATCAAACCAGTATAACTACCCACATTCAGGGGTATACCTGTAAAATATAATGCCAGAACGGCACCTGAAATTCCTAAAACAGCAATAAATAAGATAATTAAGCCAATGCGAATATCCCGGAATAAGAAAAGCATGATCATTAATACCATTAAAGCAGCTACAATCATGATCGTAAGCAATTCATGAAAACTTTGCTGTTGTTTGGCATAATCACCTGAGATGACATAGTGATATCCCTTTGGTAACTGCAGTTTTCGGTTTAATTCTTTCTTGATAGCTTTAATGGTAGTCCCAAGGTCTCTGTTACTCAGACGGGATGTAACCGTCACCATTTCCTGCAAATTTTGACGATCTATTTCGGCACTTCCTTTCTTTATGTTCAGATGTGCCAGACTCATGAGCGGTTTTACCGATCCACTTGGTAACACGATATCGGCGCGCTTAAGATTACTTAGATCATAACGCAGCCCGTTCGGGTAAATCATCCTGATAGGAGTTGCTTGATTTTGCTCCAGAACATCGCCCACAACCGTTCCGTTCAATTGTGTCTGAAGTTGTAAATGCAGATCAGCCGGGGTGAGATGATAAAAACTTAAGTCTGGTTCATTCGGTATGACATTAAATGAGGGCCCTGCCACAACAATTCCGTTAAAAACATCAGCCGTTCCCCTTACTTTATGAAGAAGTGAGGCCACTTTTTCAGCATACTGATGTAAAGTGGTAGTATTATTACCAAAAATATTGATTTGAATGGGTTGTACATCCTGTTCCGTCAAATCCCCCAATCGGTCAGCGATAACCTGTCCGAAATCTACGTGAACAGCAGGCACCGTGGCCGCAATATTTTCCCGTAACTGGTTTATTACATCGTCAGTTGTTACGTTTCTGTTCCCTTTTAATTGAATGAGATAATCGCCCCTGTTAGGTTCCGTAATAAAAAAGCCCATTTGCGTACCGGTGCGCCGGGAGAAGTGCGTCACATGCGGGTTGTAGTGAATAATACTGTCTATTTTAGCCAGCATACGGTTGGATTGATCCAAAGATGTTCCCGCCGGTGTATTGTAATCCAAAACGATACTACCCTCATCCATATGGGGTAAAAAACCTGATTTCATGCGTGGAATAGCCCAAATCATACCACCAATCAAAGCAGCCGCCAATAACAAGGCTATCCACCAGTTATTCAGTATAAAAAGCGGCCATTGATATAAAGGTTCCGGTTTTTCTTCAATTTTTTTCTGCTTTTTAATGCGCTCCAGAAATAAATAACCGATTGGAAGCAACAGCCAACTGACCAGAAAAGAACAAGCCAACGTGATGATCATGGTATTGGCCATAACCGTGAAATAGGCTCCGGCTATACCACTCATCAATGAAAATGGGAAAAATATTACAATGGTACTCAATGAAGAGCCGATCATGGCCGGCAATAAACGTGGTATGGCAATTTGTATATGATAACGAACCGATTCGTTAGGATGTTCTTCATTTACCCGGTGTATAAACTCAATAACCACTATGGCATCGTCCACTACCAACCCTATCGCAGCCACAAGAGCACCAAGTGTCATCAGGTTTAAGGTATATCCAACGACATATATAACTCCTATGCTCAGGGCCATCGACACCGGAACGGCAATGAGCAATGCAAAAGTGGCACGAATCGACCGAAGAAAAATTATGACAATGATCATGGCAAATGCCAATCCGATCCAAAGGGCATCCTTGCCACTGTGGATACTCTGCGACACATATTCTGCCTGATCATAGTATGGGGTGACCTTCACACCGGCAGGTAAAATGGATTTCATTTCTTTAACCTTAGCGTTGACATCATGTGACAGGCTGACCAGATTTACATTTGGTTGTTTAACAATATTAAATAAAACGCCATTTTTACCATCCACATTTATCGTCACATATTGAATCGCCTGATGGATTTGAATTTTTGCCACATCCGATAGATAAATAGGCCGGTTATTTTTGTAAGTGACCACCAGGTTACGCAGTTGTGAGATCTTTTTTACACTTCCATCGGTTAACGATAGATATAGTCGTCGATTAGCTTCACCGTACCCGTTCGATTTTACCAGATTTGACTTTGACACCGCATCACGGATTTGGGTTGGTGTTATATTAAGCCGGCTCAGATTTTGAGGCTGTAATTCTACCCAATATTCCTTATCGCGCCCACCCTGTACCTGAACCATGGCGACACCTGATAATTGCGATAAATAGGGACGTATTGTATGCAGGGCAAGCTGTTTCAGATCTATTTGAGTACGATGTTTGCCCTGCAAAATGAATCCCATCACTGGTAAAAGAGATGGATTCATCCGTTCTACATCAATTTGCACATTTTGGGGAAGCTCATTCCTAATTTGATTAATGCGGGATTCAATGAGCTGCTGACTCGTATAAATATTTGCACTCCAATCCAGATAGGCAGAAATCTCACAACTTCCCCTGCTTGTGGTACTATGTACCAGTTTAAGATCAGGTATCCTTTTAATAGCCTCTTCAAGCGGCCTTGTGACATTAATCATCATTTTATGGACCGGTTGCTCACCATTATTAGCAATTACCTTGATCTTTGGGAAGGTAATTTGCGGAAATAATGAACCATGGATATTACGATAGGCCATTATACCACCTAAAAATACCAATATGGTGATATATGTAAGTGGACTCTTAAACCGGTTATAAAAATGTTCCATTTGAAAAAATAGTTTACGGCTGATTAGTTATTCTTACCTGGGCGGTATCTGAGAGACCATAATTACCTTGTCTCAATATCCGGTCGCCTTCCTTAAAGTCCGGTTTGAGAATCGCTGTCCATTGCTTTGTTGAAATACCGGGTGTAACATTGATGCGAACCGCCGTACTGTCATTGATCATTTTCATCACCCAGTATGAGCTCATAGACTCATCCGTCAAAACAGCATCATGGGGTAAAACCTGTTGGTTAGTTACTTTATTGACCGGTATCTGTAATGTGAGGCGTTCTCCTGACAGCAACCGCTTGACCGGAATCTCATTCACAATATACATGGCAGCCTGACTTTGCTGGTCAGCCTGTACCAATCGATCACCAAGTTTAGCCCAAACTTTGTACCCATCAGCCCATCGGACAAGCACAGAATCTCCTGTCGTTACTATATTACGCCAACGCATGGGGATAAATACTTTCAGATAGACATTTTTATTTGATGTCATAGAAGCCATGGATGAACCACTCGTCGCATATACACCGAAGCCGGTCGACAGCGAGGATATTTGTCCACTCACCGGTGCCTTTACATTAATATCGGATGGTTTTGGCAATGATGATCCGGCGGTATCATTGCCAAGGGCCGCTTGTTCCCGCGTACGTATCGAGAATAACAGCTGCCCGTCATGAACTTGCTCACCCGGATGAACCCATAATTTTGTTACATATCCGGTTACAGGTGCACGTATTGTAAACTTCTGCCCTTCCATAACCTGACCGTACACTGTCAATGTATCTGCAAGCGTATGATAACGTATATGGGTTACCTTTACGGGTGCTATGGTTATAGGTTCCCCATCACTGTTTTCCTGCTTATTATTACTGCATCCCCATATTATTAAAAAAAGAGAAAACAGAATTATGCCGTACCGTGATTTCATTTTTACCAATTCCAGTAATTCAGTTCATTAATTGCTTGTAAACGCTGTACATTCAGATTATTTAATTCATTTCGTGCATTCAGGTATCTCCTGAAAACCGTTATATAATCCGTAACCGACCGGATTCCTTTGCCTATCTCAACACGATAAGATTCGAGTAACTTCCTGTAATCATTGACTTGCTGCTTTTGTTCGGATACCTGGTCTTCAACCGATTTGAATGTATTTAATACTGAATTCCGTTGTTGCAATAAGCGCATTGTCTCATATTTCCTCTGATCCCGGACATTTTGCAAATGTAACTTTGTTTTCTGATGCTGCAGGGATTTCTGTCCATTATCCCACAATCTCCAGCTCAAATTCAAGCCAATAGTAAATCCGAAATGATTATAAGCGTTTTTTAATTTCGATGACGACAATCCCGTATTCATCATTACATTTAGTTTTGGCAGGTATCTCGTATCCCGAACTTTTTGCTGTGCTTCAAAACTCAGGCTGTCAATTCCAAATGTCCGTAAAAAACGGCTGTGACTAACGGTGAGTAAGCTGTCAGATAGTACGGGAGATGTAAGTCCCGGATACGTTACATCATACGATGTAGTATCGGACAATCCACACATTTGATTAATTGTTGACTGATCCTGTCCCATTTGATTCTTTGCACGCTTCAATTGTATCAATATTTGAGAATCCTCCAGGCGAACCTGTTGCAGATCCGTTATTTTCAATAATCCATTTTTTACAAGGGCGGCCCATTGATTAATCTGATGTTGCAATAGTTTGTGCAGGTTATCCAGGTAATTCACATGCTGTTGATCCCCATAAATATTTATATATGCTTGTGTAACCTGCATTTTAAGATTATGACGACGATATTTCTGATTATATTTTGCTTGTTCCGATTGCGAGGAATATAACATGTCGTGCGCATCGAGATTATTTCTCTGCAAAATCGGATAGGTCAAGTTGAGTAGCGCATCGTATTCCCCGCCATTAGTTATAGCCTTGTCAAATCCCCATGCAGCTGAACCCGGTGCCCATAAAGCAAAACCGTTACCGGAAAGCACCGGCTTCCGGAACATGGCCTTATTAATTTTTATATCAAGTTGTGAAATTTTGATATTCCTTTGTGATGCAGCCAATTGGGGATCATTATGAATAGCTGCTTTCAGGAAATAGGAGAGTTTATGTTCCTGGGAGTAAGCCTCCGTAGGAACGAGATAAATAAATAAAATCAGTATAACGCTCAAAAAAAATATTTGCCGGTTCTTCAAAATATTCACAGATATAGTCTTCGAAATATTTCCATTGTCAGGTTAACATAACAAATCACAACCAATGTATAATACTCTCTGGTATGAATTAAAATTCTTCTAAAAAGCTATTATTATTTGAAAAATTGAGTGCAACACAAAAAACAGGATTCATTTAAACATCGATCGACTAATGATATATAAACTCTTTCATTCAATCATTAAATTATAAGGTTGAAATCTGAATAAAATCTGAATTAGAAATTGAACCCAATTGGATGTAACTCCTTTTTGTCATCCACGGGTGTTTTTTAAGTCGGACCCCATTTCCCATTTGCTTTACGGGAAAATCTTCGCCACTTAATAAAGTTTTATAATCTCAAAACATAAAAGAGTGATAGTATTTACACTATCACTCTTCTCATAAATGAACCCTGTTTCAGCTTTGTTGTATTAAATCGCCATCATCATCAAAGGTCATGCTTGTAACTTTCCCATTTTTTGAAATATCCACTTCGTATTGAGTGCCTTTCTTATTGGTAATTTTATAAGCATCCTTTATACTCGATTTTTTATATTGCCTGGTTACCGTACTCAAGACACCTTTTGGGATATTATTCATGGATATTTCTTTTTTTGTTGACAGTAAATCTCCATCATCACTAAGACTTGCCATCATTTTTTTCCCGTTTGAAATAAAAGATGCATGGTATTCAAACTCGTTCACTTTTTTCCAGGTAATACTTTTTGCTTGTGGAAATTTTGAAGTCAAAGCCTGGGATACAACATCAGGCACATTGCTATTACTGACTTTCTTCTTACTGCAACCAACGAATATCAGAACAAGCAAGAGAGGGAATAATACAATGAATTTTCTCATAAATAACCTTCTTTCGTATCATAAATTGAAATTCATTTTTTCTTTCAGCCGAAAAAATATCATATCAGCTAAAACTTAATTAATCATGCAAATAGATTAACTAATCCGATTCCCTCATATTGCATGGCACCATTATGTTTATACAACTTTTTAAATTGTGAAATATCACATTACCCGTTTAAGGGGTTTGATGAACTAAAATCAGCGAAACAATAAATACATTACATTTCTGCCAATTTTCAGTTTTTATCACTTATAAACGCTGGACGCAAGACCATGGATGATAGCTGAAGTCGATGGTCTCCGGTGCAACTTTCATTAATACATTGGTAAGTGATGTGATGGGCAGCTTAGTACCCCTGTGAGATCAATTAATCGCTTTCCTTCTTAGATTCACGGGTGATCAATTTTCCATCAATATTAAATAACAGAGTGATACTATGATCCCCGTTCTTTATCCCAACTTCATAAACTATTTTTTGAGGTGATTGCGTGCGCGCTATTTCACCTAATTTGTTACCTGAATAGTGCCTGTTTATGTAATCATTAACGGCCAGAGGCAACTCTTTCCTTGTAATATCCGTTTCTGTCTCAACCCATTTCCCATTCAAAGTAAAATTAGCTGAAATAGCCCTGCCATTTTTACTGAATTCGGCTTCATATTCACGAGCATTCTCTTTCCCCCATTTAACCGTAGAAACGGTTGGAAACATTTTATGAAAAGCTGCTTTTACGTTCGGATTGACTTTTTGAGCCTGCGTTCCGTTTACAAAGACAAATGGCAACGCTATGACAATTAATGACTTAAATAATTTACCCATGGTTACATCAGACTTAATGATTGAATATTTTTATTATTAAAGCACTAAAAACATAAGTTGTAAATCTGAAGTAATTCTGAATAAAGGGAACGTAATTACATTTAATCCTAAAAGATCATTTATATCACTTATCGTCCAGATACCTTCTGGTGATATCATTATAAGTATCAATTCTCCTGTCACGGAAAAAAGGCCATATGCGGCGCTGTTTTTCTATTGTATCAAAATTGCAATCAGCTAATAAAACTTCTTCCTGCTCTCCCGCCCTTGCTAATAGTTCTCCAAATGGTCCCGCTACAAATGAATTACCCCAAAATGATACATTACCTTCTTCTCCAACCCGGTTAATGCTTGCTACAAAACATCCATTGGCCACTGCGTGACTTCGCTGTATCGTCAGCCAGGCGTCCATGAATTTATTTTTCTCATCCTGTCCTTCTTCCGGTAAAGTACCAATGGCGGTGGGATAAAATATAATATCGGCACCTTTCAAAGCGGTCAGGCGAGCTGCTTCAGGGTACCATTGATCCCAACATATCAATACTCCAACGTTGCCATAAAGGGTGTTAAATACTTTATACCCCGTATCACCGGGTGTGAAATAATATTTTTCATGAAAACCGGGATCGTCAGGGATATGCGTTTTCCGGTATTTGCCCAAATATCTTCCGTCCGCATCGATAACAGCGGCCGTATTATAGTAGATACCCGCCGCCAATCGTTCAAAATAAGGTAAAATTAATACGATCTTATGTTCTGCGGCGATTTTACTGAATTTTTCAGTGACAGGTCCGGGTATGGCTTCCGCATATTCAAAATAGCGCTCGTCTGTTTCATTGCAGAAATAGGTTGTAGAGAATAGTTCCTGCAGACATATGATATTAGCTCCCTTTTTAGCCATGCTTTCAACTGAAGATAGGGCTTTGTTAATATTTTCACCTGCTTTAATTGAACATTCCATCTGTATCAAGCCGACTTTAACAGAATTAGTACTCATGTATAAATAAGTTTAACAGTTGTAAAATGCATTAACGATGAAACATGAATCAGGTAGAACCAGTAAATAACTTACTTTAAAATGAATTATAAAATGTTCTTTTTAAACTTTTTAATTGACATTTATAATATTTATATATAAAAAGCGCTTTTTTGAAAAATATTAGGCAAATTTCAGCATTAATTTTGTTGATATTTTGTAGTGATCATTGTACACTTTGGCTTATATTTAGAACATGGAAACGGTCAATCAAGATCATCTCAATTTTAAATATTTTGTAAAAGAATATTAATCATTAATTCTTATCGAAAAATAATACATAACGGAGATTATTAGATGTCTGAATTAAACAAAGTTCATACCCATAGTCCAATTGGACTAGATTATTTGGGCTTAGGAGAGAATAAAAACTTGAAGTGGAATTTAACGCCTGCTGAATTATATGAAGAAGCTATTTTTAACAAGGAGGCCATTTTAACAAAAGATATGGCGTTGCGTGTTTTAACCGGAAAATACACAGGACGTTCCCCCAAAGATAAATTTATAATTGATGAGTCTTCGGTTCATGATGATATAGATTGGGGTAAAATTAATCAGCCGTTATCATCTGAAGCTTTCGATAATCTTCATGCTAAAATGGTTGATTATATGAAAGATAAAAACCTCTATATAATGGATACCTTTGCAGGTGCCGATCCCGATTATCGTCTTCCTATCCGTGTAGTCAGTGAAGCAGCTTATCATGCCTTGTTTTCTTATAATATGTTCCGCCGGCCGTCAAAAAGCGAATTAAAAGAACATAAGCCGGATTTTACTATTCTTGCTGCACCATCTTTCTTCGCTGATCCTAAAGAGGACGGTACACGTACCGGCACATTCATATTAGTAAGTTTTGAGAAAAAATTAATTCTGATCGGTGGTACACTTTATTCCGGCGAGGTTAAAAAGGGAATTTTTTCAGTAATGAATTACTTACTTCCTAAAAAAGGTGTAATGGCTATGCACTGCTCGGCCAATGTGGACAAGAATGGTAATCCCGCAGTTTTTTTCGGTTTATCCGGAACAGGTAAAACAACTTTATCAGCCGATCCGGACAAGACATTGATCGGTGATGACGAACATGGTTGGAGTGATGACGGCATCTTTAATTTTGAAGGTGGCTGCTATGCTAAAACAATAGACCTTTCTGAAGAAGGCGAACCCATGATTTACGCCACTACAAAAATGCCGGGTACCATACTTGAAAACATTCCCCTGGATGATAACAGAAATCCCATATTCACAAGCAAGCAGTATACGGAAAACACTCGTTGTTCCTATCCGCTTGATTTCATACCCAATGCAAGTGATACCGGCATAACCGGACATCCCAAAAATGTCATTTTCCTGACAGCCGACGCTTTTGGCGTGCTTCCTCCTATTTCAAGATTGTCAACTGAGCAGGCCATGTTCCACTTCATAAGTGGTTATACTGCTAAAGTTGCCGGTACGGAACGAGGTATCACTGAACCGCAAGCAACATTTTCGGCATGCTTTGGTGCCCCATTCATGCCAATGCACCCGACGGTATACGCAGAATTACTGGCAGAAAAAATTAATAAACATGGAGCGAAAGTCTGGTTAGTTAATACCGGATGGACAGGCGGCCCTTATGGTGTAGGTTCCAGAATGAAATTGGGTTATACACGTGCAATGTTATCCGCTGCTTTAGCCGGTAAACTGGATGACGTGGAATATCGTGTAGATCCGATTTTCGGATTGTTAATCCCGGTTGAGGTACCCGAGGTACCATCGGCTATATTGATTCCCAGAGATACCTGGAATGACCGTACCGCTTATGACGAGAAAGCGGAAGAGCTGGCTAAAATGTTCAATGATAACTTTAAAAAATTCAAGAGTGAAGCAAGTGCACAAATTATTAATGCCGGACCACGTGTCTGATAAACGATTTACCTAATTAAGCCAAAAGGGCCGGGTATGACTATCCGGCCTTTTTATTTTTAATCCACATTATTAATTATTTATTGCTTTGTGTCTCCGGCACTTTGGGTCAATATGCTTTTTGCTTATTAAAAAATAATTACTGCTCAGACAATGCATTCAGTTTCTCAAGATTATCCTGAACCCGGAGGGCCTCGATCACTTCATCAATTTTACCCTTCATAATATCCTCGAGGTTATACAAAGTGAGACCAATTCTATGATCGGTCAAACGCCCCTGAGGAAAGTTATAGGTACGTATCTTGGCACTCCTGTCTCCTGTGGAAACCTGGCTTTTACGATCGGCAGCGCGTTCCGATTGCTTCTTCTCCAATTCAGCTTCATATAACTTCGATCGAAGCATTTTCATGGCCTTATCCCTGTTCTTATGCTGCGATCGCTCTTCCTGACAT
>Ga0102944_1002556_pt1 | contig 10525 bp, 10 predicted proteins | sample SalPonD_shore_MG_FD_78172 | JGI IMG/M metagenome (GOLD analysis project Ga0102944, IMG submission 78172) | Salt pond soil microbial communities from South San Francisco under conditions of wetland restoration - Salt Pond MetaG... | ecosystem: Environmental > Aquatic > Marine > Intertidal zone >... | reverse complement strand
TCGTCGAACAGGCGCAGGGCGTTGCGCAGATGCACGATGCCGACCACGTGATCGATGTCCCCGTCGAACACTGGCAGCCGGGTGTGCTGACTGTCGATGAGCTGGGTGATGATCTCCTCGAGGTCGTCCTCCAGGTCGATACCGACGATCTCGTTGCGCGGCACCATGATGTCCTCGACCGTGGCCTTCTCCAGGTCGAGGATGCTGAGCAGCATCTTCTGGTGGCGCCGCGGGATCATGGCGCCCGCCTCGTTGACCACCGTGCGCAGTTCCTCGGTGCTCAGGTCGTACTCCGCGGCGGCGTCGGGGCGCACGCCGAGCAGGCGGAACAGCCCGTTGGCGATCTGATTGATGATCCACACCACCGGATAGAGGACCTTGAGCAGCGGGTCGAGCACGAAGGAGGCGGGGAAGGCATAGCGCTCGGGCCGCAGGGCGGCCAGGGTCTTGGGCCCGACCTCGGCGAAGATCAGCACGACGAAGGTCAGCAGGACGGTGGCGATGGCGATGCCGGTCTCGCCCATCAGGCGCAGACCGATCACGGTGGCGATGGCCGAGGCGAGGATGTTGACCAGGTTGTTGCCGAGCAGGATGAGGCCGATGAGACGTTCCGGGCGCTGGAGCAGACGGTTGGCGCGCACGGCCGCCGGGTGGCGCGCCTTGGCCAGGTGGCGCAGCCGGTATCGGTTCAGGCTCATCAGACCCGTCTCCGAACCCGAGAAGAAACCGGACAGGACGATGAGAAAGACGAGCGCGCCGATGAGCACGCTCAAGGGAATTTCATTCAAGGGAGGGAATTCCTCGTGGCGACATGGGTTTTATTACAGGGGGTCGGCCGCGCCACTGTCAAGCCTGGCGCGGCCCGCCCGGCGGGCGCGGCGGCTCAACGACCCAGGATCAGCTCGATCACCATCTTGCTGCCGAAATAGGCGAGGAACAGAACGATAAAGGCGGTCAACGTCCAGCGGATGGCGATCCGCCCGCGCCAGCCGAACTGCCAGCGGCCCCACAGCAGCACGGCGAACATCAGCCAGGCGATGATCGACAGCACCGTCTTGTGCACCAGGTGCTGGGCGAAGATGTCCTGCACGAACAGCAACCCGCTGAACAGGGCGAGGCTCAGCAGCGCAAAGCCCAGCACGATCATCTGGAACAGGATGGATTCCATGGTCTGCAGCGGCGGCAGGATGCGGATAAAGCCGCCGGGGTGCTTGTTGTGCAGATGCGAGTCCTGAATATAGAGCAGGATGGACTGCACGGCGGCGATGGTCAGGATGCTGTAGGCCAGGATCGACAGCGTCACGTGCAGGTCCAGGCCCACGGGGGCGTTGCGCAGCACGATGTGCGGGTCGTGGAACAGCAGCTGGAGCACGATCGCCACGGCCGCCAGGGGCAGCACGACGATGCCCAGGTTCTCCACCGGCCGGAAGACCGACACGCCGAGCAGCAGCAGGGCGACCAGGCACGCCACCAGGGACATGACATTGAAAAAGCCCAGGTCGTAGCCGTTGGCGAGTACCACCTCGACGTCCAGGACGGCCCCGTGCAGCACCACGGCCAGAAGGCCCAGGGCGAGCAGCCAGCTCTTGGCCGGGCCCAGGCGTTCGGGGAGCTTGAACAGGCGCACCGCGAGCAACAGACCGGCGGCGAGGTACAGGGCGGTGGCGATCAGACTGACAATTGTTGTATTCATGGTCGGGTCATGGCTTGCCAGGCGAGCATGATGGCACAACCACTGCGGTCATTGAAGCCTTGCGCGGCGCCCGATGGACACCCGGCGTCAGATTTGGACCCGGGGCGTCAACCTCGCCGGCGGGCGCACATGCGCCCCTGCGTGGTCGACTTGTGACCTTTGTACCATTCTGTTTTACTTGAATTTGGCATCATGGCGGCGTCGACGAGGCGGCATTAGTCAGCACGTCGCGCCACGGATCATCGCAATGGATACCAACGACAGGCACAGTTCGAACGCCGCTACCGCCCAATCCGTGGCGGGCGCCGCTGCCATCGCGGAGCGCGGCCGTAGCGCGGGCCGCCCGGGGACGTCCGAGGAGATTATGGAGATACGCGTGCTGGGGTGCAGCGGCGGCGTCGGGGCGGGGCTGCGCACCACGACCCTGCTGATCGACGAAGACGTGCTGATCGACGCAGGCACGGGGGTCGGTGACCTGAGCCTGGAGGCGATGTCGCGCCTGCGTCACATCTTTCTGACCCACTCGCACCTGGATCACATCGCCAGCATCCCGCTGCTGGTCGACTCCATTTTCGAACGCATCGAGCAGCCGATCGTCATCCACGGTCAGGAGGCCACGCTGCGGGCACTGCGTGAGCATATCTTCAACAATGTCATCTGGCCGGACTTCGCCCGCCTGCCCCACCCCGAGCGCCCGGTCATCTGTTACCAGACCATGGCCCCGGGCGAGGTCAGCACCCTGGGCGAGCGGCGCCTGGAGATGATACCGGTCAACCACGTGGTGCCCGGGGTGGGCTATCGCGTCAGCGGCCCCGGCGGGGTCTTCGCCTTCAGTGGGGACACCACGACCAACGACAGCTTCTGGGCGGCCCTCAACGCCCACGATCGCCTGGACGTGCTGGTCGTCGAGGCGGCGTTCGCCAATGCCGACGAGCAGCTGTGCCGCGCGTCGGGCCACTACTGCCCGCGGATGCTCGCCGAGGATCTGGAAAAGCTCGAGCACGACCCGCAGATCTACATCACCCACAACAAGCCGGGCGAGGAAGACGAAATCTTCACCGAATGCCAGGAGGCCATCGCCTCGCGGCGCGTGCGGCGCCTGTCGGGCGGCAAGGTTTTCAAGCTATAATACCCCCCTCGCGGACGGACGCCGTCCGCCTTCGCTCGACACTCATAGACCCAAGCGGGGATCCACATGTTCGACGGCCTGACCGAACGCCTCGGCCGCACGGTGCGCAATCTGCGCGGTGTCGGCCGGCTGACCGAGGACAACATCAGGGACGCGCTGCGCGAGGTGCGTATGGCCCTGCTGGAGGCCGATGTCGCCCTGCCCGTGGTCAAGGACTTCATCGACCATGTGCGCGAGCGCGCCCTCGGCGAGGAGGTCACCAAGAGCCTCACCCCCGGCCAGGCCTTGATCAAGATCGTCAACGACGAGCTGGTCCGGCTCATGGGCGCGGGCAACGACGAGCTCACGCTGAACGTCACCCCCCCGGCCGTCATCCTCATGGCCGGCCTGCAGGGCGCGGGCAAGACCACCACCGTGGCCAAGCTCGGGCGCTGGCTCAAGGAGCGGCGGGGCAAGTCCGTGCTGGTCGCCAGCGCCGACGTCTACCGCCCGGCGGCCATCGAGCAGCTCAAGACCCTGGCCGGCGAGGTGGGGGTGGATTTCTTCCCCAGCGAGGCCGACCAGGACCCCGTGGCCATCGCCGAGGGGGCCATCCAGCAGGCGCGGGTGCGCCACCACGACGTCCTCATCCTCGACACCGCCGGGCGCCTGCACGTCGACGAACAGATGATGGGCGAGATCCAGCGCCTGCACGCCGCCGTCGACCCGGCCGAGACCCTGTTCGTGGTCGACAGCATGACCGGTCAGGACGCGGCCAATACCGCCAAGGCCTTCAACGACGCACTGGCCCTGACCGGCGTCATTCTGACCAAGACCGACGGTGATGCCCGCGGCGGCGCCGCGCTGTCCATTCGCCAGATCACCGGCAAGCCGATCAAGTTTCTCGGCGTGGGTGAGAAGGCCAGCGCCCTGGAGCCCTTCCACCCCGACCGCCTGGCCTCGCGCATCCTGGGCATGGGCGACGTGCTGTCGCTGGTCGAGGAGGTGGAACACAAGGTCGATCAGGACAAGGCCCAGAAGCTGGCCAAGAAGCTCAACAAGGGCAAGGGCTTCGACCTGGAGGACTTCCGCGAGCAGCTCCAGCAGATGCAGAGCCTGGGCGGGATCGGTGCCCTGCTCGACAAGATGCCCGGGGCCGCCGGCCTGCCCGCCGGGGTCAAGGACCAGGTCGACGACCGCCAGATGCGCCGCCTGGAGGCCATCATCAACTCCATGACCCCCCAGGAGCGGCGCCGGCCCGACGTCATCAACGGCTCGCGCAAGCGGCGTATCGCCACCGGCTCGGGCACCCAGGTCCAGGACGTCAACCGCCTGCTCAAGCAGTTCGGCCAGATGCAGAAGATGATGAAGAAGGCCGGCAAGGGCGGCATGGCCAAGATGCTCAAGGGGATGAAGGGGCGGATGCCGCCGGGCATGCCGTTTTGAGCACCGCCCGCGGGGCCCGCAGGCCCTTGCGGCGCTTCACTTTTGGCGAAATTCCAGTAAAATGCGCGGTTTGGTGTTCCCTGGCCACCGGGTCCGTCCCGTGTGGCCGGTATGTATTTGTTAATTCGAGGATTTATTAGGCAATGGTTACCATTCGCTTGTCCCGCGGCGGCGCCAAGAAGCGCCCCTACTACCACATCGTCGTCACCGACAACCGCAACAAGCGTGACGGGCGCTACATCGAGCGCATCGGCTTGTTCAATCCCGTTGCCACCGGCAATGAGATCGGTCTGAAGGTCGACCAGGCGCGGGCGGACTACTGGTTGGGCCGGGGCGCCCGCCCGTCCGAGCGGGTCGCCAAGCTGCTCAAGCAGGCCCAAGCCTGAGGCAGTGACGGGCTCCCGGCGTGCGGGCATGAGCGACCCGCCCGGCGCCGAGATGGTGACCGTCGGCCGCATCGCCGGCCTGCACGGTGTGCGCGGTTGGGTCAAGGTGTATTCGTACACCGAGCCGCGCGAGAATATTCTGACCTATTCGCCCTGGTACCTGCGCCGCGAAGGACGCTGGCAGGCCCACGCCCTGGCCGGGGGCCGGCGCCAGGGCAAGGGCGTGACGGCGCACCTGGAAGGCTTCGACGAGCGCGACGCCGCCGCCGCCCTGATGGGTGTGGAGATAGCGGTGCGCCGCGACCAGCTGCCGGCGACGGCGGCGAACGAGTATTACTGGAGCGATCTCATTGGTCTGGAGGTCGTCGACGCGAGCGGGGCGGCCCTGGGCCGGGTCGACCACCTGCTCGAGACCGGCGCCAATGACGTGCTGGTGGTGCGCGAGGGGGAACTGGAACGCCTCATCCCCTATGTGCCCCAGGTGGTGGTCCGGCGCGTGGATCTGGCCGCCGGGCGGATCGAGGTCGACTGGGATCCGGCCTGGGACAGCGACGCCTCGCCCGAGCCCGGACCGTAAGGCATGCGTTTCGACGTCGTCACCCTGTTCGCGCCCATGTTCGCACCGCTGGCCGAGCAGGGCATCACCGGGCGGGCGGTGGCCCGGGGGCTGCTGGAGCTGGCCTGCTGGAATCCGCGCGACTACACGCGCGATCGTCACCGCACGGTCGACGACCGCCCCTACGGCGGCGGCCCGGGCATGGTGATGCTGTACGAGCCGCTGCGCGAGGCCATCCGGGCCGCGCGGGCGGCGGCCCCGGCCACGCCGGTGGCCTATTTGTCGCCGCAGGGCCGGCGCCTGGACCAGGCGGGCCTGGCCGAGCTGGCCGGGCGCCCGGGCACGATCCTGGTCTGCGGGCGCTACGAGGGCGTGGACGAGCGCGCGGTGCGTGCCGAGGTCGACGAGGAGTGGTCCATCGGCGACTACGTGCTCAGCGGCGGCGAGCTGGCCGCCATGGTGATCATCGACGGCGTCACGCGGCTGCTGCCGGGGGCGCTGGGGCACGAGGACTCGGCCGATCAGGACTCCTTCGTGCAGGGGCTGCTGGATTACCCGCATTACACCCGCCCCGAAGAGGTGGCGGGGATGGCGGTGCCGCCGGTGCTGCTCAGCGGCGACCACGCGGCGATTGCCCGCTGGCGGCTGAAGCAGGCGCTGGGGCGGACCTGGCTGCGCCGGCCGGACTTGCTGGAAGGGCGCGCGCTGGACGCCGAGCAGCAGGGGCTGTTGGAAGAATTCATTCGCGAGCATGAAACTGACTGAACAAGCGGGTATAATCGCCCGCCTAATTCGCTGGAGCGTGTCATGAGCAACATCATCGAACAGATCGAAGCCGAGCAGATGAAGGCCGAGGTTCCCCCGTTTGGTCCCGGCGACACCGTCGTGGTGCAGGTCAAGGTGACCGAGGGCAACCGCGAGCGCCTGCAGGCCTTCGAGGGCGTGGTCATCGCCAAGCGCAACCGCGGCCTGCACAGCTCGTTCACCGTGCGCAAGGTCTCGAATGGCGAGGGCGTGGAGCGCGTCTTCCAGACGCACAGTCCGACCCTGGACAGCATCAAGGTCAAGCGCCGCGGCGACGTGCGCCGGGCCAAGCTCTACTACCTGCGCGAGCGCCAGGGCAAGTCGGCCCGCATCAAAGAAAAGCTGTAATCATCCCCGACCCGCAAGGGACGGTGACCGGCATCGGCCGACAGCACAACGGGTACCGCCCCCGCGGCGGTACCCGTTTTTTCGTTTGTCTGCTCCTGACGGGCCTCGTGCCGGTCCCCGGCGCGGCGTCGGCGGCGGTGCCCCTGCCCCACGCCAAGGACAAGCCGGCCCTCACGGCGCAGGCCGACTCCGGGGCGAAGACCGAGACGGCGACCCCGCCCGCCCCGCCCAATGTCGGCAAGGCCGACCTCGCCGAGGTCCGGGCCCTGGCCGACAGCGGGGCCGCCTCGCTGGCGCTGCGCATGCTGGACCGGGCGCAGCCGTCGGCCAAGACCGACACCCAGGGCTGGATGCGCTGGGAGCGCGAGCGCATCCAGATCTATGCCTCCACCCAGGATTGGGCCTCTCTGGTCCAGCGTCTGGCCCACCTGCCGCCCAAGCTGCCCGCCGATTTCGTGCGCTGGGCACGGACCCAACAGGCCCAGGCCTACCTCGCCCAGGGTGACGCGCAGGCCGCCCGGCGGGTGCTGCGCCGGTTGGTCTGGAGCGGCGGGCGTCCCGACGCCAAGTGGCTGGCGCATTGGCGCCACCTGATCATCCGCAGTTACCTGGAGCAGGGGCGCAGCCAGGACGCCTATACCGCCTTGCAGCGCTACCAGCAGGACTACGGCGAGGGCACCCGGGCCGACATCCTGCTGCGCGCGCGCATCCTGCTCGGCCTGGGCCGCCCGGGCGACGCCGCCCGCCTGCTCGCCCGGCGCGGGGCGGCCTCGCCCAAGGACAAGGACCCCGAAGGCGCCATGCTCTACGGCCTGGCGCGCCTGCGCAGCGGCCAGCTCACCCCCCGCCAGGCCCTCGGCAAGGCACTGCACCAGGCGCGCTCGACGGACAAGCAGGCCAAGGCCAAGGCCAAGCACAAGGGTCACGCCGGCGCTGGGCGCGCCAAGCGGGGCCCGGCCCCCCTGGTCGCTCAGCAGTGGGCCGTCGTGGCCGAGGCGGCGCGCCGCGCCGGCGACCGGGCCACGCGGGCCTATGCCCTGGAGCACGTCATCAGCGCCGCGCGGCGCCAGCCCCTGCCCACCGGCCTGTTCTCGCTGAACGCCGACAGCCTGTGGGACGCCTACCACGACTACGCCGTGCAGCTGGGCAACCGGGCGCACTTTCTCATCGGCGACGACAAGCGCTGGTTCGCCGCCGCGGACAAGGCACGCAAGAAGACGCCGGTGCGCGCCCGTTCCCTGTATGCCCTGTTGATGCTCCACGGCCAGGACGCCGAGAGCCGCGCCCGTGCCGCCAAGGACTTCGTGGCCACCCTCAAGCCCGGCCCGGGCGACGATGCGCTGCTGACGGCCCTGTTCCTGCACGCCCCGCGTCACTTCCCCAAGGTGGCCAAGGTGCCCCTGCCGGTGCGCTACGCCCTGGTGGACATCGGCCTGAAGCACTCGGACATCGACCTGGCCTCGCGGGTGATGGCGACCATCGACCGTCCGCCGAAGGATACCGATGCCTTCATGTGGGAGCTGCGCCGGGCCCGCATCTTCGTCTACGGGGGCCAGCCCGAGCGCGGCGCGAAGGTCCTGGGCGCCCTGTTGAACGAGCCCACGCCCGGCGGCGACGACACCATGGCCATGGCGAGCATCGACAAGGAGCAGATGGAGCACCTGCTGCAGGTCATCTTCGACCTGCAGACCCTGGGCGAGAACGACACGGCGATCGGCCTGTTCAAGCTGGCCCTGCGGCGCAGCCCGGACGTGCAGCTCAGCCGCGAGATACTCTATTGGATGGGCGACTCGCGCAAGGCGCAGGGCAAGTACGTCGAGGCCGCCCGGCTGTACCTGAAGTCGGCGATGTACGGCGGTTCCAAGGCGGGTGACCCCTGGGGCCAGACGGCGCGCTACCAGGCCGCCGGTGCGCTGGCCAAGGCCGGGCTGCGCCAGGACGCCCGCGACCTCTATCGCCAGCTGCTGGCCGTGACCACCGATCCGGCGCGCCGCGCCGTGCTCACCCACGACATGCAGCAGCTGTGGCTCAAGCGCTGAGCGCCCGCCCGGCCTTTCCCGCGCGTGCACGCCGCCTCCGGGCCACTTTCCTCCCGCGCCGGCGGGGGTTATTCTGAAAAGATGTCCACGCCCGTCACAGCGCCTGCGCCCTACGACCTGACCCTGGCCGCGCCTATCGGGGCGATCGGCCTGCGCCTGGCCCCGGCCGGCGTACGCGGGATCGATTTCCTGGTCTCGGGCCCGTCCGCCCCGGAGCCGGCGCCCGGCGCCGGCCTCGCCGGCGAGGCGGCCCGGCAGCTGGCGCGCTACTTCCACGATCCCCGGGCCGGCTTCGCCCTGCCGCTCGTCCTGACGGGCACCGCGTTTCAGCGGCGCGTCTGGGAGGCGCTGCGGGCCATTCCAGCGGGGCAGACGCTGACCTACGGCGCCCTGGCGCGGCGTCTGGGCAGCTCGGCCCGCGCCGTCGGCGGGGCCTGCCGGGCCAATCCGGTGCCCATCGTCGTGCCCTGTCACCGCGTGGTCGCCGCCGGCGGCCTGGGCGGTTTCGGGGGCGCGACCGGCGGGCCGCGCACGCGCATCAAGCAATGGCTGCTGGACCATGAGCGCGGCGGCTGAGCGCACGCCCGTCCCGGCGCCCGCCGAGCTCGGGCAGGTCGAGCGGTTCCTCGATGCGCTGTGGATGGAGCGGGGGCTGAGCGAGAATACCTTGAATGCCTACCGCGCCGATCTGCTCGCCACGGCGCGCTGGCTCGGCGAGCAGCGCGGCCTGGGGCTGGCCGAGGCCCGCGCCCTGGACCTGATGGACCTGCTGGCCGCGCGCGCCGAGCGCGGCTCCAGCCCGCGCAGCGCGGCCCGCCTGCTCTCGACCCTGCGCCGCTTCTACGCCCACCTGCGCCGCGAGGGGCGCATCGGCGAGGACCCCACGGCGCCGATCGACGCCCCCAAGCTCGGCCGCCCCCTGCCCGCGGCCCTGAGCGAGGCGGAGGTCGAGGCGCTGCTGGCGGCGCCGGACGTGGACGATCCGATCGGCCTGCGCGACCGCACCATGCTGGAGGTGCTCTACGCCACGGGCCTGCGGGTCTCGGAACTGGTCGGTCTCACGGGGGCCCAGATCAACCTGCGCCAGGCGGTGGTCCGGGTGGTGGGCAAGGGCAGCAAGGAGCGCCTGGTGCCCCTGGGCGAGGAGGCGCTGGCCTGGTTGGAGCGCTACCTGCGCGAGGGCCGCCCGGCGCTGCTCGAGGGGGCGGCGTGCGATGCGCTGTTTCCCTCGCGCCGGCGCCGCGCCATGACGCGCCAGACCTTCTGGCACGCCATCAAGCGCCGCGCCCGCGAGGCCGGCATCCGCCGCCCGCTGTCGCCGCACACCCTGCGCCATTCCTTCGCCACGCACCTGTTGAACCACGGCGCCGACCTGCGCGTGGTCCAGATGCTGCTGGGCCACAGTGATCTGTCGACCACGCAGATATATACTCATATAGCGAAGGCGCGTCTCAAGGGATTGCACGGCCGCCATCACCCCCGCGGTTGAGCCGCGGCGGCGCGCAACCGCCCAGCGGATCGGTTCGGGCGCGCAGGTTGGACGTCAGGCAATATGCATAAAAAAATAAGCGTCGACGAACTGCGTCTTGGTATGTACGTCTCCGAGCTGGATAGGCCCTGGGAGGAGACCTCGTTCCTGTTTCAGGGCTTCCCCGTCCACGAGCAGCGGGACCTCGATGAGATCGCGCGTCTTTGCGAGCACGTCTACATCGACACCGAACGATCGGCCGAGGCCTACGGCCATTTGCAGACCCACTCCCCCGAGGCGCCGACGCGGCCCGAGCCCGCGGATCGGGCCCGCCGGACAGCGGCCGGGCCGGGCCAGGGCGGGCAGGACGAGCGAAGTTTCGTCGCCGAACTCGATACCGCACGGCGCATCTTCAGCGACGCCAAGACCTATATCGACGTCGCCCTGGAGGACGTGCGCCTGGGCCGCAGCCTGGATACCCAGGTGGCCCGGAGCAATGTCTCGGAGATCGTGCAGAGCATCCTGCGCAACGCCAGCGCCCTGACGCTGATGACCAACCTGAAGAGCCGGGACGAGTACACCTCCATCCACTGCGTCAACGTCTGCATCCTCTCGGTGGCCTTCGGGCGCCATGTGGGCCTGGGGCCCGACGAGCTGGCCGACCTCGGCCTGGGGGC
>Ga0102944_1002555_pt1 | contig 10527 bp, 6 predicted proteins | sample SalPonD_shore_MG_FD_78172 | JGI IMG/M metagenome (GOLD analysis project Ga0102944, IMG submission 78172) | Salt pond soil microbial communities from South San Francisco under conditions of wetland restoration - Salt Pond MetaG... | ecosystem: Environmental > Aquatic > Marine > Intertidal zone >... | reverse complement strand
GTCTGTAAATCTTGCCCGAAAATATCAAATTCTTAATAGTAGTACAGATCTAAATGCGGTACTTAATGACGATGAAATAGCCGGGGTAGTTATAACAACTCGTCACAATTTACATAGTGAGATGACTATACGGGCTCTTAATTCAGGTAAACATGTTTTTGTGGAAAAACCTTTGGCCCTTTATGAAACAGATTTGCATAAAATTATAAGTACAATAAATAAAACCGGAAAAACAGTTACGGTTGGATTTAATCGTCGTTTTTCACCTCATAGTTACAGAATAAAAGAATTAGTCGGGAAGAATCCCGGTCCTATGAATATTATTGCCACGATGAATGCCGGTTATATATCTCCTGATGTTTGGGTACATGATCCGAAAGTGGGGGGCGGACGTATTCTTGGCGAGGCCTGTCATTATATAGATCTTATTACTTTTCTGACAGGTTCTAAAGTTGAATATGTTTGCACTCAGGCTATGGGGAAAAGTCCAAGAGAGAATAGTGACAATGCAACTTTGTTATTAAAATATCAAAATGGTTCATTAGGTGTAATAAATTATTTTTCTAATGGGAATAAATCATATTCCAAAGAGCGCTTAGAAATATATTATCAAGGTAAAAATCTGATATTAGATAATTTCCGCAAGTTATACGGCTATGGATATGGTAATCCTTTTGGATTTTCAAATAAATTATTGGTAACCAGGCAAAACAAAGGACATAATAAGCAGTTTAGATTGTTTATAGAACGTTTGGAAAATGGGGGAGAACCATTAATTCCTTTTGATGAGATCGTAAATACTACGCGGTCAACATTTGCTGCAATTGAATCGTTGAAACTAAGGAAGTGGATTAAGGTGAGCGAATAAAATATATGAAACTATAATAAATACGGTTAGGACATTATTTATGTATAGTGCAGTTATAATGATAAAATTTAATGTTACATATAAAGTTAACAGATAGTGGCATTTAGTTTTCCTTATTATTCATAGAGGGGGTCATGGTAAAATTGGAGATAGGGGTAAGGGCAATATATTCTGTGGCATTGTTTATGCATGATATTATAATGCTATAATTATAATTAATTGATATTAATACAACTGATCTTAGTAGGCTGTTAATACTATATTAAATTATGTAGATCGATTTGATATAATCATAATCTGGATAAGAAGTTGTAATAAAATGTGGTAGGTAAGGGGACTATCATCGAAAGAGGATGATTTTTTGAAATTCAATATTTGAAGAGAGAATTACAAACTATTAAAGGTCAGTTTAATCCGTGATTAATCAAGTGAGACTTTATTATAGTACGATAAAATATCTCAAATTTAAACAAATTTGGTATCGTGCTTATTATTTAGTCCGTAATGCATTTAATTCAGTTATTCATCTTCCATCTGAATCATCTAAAGTACTTACATATAAGAGAAATGACTTGAATTTACATTCATCCATTTCTTCATATAAATCATATTTGGGTTCTAATAAGTTTAAATTTCTAAATAAACAGAAAGAATTTACTGACGGAATCCAATGGAATTATCGCGATTATGGTAAACTCTGGACATATAATCTCAACTATTTTGATTTTTTACATCAACCCGGTATGACAGCGTCAACTGGATTGTCGTACATACAGGATTTTGTATCAAATTGGCATATAATTAAAGATGGCAAGGAACCCTATCCTACTTCTTTACGAGGGATCAACTGGATCAAGTTTTTTATTAAGAATAATATTAAAGACAGAAAATCGGAGGGGCATTTATATCAACAATATTATAACCTTATTAAAAATACTGAATTTCATTTAATGGGAAATCATTTATTGGAAAATGGTTGCTCGTTATTATTCGGAGCCTATTATTTCAATGATTATAAACTATATAATAAGTCAAAGAGAATATTAAGAAATCAATTAAGGGAACAAATACTAAATGATGGAGGTCATTTTGAACGATCTCCAATGTATCATCAGATAATATTATATCGACTCTTAGATTGTTTGAATTTAGTTCAAAATAATTATCAGTTTGGCCACGAACTGGAACCATTATTGTATAACGTCAGTCAAAAAATGCTTACCTGGCTTTATTCAATAACATTCAATAATGGTAATATTCCTCATATAAATGATAGTACAATCGGTATTGCTCCCACTACCAAGCAAATCACGGAATATGCATCCGCATTGGGGATAAATATTAATAAAAATAGCTCATTAGTTGATTCCGGATATCGCATAATTAATTACCCATCCTATGAGATGATCGTTGACGTCGGTAATATAGGACCAGACTATATACCAGGACATGCCCATTGTGATACTTTTTCTTTTATCCTTAATATAAATGGCCAGCCCATAATTGTAGATACCGGGACTTCTACTTATGAAAATAATGAAATGAGAATTCGTGAACGGTCTACAAATGCACATAATACGGTATCAGTAAATGGATATGAACAAAGTGAGATGTGGTCAGGTTTCAGAGTCGGAAACAGGGCTAAAATCATTGATTTAGTAGAAGAGGAAGGATATATACGTGCTACTCATGATGGTTTTAAATCCAGGGGATTTCTACATGAAAGACAATGGAACTATAACTCAAAAAAGATTGAGATTAGTGATAAAATATCCGGATCAATAAAGAGAATCAATCAGGCTGAAGCATTTTTGCATTTTCATCCTACTGTCGAGTTAAGACTGATAAGCAATAGTATTCACGTTCTCAATTCTGTTATAGTAATTGAAGGGCATGATTATATAGAGAAGAAAGGATATTCATTCGCCGCAGGTTTTAATAAAGTAACAGAAGCCTACAAAATTATTATTGGATTTAAAAATAATCTGAATATGATCATAAAACCATGAAAATTCTTTTTATAACAGATAACTTTGTACCGGAAGTTAATGCACCGGCGACACGTACTTATGAACATTGCAGGGAATGGGTTGAATGGGGAACAGAAATAACGGTTATCACATGTGTACCTAATTTTCCACAGGGGAAAGTGTATAAGGGTTATAAGAATAAATTATTCCAGGTAGAATATATTGACGGTATCAAGGTAATCCGGGTATGGAGTTATATTGCGGCTAACAAAGGATTTATTAAACGAATATTAGATTACCTGAGCTTTTCTTTTATGGCTTTTATAACGGGATTATTCCAGAAAGCCGATATAATCATTGCCACCTCACCCCAGTTTTTTACTACATGGTCTGCTTATGGGTTATCTTTAATAAAACGAAAACCTTGGATTTTTGAACTTCGTGATTTATGGCCCGAATCGATTAAAACCGTAGGGGTCATGAAAGAGAACAGTCTCTACAAGTCTCTTGAACGAATTGAATTATTTCTGTATCGAAAAGCAAATTTAGTAATACCCAATACCGATGCTTTTAAAGCCAACCTAACGATAAGAGGTATTAATGCTGATAAGATACAGGTCGTACCTAATGGTGCGAATTTGGAATTATTCTATCCCAGGGCTCCACAGGCAAAACTTCTCGAAAGACTAAAAACCGGGAATAAATTATTGATTGGTTATATCGGTACACATGGTATGGCGCATAATCTGGATTTTATTTTGAAAAGTGCACTAAAGTTACAGGATATTGATAAGGAATTGCATTTCCTTTTTATAGGTGATGGAGCACAAAAGAAGAACCTTTTAAAAATGGCGGATGAGAATAATATTAAAAACGTTACGTTTCTGGATCCCATTCCAAAAGAGAAAATACCTGATTATTTGTCTGTGATAGATATATCATTAGTTCCGCTTAAGAAAGCAGAGACATTTACTAAAGTTATACCGTCTAAAATATTCGAGTCAGCTGCCATGTCGAAGCCGATTTTATTAGGAGTTGAAGGGCAAGCTGAGAAAATTATTAAAAAGTATAATGCCGGATTATGTTTTGAACCGGAAAATGAGCAGGACTTTATCGATAATCTATTGAATTTCAAGAGAAACAGGATATTAATGAAAGATTATGGTAAAAATGGATTATCCCTAGCCAAAGACTATGATCGTAAAATACTTGCTCAGCAAATGTTACATTTGATATATGAAGTTGTAAATAAATCTAGTATAAAACCTGTTATTATTTTCAAGGAACCTCACAAGAAAAAAGCCAAAGGAACGTCAGTTATCGCTGATTAATTAAGATGAAAATCAGGAATTTTAAATTCTTATGAAAATCAATATGTGATAACAGAATATACTGAATATATATAATCCATAAATACAGTACTCATATATATGAGTTTAATGTTAAATGATTAAGTACTGTTTATTAATACATTACTAATTAATTAGATTTATTTAATTAAAGAGTACGTATAATTTAAAATTCTTATACTAAAAATAGACATGAGGGGAAGAGGTAAAGCTATACATCAAAGAGAGAGATGTATGATGAGCTGCGAAAGTATTAAAACGCTGTATTGATAGTACAGCGTTTTTTATAGCAGAAATATTATATATATAATAAGACATAAATATAATAAATGTAGTATTATTATTAGTTAAATAGTTATTTAATATCGGTTAAATAATATATATGTAATGATATTTATTGTAAATAAAATTAATTATTTAAAAATGTTATTATAGATCAATAAAAAGATGAAAATAAGTATTTTGAAAAGATATGTAATTAAAATTCTATAATAATTTATTATAGAAAATTACCAATCGCTATCATAAACGTATAAGAGAGGGATAATTCTGTTTTGAAATCGATAAATAATTGTCATTAAGAGATACGTAATGAAAGAAACAGGGCTTTATGAATTCTAATCACATGGATTATATGGGTGCCAACGGACAAACAAATATGAGCACAAATGGCAATCATTGGGATAATGGTCAAAAAAACCACCCATTTAATGTGCAGAACAAAGGAGAGTTGATAGATTATAAACGATTCTATTCTATCATAAAACGGCATAAAAAAATCATATTGCTGTTTGTTATACTTGCTTCTGGAGTTTCCTATTATATCACATACTACTATTTAAAGCCTGTATATGAAAGTCAGGGAACAATTGTCATTTCGAAGGTACAAACTAATTCGAACAGTAATAGCAATGAGATAGGAAATCTCATTACATCAACATATGGTGTTGGATCAGGTAGTTCACTGGCTAAAGAATTAGAGATTTTAAGATCCCGCAGGTTGTCGGTAAGTGTTGCACAGCAAATAATGGATTTAAAACGTAAACCTGATGGAACACTTTATCCAATTTTATGGGCAGATTACCCCGTAGATTCGACTATAATAAGTAAGAATCAATTGGTTAGCAGAATAAGAAATAATTTGAAAATTGAACAAGATGAAGCTGAACCTGAGGTTGTTAAAATTTCTTATGAGAGCTACTCGCCATATGAAGCTAACAGAATAACTAATATGGTTATCAATGCCTATTCTGATTTATCTACAGATCAACGTCGTTCTATGGCTCATTCAGCAGTAGTATTTCTAAATAATGAAAAAGAAAGAGTCAAAAATAATTTAAATGAAGCAGAAGGCAATTTGAGTAATTTCATGAATAAAGAAAAAGTAGTGAAACTTGATACTCAAACTGATGAATTAGTTAAAACCTTGTCTGATCTTGAGAGCCAGCGGCAGGCTTTAAATGTTAAATTGGTGGCTATCAATTCAGCTATAGATAATTATGAGAAACAAATAGCATCCATTCGTCCAGGTTTATCAGAACAATATTCTGATGCTATAGCTCCAACTATTTCAGGTTATCAATACAGGTTAGCTGACTTGGAAACAGAAAAATTATTAATCGTATCTAAACACCCGTATTTAAAGAAAAATCCGAATTCGGCGCCTGAATTAAAGAATATCAATGATCAGATTTCAGTATTACGTAATGAAATTAAAAAATTAACCAATAATTTACTGAAACAAAGTGACAAATATGTTGGTTTTCTGGGAAGTGTAGACGGTAATATAGCAGGAGAAATAACCAACCTGCACCGGAAGTTGGTTGAACTCAAAATTGAAAAAAGCCAGGAACAAGCTCAGTCGAAAGTATTGGATGAAAGGTTGGCTACCTATAAGGCAAATTTTGATAAAGTACCGGCAAATATGATCCAATTAGCTCGTTTAAAAAGAAAAGTTTCGATGAATGAACAGTTATATACAACAATTGCTCAACAGGCATCTGAAATGGCACTTTGGGAACAGACACAATCTGGTTTAGGTCAAGTTGTAGATTATGGTAACCTTCCATCAAAACCTGTTAAACCACAAAAAGAATTGATAGTATTTATCAGTTTCATACTTGGGTTTTTGTTACCAATTGGCTTTTTATTGATAAAAGATTCATTGAATACGCGTATTAACAGTGTAGAGAAGCTTCGTAAAAGACAATTAGCCGTCCTTTCTGTTATACCGGATATGAAACCTATAGTGAAGAAAACTTTTTCTAATCATCAAAAGGTGGATATCCATAATAAAAAGGTATCAAGCTATTTATTGACACTATTAAACACGTTATCACCCGTATCAGAATCATTCAGGAGATTACAAAGTAATGTTGTTTATTCTCAACCAGATGATGTGCTTAGCACAATACTGGTAACAAGCCCGAACAAGGAAGAAGGTAAGACGACATTAATCAGCAACTTTGCAGTAGCTTTGGCAGAATCAGGTAAAAAAGTATTGATTATAGATTGCGATTTTAGAAGACCGGGAGTTCATTCGGTATTCGGATTGCCTTCTTCACCGGGTGTTATGGAAATACTTTTTGATGGGTTACAATATGAGGAGGTTATTCAACATACTGTTGTACCTGAAATTTATGTATTGTCATCAGGTAGAATACCACCTAATCCGGCTTCCATCAATAGGAGTTTAAAATTGAAGGAATTAATTAACACTTTAAAACATGATTTTGACCATGTATTGATAGATACTCCACCTTATGGATTAATCACAGATGCAGCGCCTCTGATTAAAATAACAGATGGTGTTTTGCTTGTTACAAAATTTGGACAGACCAGGGAAGCTGAGCTGGACCATACTATTGAGAATTTGTTACGGACGAGAGCAAATATAATTGGTACTGTAATGATGTCTTTTGATCACAGGAGAAGTACAGATTACTATTTTAATAATGAATTTTATCGACAAGGATATAAGAGTTATAAAAGCTATCATGATAAATACCATGATAAGGTTAAAACCTGAAAATTATAGTTATATGTGATGGGAATAATTGAGCGATCGCCATATAATAAATAAAAAAAGGTGTGTGAGAATAGTTGAATTTTGGGGTTAATCCAGTTTAGGATTCATACAATTAATAAAAATATCAAGGGGAAACGATTATGTTCAGATCTATAAAATACTTACTTACATTTGCTTTTATATTTGTATTAGTTGAAACATCGATAGGTCAGATGCAGGATCAAATGAGTAGAATATTTCGTGAAAATGAAGGCTTGATTCGCATAGCAGAAGCTGGACAACTTGCTGATACCGTAAATTTATGGGGCGATATTAATAATCCCGGTCGTTATCTGATTCCCAGAGGTACTACTATTCCGGAATTGATATCATATGGCCGCGGATTTGTGATGTCCCGATCAGGAAATACACGATTAGATTGGTCAAAACTCAGAGTGCAGGTTAGTATTTCAAAATATAATCCTTTAAAGGACATGGATTATGTTAATACGTTTCGATTTAAAACAACGGATCCTTTACCAAAAGGAATTAGAAGCTATCGACTGAAAAATAATGAAGTAATTTCTCTTGAAATAAGACGTAAACCAGCTTTTGTAGATTATGTGGGCGTTGTAGCGCCTGTAGTATCAACTATACTGACCAGTATCATTATTTACGATCAAATAATTAAGTAAAAGCTATAATTTTAAAAGAGTTAATTTACTTTAAAATAAAAGATATGTGAGGTGTGAAAACTATCAAATTGATATAAAAATAAAGCCGAATAAACCAGATTAAATTTCAAAATTTGTTGTATATGAAAAAGGGAATTCTCAGTGTGTCTATCGGTAGTGTATTATACTACCTTAACATTCGGCAAAAACGGTGGGCCTTATTGATCTCTTTGATGCTGTTATTTAGTTCATTATTAGATGTATTCGGTTTAGCTTCAATAATACCGATCATTAAAATTGCCTCAAAACCGGAAATTGTCACAACAAATAAATATTTAAGTGTTGTTTATTCCGGCCTGGGATTTTCTTCTATTCGTAATTTCTTATTATTTCTGATCATATCAGTTTTTATATTCTTCATCCTGAAAAATCTGTTTATACTTCTTGTCAATTATATTCAGCAGAAGTTTATTGCTAATGTGACTGTAAAAATAATTGACATGCAGTATGCCAAATATTATCAATTACCTTTTTGGCACTTTAATAATTTGGGATCCTCAAAAATTTTAAATCATGTAAATACTACGCCTGATCTCTATTGTTCATTTCTATTACAGCCTTTATTCGTTCTTTTTTCAGAGTTTATGATCATTTCTTTTATCGTAATCGGGGTGGCCATCTATCAGCCGATACTGTTTTTGATCCTGGCTGTTATATTGGGGCCTACAACCTATTTGATTTACTCATCTCTGGAAAGTAAATCGCGTGAATTGGGAGAACGAATGGATGATTTAAGGCCAAAGACTTTTAGTCTCCTTCATGATTCATATATGGGTTTTGTTGATCTCAAATTATCGGAAAAACAAGAGATATTTCAAAAAAGATATCTTTCTATAGTTAAAGAGTATGCCGATTTGAAGGCAATTGTCCAACTTCTTAAAGCAATACCAACAAAGATCATAGAAACTATAGCTATTCTGGGTATAGTCCTTATTTTTATGTATTCCTTGTTCATCAGTAATCACACGGAAAATATACTCACCTTGTTAGGACTATTTGTGGCAGCAGCTTATCGATTAATGCCATCCATCAATAGAATATTAAATTCATTAATGTCTCTAAAGGGGCATCAGTTTACACTGGAAAATCTTAAAATTTACAGAGATACACATCAACATCTTGAGGAATCTATCCAGCAAAAAAACATCAATTTTAATAATTCAATTGTCTTTGATAATATTTCATATTCTTTTCCGGATGGGAAAGATTTGATTTTGAAAGATATTAGCCTGGAAGTCAGCAGAGGGGAAAAAATTGGCTTCATTGGTAGTTCGGGTGCTGGTAAAACCACTTTAATGAATATATTACTCAGGTTTTATAAAGAAAACTCAGGTAGTATAATGGTAGATGGAATCCCCCTTGTAGATGATAATCTGAAGGCCTGGCGCAAACTATTGGGATATGTTCGTCAGGATGTATTCATTATGGAGGGTAATATCCTCGAAAATATTACACTGGGTGAAAAGAATGTTGATTATGACAGACTGTACCGGTCTATTGAGCAGGCTTCACTTAAAGATTATATTGATAAATTACCACAGGGACTGTTAACACTTGTTGGTGAACAGGGTTCCAAATTGTCTGGCGGACAAAAACAACGCATGGGTATCGCACGGGCTTTATATAAAAAAGCAGAGATCCTTGTATTTGACGAAGCGACGAGCGCGTTAGATAACGAAACAGAGCGTGAGGTTACCGAGGCCATAAAAAAACTTTCGGATACGGATATAACATTATTCATCGTTGCTCATAGAATTACCACTCTGAAAGATTGTGACAGAATATATGAAATAAAAAATGGCAGGTTGGTGGGACAGCATCAGTATAAAGATATATTTAAAAGCATCATGTAGGATCGTTGGCCAATGAGGTAAGTTTATCTTTTAGTTTTTGCAAAAATGTTTTATACCAGAATTCCTGACCCGAAAAGTCGGTGTCCTGGTGATTTATGCAAAAAGTCTCAGCAGTAATTTTTCTCGAAGGTGTTGAACGGTTCCATTCATAAGGATAGAAGTATTCAATAGGATAAAGTGTAAGATCTTCAATTTTTTGTAGCCAATATTTGTTTAATCCTTTGTCCTTAAGTGATAATGTAATATTGATCGATGTGTGTTTACTGGCATCATTATCAACAATTTCTCGTTCTGTGAGATCCGGAATTTACTTTATAAAACCGTTATGTGGTGTAACTCCAATAATCTTTAGTCCCGAGCCATTCAGAAGTCTCATTTATTGATTGAAACCCCCAAAAAGCATCGTTCGTGAGTAAAGGATCTAAATTTTTTATCACTTCGATTGACGTACTTAAAAATATTCCACCTTCTGTAAATAGGACGTGATATTTAATTAAAGTGTATAATTCCAACCATTGGTGATTTTGAATAAACTGTCTAATCCAAGGTAAAAAAAGAGGGGTGTTGTATTCATTCCACATTACCAATTGATAATCAGGCATATAAGCTTTCCAACTGCTTATAGATCGTATTACCGAATCACTCATTTTTTGTGGATTGAAATAACAGTAATGTATTTTTCTTGGAATCATTATTAACTATGACTAATAAGAAAATATAATTCTGTTTTTTGATAAGTGAATATG
>Ga0102944_1002554_pt1 | contig 10529 bp, 10 predicted proteins | sample SalPonD_shore_MG_FD_78172 | JGI IMG/M metagenome (GOLD analysis project Ga0102944, IMG submission 78172) | Salt pond soil microbial communities from South San Francisco under conditions of wetland restoration - Salt Pond MetaG... | ecosystem: Environmental > Aquatic > Marine > Intertidal zone >... | reverse complement strand
TCGGAAATTATATCTCGATCACAATGAACGTAAACGTTTCGAAAAAAGCACGATTTCTCAGTGATCAGTTTCAGTAAACAGTAAACAGTGGAGACGGAACAAAACGTTGTTTTGTTCCGGTTTGTATTCTTTCTTAAATCCGTATACAGTAAGTGAATAACGAAGCCTTCCTGAATTCTTATTTCTTTATTCTTCCATCTGTTCGAATTCGGTTTTGATGGATTTTCAGATTATAAGATTGGGGTTTTTCTTGTTCCCAATGACTTTTATAAAAAAAGAAAGTCAAGAATATATTTACAATAATAGCCTATAATCTAGTAGTAGTTAGCGCACTTCCCATTGTAAAATTGATTTATGTAGCATTTTTTTAAGAAGATCAATAATTAAAGTCCTAAATTCATCTTTGGTTCTATTCATTTTATTAAAATCAAAATAACTGATCATTTCATATATAGCTGTTCTTAATTTTTTAGGTTTTGAAAAAGTGTTCAGAAGTGCTATTTCTAAACCATTTAAGGGATACTCGACGATACTGATTCTTTCTAAATCAGGAATTAAAATAGTTTCATGGATCGAGGGAGGATTCTGTAAGTTTTGACAAATAAGCGTGGTATCATGATATGACCATGACCATTTACTTTTAATTATTTTGATATCTTTATTAATACTAAACACCTGATCTACAAGAAAACTATCATTGTATGTAAATAATTTATCAACTATTTCGTCTACAATACATTCTTTTGTATAGATATATAAATCCGGTTTTAAGTTATATGTATAAACATACTTTTCAATTTCAAATTTTAGTAAATCGAAAATAGTATTAGTATTACAAATTAATACTTTAAAGTTATGGAATAAATGAAATATCTTATTGATAAAATTGTGTTCAGTGTCAATATTAAATCTTAAAAGATGGTTTATAATTAGTTTTGTTCTTGGTAAAATATCTTCAATCCTAGATTTACTTATTCTTTCTTTAAAGAGTTTTGAATTTCTACCTAATAAAAAAGAAGTATTATTTATGTATTTATTCTTAAGGTAAAATTGATCTTCAATGTACCGTACAGGATAATAATACATACTATTTTGAAAGAGATTGTATTTATAACATAGGTCAATTATTCTATAATAATATTTGGGATATTCAATTCTAAGTCGTCTACCAAGATTCTTACAGACTGAATAAATTTTTTTATAACTACCCATCACATGGATATACTTTTTCTGTGGTACGCAATCCATATTTGCAAAACCAAGATATTTTGGGTCATCGATTATTTCGTCTATAAGGCAAGAGATTTCAATATCCTGTTGATTAGCCAAACAATAAAATAAGTATTGTTCAATAATGAAATTATATAAATACATTTCATTGTTATTCATTCGTTTATAGTTGTTATCTATAATAGAAAAGGCACATTTAGTAAAATTTTTAAAGAAATTGATATTAGTCCCTCCAACCACACCAGCATTAATTGAATATATTTTAGATTCCTTTTGATTATATAATACATCAGGCAGTTTTTTGAATTTTCTTGTAACTATTTTCAGGGCTTTATGATAAAGATTGAGATTATATTCTATGTTTTGGGCCACAAGTGGTTTTTGGTTCATTTTTTGATCTATTTCTTGCCATATGAATACATCTCCATCTACATGTAGAAATGGTTCATTTTGAAGTCCATATGAATATATTTTGGAAATGGCCCATAAATCATGTGGGTATTTATCTAAAAAATCTAATTTTATTTCTGTATTTGAATAAGGTAGATCTAAACAATCTACTAATAGATATTTGCCATAACGGTCTGTTATCAATTCAACACATTCATAATATTCACTTAGTTTCAAACAACTTAATGCCCAGCTCATTAAAAAATACTGAGGTGCAAGCCAGCCTCCAGTATATGGTTGATGTTTATTAAATATAGATCTGGAATTAGTCCATAAAGATTGAATTATTTTCAAAACACCCTCCTCTCCTTAATATCTATATAATATTAATTCAATAACCGATGAATTTTTATTAGAAGGCGAAAAGTTAACGTATCATATGCAAAAAGAGCCTTATGTAATAAATGTATCAAGTGTTATAATAATAAAAACATAAAAATATATTGACTTTTAGTTCCTTAATAATTATAGTAAAAATAACGTTCATAAGATAAGTTGTTTTTTTTAATGCTTTTGATTGTAAATAAAACAGGTCAAATTTTAAAGAAAGGAACTAAAATGAGGAAATTCTTATCGTTATTTCTTTTGGTTTTAGGAATAGTATTTCTGAAATTTAATTTCAGGAAAACCCAAGAAGCCGATTTAGGTTACTTAGCAAGTGAAGGAGCCTCAGAATTTGTTAGAGGTACTACAGAAACAGCAGGCAGCATAGTTCTTGGATATGTAGGTGCTGAATATGGTGCCGAATTAGGAATTGCAGCAGGCGGACCAATAGGGCTTGTTGTAGGTGGAGTAGTTGGATTTGCTTAAATAACTTAATGAAAGGAGTAGATACATGTGATTCTACTCCTTTCTTATTAAATATTAGAACTCTTTATATAAAGGTAAAATGTTTAATAAACTGTATTATCCATTTCGAATAGGACTAATAATGGGGTTTGGTTTTGCTATTATTCAAATTGTCATTCCAATCTTATTCCAAAAAATGCACCTACAAAAAAAACGATACTATATCATAGATTGGAAACAAATCATTGCTAAATCTGTCTTTCTTTTTTTGATATTATTCTTTACCATTTTTTGGATTCAAGAATTTCGAAATTTTGGCATTTTATTATTTATTTTTACTCTTATATCTTTATCATTTCTATTTACCTATGACTTTATTTTACGCCCTATACTTTTACGCTTTAATCCCCATCTTAAAAAAGCTCCTGATAAATTAACTAAATGGGCCACAGAAAAATTTAATAAAAAAATAGAAATCTATGTTTACAATGGAATATTGATTAATGCTTTTGCAACTGGTCTAATTCCTGTGTCACACACCATAGTATTAGGAGAGCCTATTTTACAGAATTGTACATTAAATGAACAGAAAGCAGTTCTAGCACATGAAATAGGCCATTTAGTAAAAAGTCATTTAAAGATAATTTATGGAACGACAGTTGGGCTATCACTACTATTGTTCATTTTCTTGCTTCTTATCGATAAAACTACGCAAGGTACTCTGAATTTCCTTTTTGGACTGATCACGGTAGTGTTATATATATTAATATTCATGATCTATTTTTATGGGTTAATTCGAAAAAAGCTAGAAATATCAGCGGATTGTTTTGCTGCCGGGGTTGTCGGATGCGAATTATATGTGCAGACTCTTCATCATATAGACAATATGATGGAAGGGAAAATCAGTAAAGGAGGATTTACTCATCCACGTTTAAGTCAACGTATTGAAGCAGTACAAAGGGCAAATAACAAAAATGAATAAAATTCTATTTCTAGTGTCTTTAATCTTGATAGAGTCGGGAACCTTGGCATCACTATATAATTTGGATAATCCAATTATACATTTTGATAATAACTTGAAATATTCAGTTACGTTTAGCAAAAAGACAAAAAAATCACTTTATAATAAAAATGGATTAAATAAGGTATTTAATCCATTTAATAAGAACTTATGGACATATTCTCAGTAGAAATCTTCTGGTTGGTTTAATGATTGTTGTTGGAGGAATTATGTCTGGTGGGTTATTAGCCGTATTCATATTGTGGTGGAATGGTTTCATATTTGGCACAATTATTATAAAAAGTATTGTTTTGGGGATACCACCACATATCCTATTGTTAGAAACTGTGATTCACGGTCCTCTTGAAATTTTTGCCTTCTGTTGGCTTGGTATGTTAGGGTTAAGATCAGCCAAAATAACTTACATATTTTTCAAAGATGGAAGTATATCTACAGTTATTCTGCCCAAGTTATTAGAAATTATGGTACCAATTCTCCTTTTGGTAACTGCTGCCTTTTTAGAAGTTTGGGCAATGGCTTATTTGGGAATATGAAATGAAAAATCATCCATTAAACATACAACGCAGAAGATTAATATCATTAGCCATATTTTATTTTATGCTTAATTTAACTGTGGGATTATACATTAATTCACAGCTAATTGATGCTTTAGTAGATAAACGTGTTACTTTCTTATTTTCGGTAGCAACTGCTACTATTGGTATTAAGGATGCAGTAACAATTATTCTATTTATATTACTTTTTGGTTTAGCTTGGGCTTTTTTAAAGATTGCTGGTGTTGAAATAGATTATCAAGATCTTTATGAACCTATGTTTTGGTTTATTTTAGTAGCTTGTTTAAATGAGATTATACGTTTTTTTATGGCATTTTCAGTTCTTAAACCTATAATGCACAACTTATTGTTCACTAACTATAAAGAGTATCTGAGCTTTTTAAAAATAAGATTTCCTCATACATTATGGATCAAATACGAACGTATTTTAGATAACTCTTTTATTATAACAGGACCGTTAATTTTCGGAATAATCTTTTTTATTCGTAATAAGAGGAAATATTCTTGGCAAGACTGTTTAATAAGTGGGCTTGGATTAGCCTTAGGTCTTGGATTGGCTCAATTAGTTTAATAATACTAAATCAGTCATTCTAAATTCTCATTTCTGTTATATTCTACCTTCTCCAGGTTTCCCTCGTTCCCAACGGATATTAAACCCCTCGTATAGTCAAAGTCAGTTAAATAAGATGTCAAAGATCATGTACCTTGTCAGGGAACACGTACTCCCCTTCATGGTTTGTAAATACTCAACAATTTGTCTCCGGTTTTGTACCCGGAGCTATTCATGTTTAAGCCCTGCCAGGCTTATAATTTTCCTGGTTGATCACATTGTTAATTGAACCGCTCTTTATCTTTTAACTTACTTCTAATTAAGTGCCAGTCGTCCGTGGTCCGTCGTTTGTTCAAATCCTCGGTCATCTGCGAAAATCTGTGGCTAAATAAAGGTATCCGAACTCCGGTATCTGATCTCGATATGCCGCTATCTTGCAACTTGTGACCGTTGTCGTGCAACTTTACAGGATTATAATAACTCAATAACTCAATAACTCAATAACCCCAAACGCCATGCTCCATGCTCCATGCTAAATCATGTAATATTATAAAACCTGGCTTTTTCCTTGAAATAAGGTACAAACACCCTTCTTAACGCTTCCTGATCCGGTTGTTCCAGATCAGGATCTTTCTTTATAAGAGTAGTAGCCTCATCTTTTGCTTTGATGAGCAATTCCTGATCCTGTAGAATATCCGCAACTTTAAAATCGGGAAGGCCGCTTTGTTTGGTCCCCAGGAAATCACCCGGGCCCCTGAGTTTCAGATCCACTTCGGCTATTTTGAAACCATCGTTTGATTCAGCCATTGTTTTGAGCCGAATTTTTGCCTCCTTACTTTGCTTTACATCGGTCATAAGGATACAAAAGCTTTGCCGCGGACCGCGACCAATTCGTCCTCTTAGCTGATGCAACTGTGACAATCCGAATCGCTCCGCGTGTTCAATAATCATGACAGAAGCATTGGGAACGTCAACACCGACTTCGATAACGGTTGTGGACACCAAAATCTGCAGATCATTATTGATAAATGCCCGCATGACCTCATCTTTATCCTCACTTTTCATACGCCCGTGAAGCAAACCGACAGAGTATCCGGGAAAACGTTTTTGAATATGCTCATAACCCATAGTGGCATCTTTCAAATCCAGTGCTTCGGACTCTTCAACCAATGGATATACGATATAAGCTTGTCCTCCATCGGCCAGTATTTCTTGAAGAAACCGATATACTTTCTCCCGGCTTTTTTCTCCTCTAACGGCTGTCTTAATGGGTTTTCGGCCGGCCGGCAATCCTTTTATTAGGGATACATCCAAATCTCCGTAAAGGGTCATGGCAAGAGAACGGGGAATAGGTGTGGCCGACATCACCAGGATATGGGGATAGTCACCTTTTTCAAGAAGATTAGCTCTTTGCAAAACACCAAACCGGTGTTGCTCATCTATCACGGCCAGTCCCAGCTTTGCAAACTGCACTTCTTTCTGAATGATAGCATGCGTTCCGACCACTATCTGGCAGCCTCCCGATTGAATATCTGTCAGTATATCCCGACGCAGTGTGGTTTTCTGATTACCTGTAAGAAGACGCACATTGATATTCAATGGTTTCAGGTATTCATTCAGAGTCCGATAATGTTGCTCGGCAAGAATCTCGGTGGGTGCCATAAAGCTGGCCTGGTAGCCATTATCCAGTGCCATGAGCATGGCGCCAATAGCAACAACGGTCTTCCCGGCTCCTACATCACCTTGTATGAGTCTGTTCATCTGTTTGCCGGATCGTACATCTTTTTTTATCGCTGAAAGGGACTGCTTTTGACCTTCAGTCAGTGTAAAGGGGATCACTTCATTAAAAAAGCGGTGTGTATATTCTCCTAACTGTTCAAAAATTATACCGGTGTGTCTCAATTTGATTCGTTGTTTGAGTTTGGCCATACTTAGTTGAAACAGAAATAACTCTTCGAACTTAAACCGGTATAAAGCGGCATAAAAGTTTTTTGTGTCAGTTGGGGTATGGATCATTTTATATGCACTGTCACGATCCGGCAGGTGATATTTTTGTAATAAATAGGAGGGAAGAAATTCTTTTATCCGGGTGGACTGAAGGATTTGTTTAATCCATCCCTGAATCAACGGACTGGTGATGTAGGTTTTCTTAAAGAATGTAGATCCTGGATAAACAGGTACAATATTAGCGACCTTATGTATGTCGGAACTATCCGATAGTTTTTCCGTGTCCGGATGAGCAATGGTAAGGTATCTGCCGTATTGTTTGACAGTTCCATAAAATGCAACGAGTTGACCCTTTTTGAAAAATTTTTGAAAATAGGAGACCCCTTTAAACCAAACACCTTTCAGCCGGCCCGAATCATCTTCGATGGTAACTTCAAGACGTTTCTTGTTCCTGTAACCCACCACCTCAATAGATATTACATTACCAATCACGGTGACAGCATCACCAAAACCCGATAAAACCGCAATAGGCGACACCCTGGATCGGTCGATAAGTCGCCTCGGGAAAAAATTAATTAAATCTTCCGGGCTATGGATTCCATATTGGTTCAGTGCCTGAAGACGCTTATCACTTACCCCTTTTAACTCATTTAATTTCACAGTAATTGATATATTGTTATATAACAGTATTATAATTTTTAATGGTATAAATCGGCATAATCATGTGGTATTTACCTCTTAAGCTCAAAAGTTAGTTGTTTTCGGTATAATAATTAAGAAAATATTTGGAATAGATCACATAGATTCCTTATATTTTCAAGCTCTGATAAAACAGTAAACAAAACCAGAGAAATAAGTGCCAACAATACAACAATTAGTAAGAAAAGGTAGAAAAAGTAAGGTCAGTAAAACAACTGCACCTGCTCTACAAAATTGTCCTCAAAGAAGAGGTGTTTGTACGCGTGTATATACCACGACTCCGAAGAAGCCGAATTCGGCTCTTCGCAAAGTAGCCCGTGTGCGTTTAACAAACGGAATTGAAGTAACAGCATATATTCCTGGTGAAGGTCATAACCTCCAGGAACACAGTATCGTCCTTATTCGTGGTGGACGTGTAAAAGACTTGCCGGGTGTTCGATATCACATCATTCGTGGTACATTGGATACCGCTGGTGTAGATGAGCGTCGGCAGGGAAGAAGTTTGTATGGTACCAAAAGGCCTAAGAAATAATTAACGAATTTTAGTGTAGTCTAGAATGCGAAGAAAAACAGCAGAAAAGCGGATTGTCAAAACAGATCCTCAATTTGGAGATCTTCAAGTTGCGCGTTTTGTAAACTATTTGATGAAAAATGGTAAAAAAAATGTAGCGCGTAAAATTCTGTATCAGGCTTTCGAGATCATCGAAGAAAAAACAGGCCAACCTGGTGTGGAAGTATTTCGTACCGCTTTAAATAATGCGGCCCCTGTCGTTGAAGTTAGAAGCCGGAGAGTCGGTGGGTCAACTTATCAGGTGCCGGTTGAAGTGCGGCCTGAAAGAAGCTCAGCACTCGGTATGCGGTGGATAATACAGGCAGCTAAAAACAGAAATGATAAGTCTATGGCAATCAGGTTGTCTCGGGAATTAATGGACGCTTCCAATAATGAAGGCGGCGCTATAAGGAAGAAAGACGAGACGCATCGCATGGCTGAAGCCAATAAGGCATTTGCACACTTCAGATTTTGAATAAAATCCTTTTAAGGCAATGGCGGAAACTAAGACCAAAACATTAGATCAACTTACAAGAACAAGGAATATCGGCATCATGGCTCATATTGATGCCGGTAAGACGACGACCACAGAGCGTATCCTTTATTATACCGGTATCAATTACCGGATAGGTGAAGTGCATGAAGGTGGTGCCACAATGGACTGGATGGACCAGGAGAAAGAACGTGGTATTACGATTACTTCGGCTGCAACAACCTGTTTCTGGAAAGATCATCGAATTAACATTATTGACACACCGGGTCACGTGGACTTTACCGTTGAGGTAGAACGTTCTCTTCGTGTTCTCGATGGTGCTGTAGGAGTTTTTTGCTCTGTAGGCGCGGTACAACCCCAATCTGAGACAGTTTGGCGTCAGGCTAATAAATATAAGGTACCCCGTATCGCATTTGTCAATAAAATGGATCGTGTGGGAGCTGATTTTTTCAATGTCATCGACAAGATGGATGAAAAACTCAAAGCAAATCCCGTTCCCCTGCAAATACCCATTGGTAAAGAAGATTATTTTAAAGGTGTTATTGACCTCGTTAATATGAAAGCCATTATATGGCATGATGAAGAACTCGGGGCAAAATTTGATGTTGTTGATATTCCCGACGATCTCGTTGAGCAGGCCGATGAATACCGTAAAATTATGATTGAAGCGATAGCTGATCAAAATGACGTATTGATGGAGAAGTACCTGATGGAAGAAGAAATCAGCGTCGATGAAGTTAAGGACGCAATCAGGGAAGCAACTCTGAGCCTGGATATTACACCCGTTTTATGTGGTACTGCTTTTAAAAATAAAGGTGTGCAACCGTTATTGGATGCTATTGTCAGTTATCTGCCTTCACCGGTAGATGTGCCGGCTGTAACCGGGGTTGATCCGAAAGATGAAGAAATAACACTTGAAAGACACCCGAGTTATGACGAGCCTTTCGCTGCATTAGCCTTCAAAATTGCAACCGATCCCTATGTTGGAAAATTGACATTTATTCGTGTCTATTCCGGTCAACTTGAAGCCGGTTCCTATGTATTAAACACTACAACCGGTAAAAAGGAACGTATCGGCCGCTTGTTAAAAATGCACGCCAACAGTAAAGAAGATATTAAGATTGTAAGAGCTGGTGATATTGCTGCTGCGGTAGGTATCAAAGAAGTTAAGACTGGTGATACTCTCAGTAGCGAAGACGGCCCGATCATTCTCGAGCAAATGGTATTTCCTGAGCCGGTTATTAAACTTGCGGTTGAGCCAAAAACAAAAGCTGATAATGATAAATTGACAGTTGGATTGGCTAAACTTGCTGAAGAGGATCCCACATTCCGTGTAAGCATGGATGAGGAAACCGGTCAAACGACAATCGAAGGAATGGGTGAGCTTCACCTTGAGATTATTATCGACCGTTTGAAAAGAGAATTTAAGGTTGAAGCGAATGTCGGTAATCCACAGGTTTCCTATCGCGAATCTATCACAAAAACTATTACCCACCGTGAATTGTATAAGAAACAAACCGGTGGTCGTGGTAAATTCGCAGATATGACCTTCGAACTTTCACCGCTTGAAGGCCATACCGGATTTGAATTTGTAGATGAGATTAAAGGCGGATCCATACCCCGCGAATTTATCAGCTCTGTAGAAAAGGGTGTTAAACAGGGTATGGAAAACGGTGTACTGGCCGGTTATCATGCCGAAGGTTATAAAGTACGTCTATATGACGGATCGTACCACGATGTCGACTCGGATCAGTTAAGTTTTGAGCTTTGTGCTCGGGGAGCTATCCGGGAAGCCTCAAAAAAAGCCGGACCTATTTTACTGGAACCGGTTATGAGCGTGGAAGTAATAACCCCGGAAGACTACATGGGTGATATTATTGGTGACCTGAACAGTCGTAGGGGAATGATAGAAAAAATGGAAAATAATCCCGACGGGTCTGTAGTTAAAGCACTCGTTCCACTTTCTGAAATGTTCGGATATTCAACACAATTGCGTTCTATTTCTCAGGGACGTGCCGTCTACTCCATGGAGTTTGACAAGTATGTTCCTGTTCCCGAACAGGTAGCTCAGAAAATCATAGAAGATAAAGCCTAATAACGAATTTAATAAAAAAGGATATTAGCAATGGCAAAGGAGACATTTGAACGCAGCAAACCACACGTCAATATTGGAACTATTGGACACGTAGACCACGGTAAGACAACGCTGACGGCAGCGATTACCAAGGTATTGTCCGGCAAATATG
>Ga0102944_1002552_pt1 | contig 10537 bp, 9 predicted proteins | sample SalPonD_shore_MG_FD_78172 | JGI IMG/M metagenome (GOLD analysis project Ga0102944, IMG submission 78172) | Salt pond soil microbial communities from South San Francisco under conditions of wetland restoration - Salt Pond MetaG... | ecosystem: Environmental > Aquatic > Marine > Intertidal zone >... | reverse complement strand
TCGGTGGTGGTCTGCGCCTCGTCGCTCCAGTCCTTGACGATGATCTTTTTGACCTGCCTGGCTTGGGGGCCGAACAGCTGTTCGAGCTGCGCCAGGCTGGCCTCGATCAACGGCCCTTCGCCGGCCTGCCGGCGTTGCAGCGCGTTGAGCCCGACAAACGACGTCAGGGCGTAGCCCGCCTCGGCGTCCCGTGTGGCGCCCGACGTAGAATACGGCGAGCCGTCATAGACCTCGGCCAACGGCCCACGCTGGCTGAAGGCCTCGCCGGACAGACCCTGCTCGCGCCAGAACGGCGAGTCATACAGGAACAGCACCTTGCAGTGCCCAGCCATCCAGGTGGGCACCGCCCGCCATTCATCCCGTATCGCGTCATCCACGTCCGGGATGAGCTCAATAGAGTCCGCCAACAGACGCAACGGCAGGGCCGATACCACCTTCCCGGCGCTGAACTCCATGGGCTCGCCGTTGCTTTCGGCTGTGACGGTCTGCGTGTTGGCATCGACCGAGCGCACGGTCGTATTCAGATGAATCGAGGCGCCCAGGCCCTCGGCCAGCGCGTCCACCAGGGCCCGTGCCCCGCCGACGATTCTGTACGATTCGCTGTGGGGCGAAGGGCCGGGGTGTGGCTGCACCCGCCCGTCCGGTCCCTGAAACAGGCTGTCGCCGTCGACGAATTGAGGAAAGACCTCGATATCGAGCTCTTCCAGCAACCGGGACAGGCGCGGCTGCAGCTCCGGCCACACCCACGCTGGGCCCAGGTCGACACTGGCACGACGGTCCGCACTGATCCTCTCCGACACGATGCGCCCGCCGACCCGATCACGGGCCTCCAGCACCCTGACCAGATAACCCCGCTGCTCCAGAAGCCGGGCCAAGTAGAGGCCGCTCAGACCGGCCCCGATGATGACAACGGGATCACGACTCAAGGTAGGACACCGGGTTCAGCAGGTGTCCCTGCTTGCGCCAGACACGACAGGGCTCCGTCGCGCGAAGGGTCTGGCTCGAACCCGCCGGCAGTCGTAACCAGCTTCCCGCCGGGTAGCGGCCCTGCGCATCCTCGAAGGCCCCTTCCAGCACGAAGTACTCCACGCCCCCGTCATACACAAAGGTGCCCTCAAAGCCCGGCTCCAGCCTCAACAGGTCCACCTGCTCATAGTCCGCCTCGAACAGGGGCAGACGGGAATACCCCTCATGGCGCTGCCACAGGCTCTCATCCCGGGTGTCGATCGCGATCTGCTGCTGGTCGGCGGGATCCATCTGCCAGAGCTTGACCAGAATCGTGCAGCCCTCGTCACTGTGGGGCGCATGCCCGGTTCCCTTGGGGTTGCGGACATAGTAGCCCGCCGGGTAATCAGCATTCTGATCAGAGAAGGTTCCCTCCAGCACGTAAAACTCCTCACCGCCACCATGCACATGGCCCGGAAAGGCGCTGCCAGGGGCGAAACCGACCACAGTGGTCACCCGCTCGACCGGCGGCTGGTCGTCCTCGCGCTCCAGGCGCAGGCGACAAACCCCGTCTGCGGGCGAGGTTTCCCACTCCAATTGGTTGATATTGGCAGTGGCTCTTACGGTTAAATCCGCATTCAATTTCATATCGGAAAATCACGCCGCTGAATTTGGGCGGCTCGGATTCAATAGCCCGTTAACGCTACCGGCAACCGGGCTTTGAGGGATTATTATAGGCACCTCGCAGACCGGCTTCAGCCCTACAGGTGTCAGGAATTTGATCCCCTGCCCCCTATCCAGCGCAGACAATTAAATGCGGCAGGATCCGGCTGGCTCACTAATGTCCTTCTTCCACATCAGGCTGTCGCGAGCAGCGGCGCGGTTGTCTAGATCGCCGGCGGTTATGTGGCCTGCCTGGATTCTTCGGACCATTCATTCCTGGAGAATGGCGCAGGCGGGTCTGTTGGTTTGTTGCTTGATGAACTCCGTTGGCGTCAGGTTGCCCAGGCTCGAATGCGGCCGGACCTCGTTATAATGGCGACGCCACACCTCGATCAAGACCTTCGCCTCGGCCCGACTCCTGAACCATTCCAGGCTCAGGCACTCGTCGCGGAACTTATCGTTGAAGCTCTCGTTGGTGGCATTCTGCCACGGCTTGCCCGGGTCGATCGCGGCCGTGTCGATCTTGGCCTCGTGCAGCCACTTCAGGATGGCCCGCGAGACGAACTCTGGCCCGTTGTCCGAGCGCAGGTATACCGGGGCACCGTGAATGCTGACCAGGCGTGCGAGAACATCGATGACGTGTCGGGAACGGATGCTGCCGGAGACCTCAATGGCCAGGCACTCCCGCGTCCACTCGTCGATCACCGTCAGGCACTTGAGCTGCTGACCGTTGGCGCAGCGGTCAAAGATAAAATCGTACGCCCAGACCTGGTTGGCCGCCAGCGCAGGTGCCGGGCGTGGACGCCCGCTTGCCACCCGGCGCCTGGGGCGCTTGCGCGGCACCTGCAGCCCGGCCTGTCGCCAGAGCCGGTACGCCCGCTCCGCGCTCATCCGGTGGCCCTGGCGAGCCAGGAACACCTGGATCCGGCGGTAGCCGTAACGCGGATACTGCCGCGCCAGGTCGCGCATCGCCGCTTCCACCGGGGCGTCACGCCGCTGCAGCCGCGACTCGTAGCTCAAGGACGATCGCGCCACCGACAACAGCCGACAGGCACGCCGCTGTGACAGCCCCCGCCGCGTTGCATACTCCACCTGCCGACGACGCGACATCACGCTCACCACTTTTTTTTCGCGATCTCTTTCAGCACGTCGAGCTCCAGATCCCGCTCGGCCACTATCTTCTTCAGCCGGGCATTTTCGGTCTCCAGCTCCCGCAGCCGTCGCACGTCCGCGACGTCGAGACCCCCGTAGCGCTTGCGCCAGCTATAGATGGTCTGCTCGCTGACGCCGTGCCGCTTGGCCACCTTCTGGACGGACTCCTTGTCCGCCTCGCGCAGGACGCGGACCATCTGATCCTCGGTGAATCGACTCTTTCTCATGGCTCCCTCTCCTCGCCCCGGAAGCCATCCTCTCAAGTTTCAACTGGTCCGAAAATCCCAGGGCAGGCCATATGTGCGTTTCATAGCCACCGTCCGGATGGGCGGGCCTGCCGTGGCACTCAAAGTCGTGGTCTGCCCTCAAATCTTCTATCCGACTATTTTCGGGAAACGCGTGCCGACCCGTCAGCCCCTGACGGCGGGAACCAGCGAAATTTCAACGCATAAGAATTTTGGCAGTTATGATAGCTGGATCGTTCTCGTAGCCCCTGTTCGCAAGTGCTGTCACCCGCTGCTTGATATCCTCTGGACCCCAGAAAAACCACTTCTTCTTTCGCATAAGCTCTCGTATAGCGTCACTCTGTGCCCTGTAAACCTTGCCAGTCACCAAGCCAAGCCCCACTTTCGTCTTCGCGTTGCCCATCCCGTTGGCCTTCAGGTCCTTGAGTAACCTCTGGCACACTACTGACCGGTACCGTTCCGACGTAAAGAGCTTGTAACGTCCGGTCGGGACATCATATTGCTCCTCCAAATCCGACGCTTTGACGCCCGGCGAGTCGAGAAAGGATTTCGCTTCGACTGCAAGAACGCAGTTGTCAGAAAAGTCCAAAGCCAGCAAGTCGATTTCCGGACGTGGAATTGAGTACTTGCCGATTCTGCGCCTTTCCTCCTTTGTTAGGTTCGCCTTAAACGACCGACGCACCCAAAAACCGTGCGCCTCGAACAGAGTTGCTACAATGCTCTCGAACTGGTCCATCAGTCACTCCGCGTCGTCGCCGAGAAACATCTCCTTTTCACGTCCAATAGCGCCACCATAGCGAGACGGCAGGAATCCTCCCCCGCGTTTCTCCGATTAGCCGAAACCCACCATCGTTGGCTTAATTTCCGTCATCAAGCTGGCCAATATACCCGCGTCAGCCGCAACAGACTCTTGGCTTCCGCGTCCATATTGTCGTAGTGCTCCACCACTGCCGCCACCAAGTCATCGAGGTCCATCAGCATGACGGGGATCGGGGCGCGTTCGGCCTCGTACCTGGCGTCCTTTGTAAAACCGCCTGTGCTCACATACAGACCCTTGTCGTCCTTATGCCGCCCCCCAATGAAACTACGGATTTCTTGGGCGCCCATCGCTTGACTGCGGCGGTGCTTCACCTCGACCACGACCCGGGGCTGCTCAAATCCGAAGCCATCCGGCGAGGCGATAATGTCCTTACCGCGATCCGCCCCTGGAGGCGAGACCTGCGTCTTGTACCCCATGGCGCGCAATAGCCCAGCCGTTAGGTCCTGAAGTTCGTCCCAGGAGAGCTTCCCAACTTCGTCCTTGATGAACTCGTGGGAGCGCAACTGTATATCTTTGAGCAGATCTTCTTCCTCGTCCTCTTCGCCTTGCTCCAGCCACTTGGACTTTATTGGCTCTCCCGCTAGCAGCCGCTCGATCTCTTCGGCAGCCGCGGCCGGTATCTGGAAGAGGGTCGAGATGGCTCCCAGACTGTTTTTGGTCGCAACCGAAAGACTGTCGCGCTCCACCGCGCCTTCCCAATCCACGCTCCTGCAATTGGGAAGATCTTGGATCAGGCCCGGCTCATACCGATAGTCACCCGATACCGTGCCAACGAGGTACTTGCGGCGAGAGGGGTCATAGGTTACCACCCGATCATTTTTCTTCATCTCGCTGCGGAACCTATAGATCTGGCTACCGGAAGCTACATTGTGTCTCTCTTTATGCTCCGGTTGAGTCTCCTTGACTAGCTGAATAATCCTCTCTCGGTCGGTGGTGTCGCTCAAGTCACCAACAGCGGGCCATCCGATCGCAACGACGCCTTGTTCCCAAAACTCGTCGGCGAGTACGCCGCCTCGTGCCGCCCGGACCATCCACATCTTTCTTTTCGTCATTGCTCCCCCTTCCGCCCAAGAAACACCCGCTTGACTTTCCGAAACTCCCGCCATTTCGGGGCGCGCGCAGCACTCGATCACCGTGGTTGACAACCGGGGAACCGGGACAATTTCGTAAGACCATACTGCCCCTCAATTCGGGATAAGGAGGCCCAGCCCCGGCACTGATCGTTTTGGCTTCCATCATTCCGCCACCCCGACAATACAAGCAGATATTCGTTCATCCGGTGGCGGCAGAAGCGGGAACGACCTGAACTGCCGCATGATCTCATCCGACAGGCGACTCTCCTTCGCGAGGAGTGTCTTGCGGATATCTTTCAGCAACAGCGGCCCCTTCCTCCTGCCCTCCTTGAGCTTTTCGTACCAGGTCGGGCGGATCACATCCAGCCAGCGGCCGGCCACCTCGTCCCAGTCAGGCTGGAACTGGGGATTGGGCTGTCTGAGCATTTCAAGAATAGCGCCATAGTGTTGCGCCAGGACATGATTACTGCGTTTGATGGCTGCATCGCCGAATTTGGAAATAATCAGTTCCATCTCCTCCAGCGCCCGCTGCTTCTTACGCGGCAGCAGGCTTCGCTCGACATTGCTCAGACGGCCGAGAAATTGGCGCAGATGCTCATCCGCCGTGTCATTCATTGCCAGGTTCTCGATATTTTCTCCCAGCCGCTCGCGCAGTGCGTCGCAAACCTGACCCAGTTCGGCGATCGGCGCACCCATGAAGCTGGGCAACAGGATCCATCTCGGCGCGCCGAACGTTCCTGCCGCTATGCAGAAGAAGGCCCAGGGACTGCCCGCCTTCACCAGACTGACCCGCGACAGTACTCGTGCCCGTACATGACGGTAGTGTTCATAGGTCGCAGCCTCGACCAACGCTCCCGACCCTGATACCAGCGAGCGCACCGGTTCGAACGCATCCCGGACCCCGTCCCAGGTGTTATCGCCCATCTCTTTTTCATACTGCTCGACCAGCTCTAGAGCCGTCAGGGGTTTTGCGTTGCTCTTATGCATGCTCTCGGGAAGCGGGAGGTTCGAGCCGAGCAGGCGGTCCACCGTTTCGTAACGTTCGATAAAACGCTCGTCCGAGGAGATGGCGAATTCCCCCGCGTCTTCAGGCCACCAGACCTCGACAGACGTATGGGGACTGTCCATCCGATCTACGCGTCCGGCCCGCTGTTCAGCGATCCTGACCACACTGGGCATGTCCAGATGAACGAGGGCCGAGGCCTGCTGCAGGTTCACGCCCTCGGCAAGGCTGTCGGAGCAGAGGCCGACCACGTTCTTTGCCGCCGAGCCTAGCTTGAACTGTTCTAACACGGTGGAGCGTTGCGAGCCGGGGTCGCCTGTGGCGAGAATCGGCTTAATCCTCGATGACATGCCTTCAATACGCTGGCGCAGATCGGCCAGGGTGAGAGGACGGCTGTCGAAAGCCAGCACCAGGCCGTGCTGCTTCACCAGCTTCACCAGCCGCTCGGCCTTGACCGCCTCCCGGTGATCGCTCATTTCGCTGAGCAGTTCATGCAACTTGCGGTAAATCCGCTGATCGTGATCGCAGGCCCCCGCGTGATGGTCCGGGTCGGACAGCCAGCCCGGCAGCGGGATGCTCAGCCGATTTTCCGGGGGGTCCTGTCGCACGGATCTTGTCCAGTCTATCGATGACGTTGCCGGTATTCTGATGCTTGCTGAAGTTCTTGATGCCGAAGGCCTTGATGGCTTCCCTGGAACCCACCAGGTGCTCGGCCAGGGCTACCCTGGAGGAGCGCAGCGAGGCCGAGATCACATATTTGGCGATCTTGTTGGCCGAGGACAGCCGACTGCGAAGATAGGTTTCCTCGGTTACGCCCTGCTTCAACAGCACCTCAGGCATCTCGATCGGCTTGACGAAGTGCGACACGCCGTACAATTCATCGGCAAGGCTGCGGATGTGGGCCGCGATCTCGCAGTCCCTGGCGGGCTCGTCCAGGCTGTAGATCCGGGCCTGGTGCCCGGGGAAGCGGCAGGGCCGCCCGTCCTTGTCCACATAGTGCTCGGGGTCGCGCTCGATCAGCCCGTTCAGCATCTTCTTAGTCCGGCGCACGGTAAAGCGCTGGATCTCCTTGCGCAGGGAGTCGATCTCCTGATCGGTCAAGCTGCGGCTCAGCTTGCGCACTCCCAGCAGTTTGCGGAAGGCCCTGAGGGTGGAATCGTCCAGGTTGTCCGCGCCCAGCATGTCGACGATGCGCAACAGGTCTATCACACTGCGGTTGATCGGGGTGGCGGTGAACAGCATTACGTGGTCGGCCATGTTGCGCAGCAGGTGCTGGGTACGGTTGGACCCGATATTCAGGAAATTATGGCCTTCGTCCACGCATAGGATCTGGGCCCGACGCAGCGCTTCTATGACCAGATCGTGCTTGCCACTCTGGCTGTGGCTTAGCATGCCATGGGAGTAGATATCCAGCTGGGTGCCGCTGAAGTGCGATTCACGCTCCCAGCTGTCGCGCACCGCGGGCGGGGCCACCATCAGCGCCTTGCCCTGACGCAGGCGGCCCGAGCGCAGAATGTCGTCGCGCACGGCTCGCACCAGGTGCACGCCCATGCGGGTCTTGCCCGAACCCGTGGCGTCGGCCACCAGCACGCTGCCCTGGCGCGAGAGAATGTAGAGCGCCTGGGCGATGCCCTGCTTCTGCGACGGCCACAGCTCCGCCTCCAGCGGCAGGTATTCCTGGCGCAGATAAGCCCTGGCCCACTCGCCCTCCAGCAGTTCGGCGCTGGCGCGGGCCAGCGCCTCCTGCCAGGGCACCACGCGCAGCAGCTGTTCCAGCAAAGCAATGAGCGCGTCGTTGTAATCCCGGCCCAGCGCCCAGTAGTTCTCGGCGATATCGACCAGTTCCTCGTAGCGGGCCGACTCGCTCTTGCGGGTGAAACGGGCATTGGCCTCCAACTGGCTGTCCAGTCCGGGTTTGGTGAAATTGCTGGAACCCACCGTCGCCGCGTCGTCGCCACAATAGATCTTGGCATGCAGGCGTTGTCCGCCGCCCAGGTAGCGGGCCTGCACCCGCCCCGATTTCAGGCGCTCGATGCAGTGGATCAATTTGGCGCTGAGCAGCAGGGAGATACCATGCTCCAGCCAGTACGCCTGCATCTCCTCGGGAAAGGAACGGCCGCTGACCTCGAAGGTCTCGCGGCGCGAGGGAAATGGCTCGAAGCCGAACAGCAGGCGGATTTGGGTGGAGTCGGAGCAATCGGCGACGAAATCGATCAACCGGTCCAGGGCGGCGTAGCCGGTGACGATGAGCGGGCTTTCCGAGCGACGCAGGTCGTTGACCACTACGTCCGCAACCCGGGCGGTGTCGGTATTGAGCGGGAAGCGGGCCGGCGCTGGCCAGGGCGCGGCGATCGCCTCAGCGGCCGGTTGCCCGTCGGCAAACAGGTCGAGGCTGTAGGAGACCGGAGCGCCCTTGGTCACCGGTTAAACCTGCTTCGTGATGACGGCTTCCTCGCCCAGCATATCGATGATCTTCACCGCGACGGTGTCCCCCTTCGCCGGCGCCGGCAATTCATAGCTACCCTCGACCAGATCCTGCTTGCGGGCGGGAATATCGGAGAGGGCCACATTGAACACCTCGCCGTCGTAGTCGGTATCGATCATGATGCAGTCCACCACGGCGCGCCAGTCGTCGATCTGGGCGCGGAACACGCCCTGCTCCAGGTTCAGCCGCTGCAGGATAGTGGGCGAAAGCACGTCATTGACCTTCACCTGCAGCTTGTCGCCCTTGCGCTTGACGGTGGCGCTCGCCGTCAACGGTTCGTGCTTGATGAAGCCGCCGTATTTCTGGTCGGTACGCAGTTCGATGACATGGATCTTGTTGATGGGCCGGCCGCGGTTATGGTCCTCCACCGCCGCGCGGGCGGCCAGCTCCATGCCCAGGCAGACCAGCACGATGTCGCGCTCCTCGTCGGGGCGGTTGTGGAGCTCCTTTTTGAGGTCCTCCAGGTCCAGGGGTGTCAGCGGATGGTTAAAGGGGATGATCTTGACCAGCCGATTGCCCAGGGTGCCGTCGAACCAGGCATCGGTGCGGGTGCGGGTGACGCCGATGTGCTCGCAGGCGAGTTGGACGGCCTCGTTGTGCTGGATTTGGAGGTCGTAGTCGTTGACGCGGTAGGTGTCAAATGCAAGCTGCATAGGTTTTGGTGGCAAGTCCTCATCATCAACTAGGGCAACCTGCTTTTCTTTATCTAGTACCTTAGCCTGTTCTTCTATAGCGGATTGAATCCGCTTGGCACTCGTTTGAATCGCACCCTTATTTATATCGCAACCCACCCAACGCCGGCCCAACTCCTGTGCTGCAACCAAGGTCGTACCTGATCCAGAAAACGCGTCCAATATCAAGTCGCCTGGATCAGATGCGGCCTTGATTATCCTCGCCATGAAAGTACGCGGTTTCTCTGTAGGATAGTCGACGCCGCCCTTCATACGGCCACATTCAGTCCAGATGGTCTGCAACAACTGCCCTTCTCTCTCATCAAGATAACTAACGCGACAACGCGCAGCACCCTTTTCGGGGTCGCGAAGGTAGAACTCGCCGTTCTTTAAAGCTCTTTCCATACCTTCTTTGTCGTAAGGCCAAACGCGCTTATTTGATGGCCTTACTCCCCTCCATTCGAATCGCCTAGTAGGGTCTGTCCCTTTCCATGTACAGTCGTCTAGCTTGAATCGACGCCCCTTCCCCTCCAACTCTTCCTTGTATGAAACAACAGACCCATCCCCTAAACGCATAAGACTATATTCTTTCAGGGCCGCCACAGATAACGGCTCTGTCACGTTCTGCCAGTTATACACACCTTTATCCCGGTTCTTCCTGTACCAGAATAGCGTGTCATGCACCCATCCCAATCGGGATTTAGCATCGTTATGAGGATCAGTGCGTTGCCAAATGATCTCATTCTGCAGATTCTGCGCACCAAACACCTCATCCAATAGTGAGCGCAGGTGGTGACTCTTATGCCAATCACAATGCAGCCAAAGACTACCATCCTCGGATAGCAGGGATTTAAGCAGAAGCAGACGCTCATACATGAATTGCAGGTAATTATCGTTTGCCCAGATATCCGTATATTGGATCTGTTCTCCAAGCGTATACTCTTCGCCTTCAATCTGATGAGTGCCACTCACTCCACGCAGCTGCACCTTGCGCACATAATCCGCGCCCGAGTCGAACGGCGGGTCATATAGATCAGCTTGACCTTGCCGCGAAAGCCGTTGGCCAGCAGATAGGCCAGCACGTCCTTGTTGTCGCCGTGGAACAACAGGCCGCCCTTGGGGTACTGCTCGGGCCAGTCCGACCAGTCGATGTCGGCCAGCTGGGCGTCGGTCTCCACCTCGAAGCGCTCGACCAGTTGCGCGGGATAGGCGCGCACCGAGGTCAGCGGACGCTTGCCGACCCAGGTGAGCATGGGCCGGCCCTTGGCTTTGGCAATCTTGACGTTGTTGGCTTTCTCTGGATTCTTGCTCATAACGCGGTGTCTGCCTGTTCCTGCCCGATCATCTCGGTGCCTTCGGAGAGAATGTTCACGTATTCGCGATAGACGAAGCGGCGATTGCGGCGGCCCTCGGTCGTCTGCACCAGCACGCCCAACTCCTCGAACTGGGCGATGAGGCCATTGGCCTTGTTGTAGCTCAC
>Ga0102944_1002550_pt1 | contig 10545 bp, 8 predicted proteins | sample SalPonD_shore_MG_FD_78172 | JGI IMG/M metagenome (GOLD analysis project Ga0102944, IMG submission 78172) | Salt pond soil microbial communities from South San Francisco under conditions of wetland restoration - Salt Pond MetaG... | ecosystem: Environmental > Aquatic > Marine > Intertidal zone >... | reverse complement strand
CGATTCTAGTGTCTGTAGTAGGTTGGAAGGTAAATTTAATATTGCCTGTTGGGAGGTACTTGTAGTATTTTGCGGGACCTCCTACTGCAGTACTTTCATAACCAAATTTTCTGAAAGTTCCTGAACCAAAGAACCAGATCTTATCCTTAATAATGGGACCTCCAATGTGGAAATGACCGTATATTAAGCTCTCCTTCGGGGAAACTTCTATTAATTCATAGAAGGGATCACTGCGATCGATGTTTTCCTGTTGCCAGGCAAAATCCTCATAATTAAATTGTATCATCCCGTCAATAGTGTTTCCTCCGCTCTTTGTAACAAGACTCAGGTGAAGACCATCAAAACCATCGTATTCAGCCGAGGCACCCAGGCCTACTACTTCTGCCTCTTTAAAAATATTAGAGTCTGATTCCATCCAGCTATCCCCAAAGCCAGCATGAGAAAACTCTACACCATCCATTGTATAAGCATTCCCGGACCTCGTTGTACCTCCATAAGCCTTGATCCCATGCCAACCTGCCACATAAGTACCAGGTGCAAGATCCATCGCAAAATATTGATAAGAATCACGAGAAAAAACAACATCTTTTATTGTTGATTCTGGAAGGTGCGCAGTACTAATTGCTGAATCTTTGACATCAATAAGAGGGGGAGCGCCTGTTACTTTAATCTCTTCATGTAATGTTCCTATCTCGAGAACAAAATCAACAGTCAAAGTTTGTCCACTAAACAACCTGACCTTTCCTCTTCTTTGAGGGGTAAATCCCTGAAGCGATGCCTCCATACTATAAGTTCCTGGTTGAAGTCCAACAAATCTGTATTTACCATCCGCATCTGTAATTTTAGTCCGAGTACCTCCAATCATGTCAGGAGAAGAGAGCTTAATCTCCACTCCTGGAAGTAAAGTCCCTTCATCATCGACAACTTTACCTTCTAAAGCACTCGTCACTTTAGACTGTGAATAAGATATAGTCCACATAAGACCAACTGCCAGAGCGAAAACGATTGCTACTTTTAATTTTTCCTTCATTAATCCTCCTTTTTTTTATTTTTTTTTACTTTGGAAAAGACTTGCTTTCCCTTCTTGCCTTTTATATGTTATTGTCCTTTCCGCTATTTACACCTCCTACATAAAATTTTGTTAAAAATAAGACCTATATACTTGGTATGATAAAAAAATGAGGCAGGAGAACTGCATTTTCCCTGGGTCCTAGAATCCTTAAAGGAGTCTGTTACCTGCCTCCCTGTATCCTCATCGGTTGATTGGGTCTCTGAACCCTTGTCACTATGGAGGATGGATCGGGAGGCTCTCTCTGCCTCATCTAAAATTATACACCTGGAGGTGCCACAATGTTTAGATTTTTTTGTGGTGTGGATATCTCGAAATCTTCTTTCCATGCCACTCTGCTCGATCACCAAGGAGAGAGCCTCTTCTCCTTGTCTTTCCCAATGTCTTCTGATGGATTCCAAAACTTCATCTCCTCTCTTTCCTCTCATTGCCCTAATAGGGATAATCTCCTTATCGGCATGGAGTCCTCTAGTTCTTACCATCTCAATCTTCTCTCGTTTCTCCATGCCCAAAACTTTAACTGCACCCTCATCAACCCCATCCTCATTTTCAACTTCGCTAAGCTCTCCCTCAGAAAAACTAAAACCGACAAACGCGATGCCTCCACTATCGCTGAGTTCCTCAAAGATAAATCTCACACCCTCACTCAACAACAGTTCCCCCTTCTCCAACTCAGAGCTCTGGCAAGAGAACGCGAAAGAATCTCCAGCCATATCACTGCACTGAAAAATGAAATTAAAAGACTTCTAAACATCCTTTTTCCCGAGATCCTTCCTCTCATCAATCCCTTCACCGCCTCCTCTCTCAAGCTCCTGTTGGCCTTCCCTTCTAAAGATGCCATCCTAAACACTACTGCCCATCAGATCCAAAAAGTTTTCTCCCCAAAAAAAGGAAGAAAGCCTTCCGCTTCCCCTCATATGCTCATCTCCGCTGCTGAGGGCTCCATCGGTCTCTCTTCTCCCATCTACGAAAATATCCTCAAAACCAAAATCACTGTCCTCCTCACACTCCAAGATCAACTGAAAAAAACTTCTAAGCTTCTCATCCAATCCTGTCAGCAAAAGGCCCCTGCTCAAATGCATATCCTCAAATCCATCACCGGAATCAGCGATATCACGGCTTCTCACTTCCTTGCTGAAACAGAAAATAAACATTTCTCCTCATATAAAAAACTCATAGCCTATGCTGGGGTTGATCCATCTGTCTACGAATCCGGCCAGTCTAAAATCAGAGGGGGAATATCCAAACGAGGTAACAAATGCCTTAGAAGAGTTTTCTATATCATGGCCCTCTCTGTGATAAAAAGAAATCATGTTTTTACAGAATATTTCCTTAAAAAAAGATCCGAAGGCAAACCTCTCCGCATGGCCATGTTGGCTGTAATCCATAAACTGATCCGGACTATCTATACTCTCCTGACTAAACAGATACCCTTTAATCCTTGTCATAATTCTTTATAGTTGACTCCTAGAATATAATTAATAAGCAACTTTACATACCAAATTAGTAATGGTTTGATTAATAACTATATTGCCTATATTGCTTTTTGATATTCTCCTTTTAGACATTTGATAAAAAGTTAAGTAAAAAACATCAAGATGTCAAGCAAAAATATCATTAAATGAGAAATAGAACAAATTATTAAGCAAAATATGTTTAATTGTGAAGATAATTTATGTATTTTTGTCTAATTGTTCAATCTGAAGTTTTCTAAATTTAATGTTATAATTATTTCTTCTAGTATATAAAGGTAAAGTAATTTGTTTAACTTGATATTCGGAAATAATATTTTACACAGTAACTGTATATGACAAAAACTACCACGCAGTTTATATTCTAATTAATGTTTGATAGCTTACAGCCTGTCACAAAAATCTTCGCAGCCTTCCTACATTATCCGATTTGTCATTCGAGTTAGGAAATAATCCTTCTATGGCTGAAATTTTAGGATTTGATCCATTGAAAATCCCGCCTACAAAAGAACGTTTTTCTCATTTTCTTAGAACGATCCCTAACAACCAGCTCCAGGAAGTGCAAATCTTTTTAACCCAAAAACTCATTGAAAATAAAGTTATTTCAGGAAAGTCCATCGCACTGGACTCCTGTCCCATAAAAGCCAATGTTAAGAAAAATAATTTAAAGACCTCGGTTAAAGACAGATTTAATAAAAATCGCATACCTTCGGGAGATCCAGACGCTAAATTAGGGATCAGCGTTAAGTTTCCCAAACCCTTTAAACCAAAAATATCCTACTTCTGGGGTTACAGGAACCACACTATCACAGATATCGAATCCGAACTTCCTATCGGGGAAAAACCCTCCCTGCAAACAAAGATGAAAAGAAACAAGCCGTTCCTCTTCTTAAAGAACTGATGTCCTGTTTTAATATGCAGGTTGATAATGTCATCGCCGATGCCAATTACGACACAGAAGAAATCCTTTCTCATATTTATCATAAAATGAAAGCTGCTCCGATTGTGCCACGAAATCTTAGGAGATCAACCAATGAACAGTTCACAGTGAAAAAAGACACAGTTTTATGCCCGGCCCAACTCGAAATGAACAAAAAAGGAAAAATGAAAAGCAAAGGAATCACATATCTGCAGTACAACTGCCCTCTCCATTGGGGAAGGAAGTATTCCGGCCAATACCTTTTCTGCCCAGCACATAATCCAAAATACACCAATCAGAAGGGATGCAATTTTTTGATCCGATTAAATCCGAGCGTCAGAGAAAATATCGGATACAGAACTCAAAAATTTAAAGCTCTATACAATCAGCGAACATCAGCCGAAAGGGTTTATTCCCGTCTCCTTGCCATTACCATGCAGAATCCTACTGTCATCGGATTGCAGGCGACTGGGAATCATTGCACAACCGCTCATGTTACGGTGTTATTGGTGGCGTTAGCCGCACATCAATTGGGTTATAAAGATAAAATCCGGTATGTGAAGTCTTTCTTACCTAAGTTTGCCGGAAAACTATTTTTGTGACGTCCTATTTGATAGCTTATTGTTAGTATGAATAAAGAGAAACTCAACCTGAGAGTAAAGTTTGATGTGATCGTCTCTTTGCATATGAAAATGTTGCAATCATCATACAGAGAAGGCAGAGCTAATCTTCATGCTCTGGAAGGTCAAATGGAGGCATTCCTCCTGAGTATAAAGGGGACATCAGAAAGGAAGGAGTTGAAGCGTTAACGTTCTGTTGTACCCGGAGGTCTAATAGAGAAGCGAGTAAGGAACAAAAAATTAACTAACAATTCCATGATTGAAGAGGAAAAAAATTAAGATTTATGGATAAGCCAGGCGAACATGGAAAAAAGAAGGGGGACTTGTCCGGGAGTTCTGACTATTCGACTCAACTATGATTTTGGTAAGGTTTAGTGTAGATTAAGAAGAGAAAAATTGACTTGATTGAATCTTGGTTTTCAACTCAGGAGATGATATAATAATTGAAGTTAAATCACTGCTTTTCTAAGAAAATGAAATTAACAAAAAAACAGAAGGAATTCTTAAGAGAGAATTTTGGTCATGAGTCTGATGCAGCTCTGGCGGGACAGATTGGAATATCTGAAGAGTCTGTCCATCAGGCGCTTAAGCAACTTGGATTGAAGAGGACTGAAGCCGAGCTGAGAGACTTACAAGATTCTGAGAGTAAAAAGAAAACGATAAAGAACAAGGTTGATGTCCAAAAAGTACTTTTTTTCCATAAGCCTATTTTCTGTATAGGATTAATAGCACTTTTAGCTGCTGGTTTGATGCTTTTTTTCATATTGACCAAGTGGCGTTCTTCAAGAGAGGATAAATCTATTTCTGATATAGAAAAATTGATGAAGCCTCTTGATGTCTCTGAGCTGAATATACTCTTTTTCACCCTGGACACAACCAGAGCCGATCATTTGGGGTGTTACGGTTACCATAGAGCTGAAACTCCCAACATGGACAGGCTTGCAGAGACCGGGATATTGTTTAAGAATACAACTTGTCAGGTACCCCTCACTCTTCCTTCTCATTCTTCCATATTCACTGGTACTTACCCTTTCTATCACGGTGTCAGGGACAATGGAGGCTTTTACCTTGAATCGGATAGGACTACCTTAGCAGAAGTACTCAAAGAGAACGGTATGGCTACCAGCGCCTTTGTTGGAGCTTTTGTTGTCGATTCTCGGTGGGGATTGGACCAGGGAATAGACTATTATTACGATAACTTTGATTTTACGGAATACAAAAGGGTATCCCTCGATTCTGTTCAGCGAAAAGGAGGAAAAGTCATAGAAGCATTTTTTGAGTGGTTTGAGAAAAATTACCAGAAGAGATTTTTTAGCTGGATACATCTGTACGATCCCCATACTCCTTATGAACCGCCTGAACCATACAAAACCAGATTTTCGAAATGGGATTGGGGACTCTATGACGGGGAGATAGCCTATGTGGATGATTTGATCGGGAAAGTGCTGGATAAACTTATGGAAAGAGACGTCTTGGAGAAAACCTTGATAGTGATAGTAGGAGATCATGGAGAAAGCCTTGGACAACATAAAGAACCCACTCACGGATTTTTTGTTTACGACGCAGCCATCTCTGTTCCTCTAATCATGCACCTTCCTTCTCGATATTTAAGGGGAAAGAAGGTCAATGCACGTGTGGAAACTGTTGATATCATGCCTACTCTGCTGCACATACTCGGTCTTCCTCTTCCCAGTGAAATTCAGGGGAAGAGCCTCCTCCCGTTGATTTTGGATAAAAACTCGAACCAAGAACGTTTTGCTTACAGTGAGTCTTATTATCCACGGTATCATTTTGGCTGGAGCGAATTGAAAAGCCTTCAGAACTCCCGGTACAAATATATTCAAGCGCCAAGGCCTGAACTCTACGATATTGTTAACGATCCAAACGAGCTCACCAATATCTACAGACAAAAAATAAGAATAGGAAAGCAATTTGAACAAAACCTAAACAGTCTACTGCAAAAGATGTCTGCAGAAGGGATTGAGGAGAAGGGACCCCAAAAACTGGATGAAGAGGCTATAGAAAAGCTTAAGGCTTTGGGATATGTTGGAGGCTTTACTTCACAATCGAAACTAAGCAAGACTAGGGATCTATCAGACCCGAAAGATAAAATCCATCTCTTTAATAAAATAAAAATGGCTGAAGGAAACTTTGCCGAAGATAAACTGGATGAGGCATTAGAGACAATAACAGATGTTATAGAAGAAGATCCTCTGATTAAGGAAGCCCGTCGAGTCCGGGCTCGGATCTTTTTAAAACTGGACAGGCTCGAAGAGGCAATCGAAGAATGTAAAGAAGCATTGAAGCTTGACCCCGAATACGAAGCTGCTATATTCAGTCTAGCCCATGCCTACAAGCGGCTAAAAAAATACGAGGAAGCCATAGCTGGGTACGAAAGGTTAATGCAGTTGGATCCTCGAGACTATAAACCTGCTTATAACCTTGGAGAAATATACATGAAAATGGATGATGTGGATAAGGCCATATTTTATTTGCAGAAGGCAATAAAATTAGAGCCTGAACGTAGCTCTATGGCTCACAATCTGTTGGGGACAGCTTATTTAGAAAAGAAAATGACGGAACAAGCAGAGATGGAATTCAGAAAAGCCTTGGAAATGAGGCTCCATATTCCAGATGGACATTATCACCTGGCCTTGGTTTATGAAGAGAGGAATGAGATACGAAAAGCGGTAGAAGAGTATAAAAAGGAAATCGAATTGCATCCAGCCGCCTGGCCTGCCCATTTCAATCTGGCAAAACTTTATGTGAAGATGGGTTATATGCAGAAGGGGATCGAACACTTCAAGGAAGCCATCAAACATAACGAAGATTTTGCTAACGGATACCTTTTCTTGGCCAAAGCATACTTAGATTTGGGTGAGAACTTTGATGAAGCTATTCTTCTTACCAAGAAGGGGCTTAAATTGGCTCCAGGGTCAGAATATGCACCCTTAGCCCATTTTATATTGGCCGATATCTACAATCGTTTTGGTCAAATGGATAAGTATCATGAAGAGCTTCGAAAGGGCCAACAACTTCAGCAAAAATTAGAGAAGAATAATCGACAAAATAATAATAATTAATGTAAATACAAATTTTTCATATTTCCTTTACAATCGGAGCGTTCTGATTTCCCGGCTCTATGTCTGTGAGTCTTTCTTTATAGTTTTTTCTAATTTTTTCGCCCTTTCCCAGTAAACTTCTGCCTTCTTTCTTTCTCCCAATGAAAGATATATGGCTCCGAGGACTCTATTAATTTTGACTGTATCCCCATATTTGCGCAGTCTTTCAAAATATTCAGCTGCCTTCTGTTTTCTTTTGAGTTCCAGACATGAATTGGCAAGTAGCAGAAGTACAGAATAATTTTTTGTGATATTCTCTTTTTCCAGAATTTTAACAACTTTTTCAAAATCCTCGTTGGCGTAGTAAGCCCGTGCTAAGACGGGAAGCGTAGTTGAATTCCACAGGTTTTCAGGAAGTTTGTTAAAGCATTCTATCGCTGTATCGAATTCTCCCTTATTTAAGTACTGCTGAGCCATCACAAATATATAGTTAAACCTGGATGCAGACACTTCAGGTATTTCAAAGTCTAAAGGCTTTTCTACATGAAATGGTATGATAGATATTCTTTTTTTATAAATCTCTCCTTTTTCGTTTTTTATGCATAAGAAATAATAGTCACTTTTGATATTAATCAATGGTTGTCTGAACACAAAAAGATTTCCCTGTTTTACAATATCTTTTATTTCAAAAGAGTTATTTGTGTCTATTAGACTCGTAAGATGTATAGTAGGTTTGTATTCTGAGAAAATGAGACCTTCCAGGGATTCGTTTTTGTTGAATATTAACCGTGGATCCACGAACACTTTATAGCCCTCCATACAAAAAGGCATAAAATTGTCGGATACAACATCTTTTTTTTTATACCCTACCAGAACCGGCACGGTATCATCGGTTATGTTAATCTTCTCTCTATGGACGAAATACCCTTCTTCCTCTTCACTAGAAAAGATAATGCTGACATTGTATTCTCCTTCAACGATAGGGGTAAAATCTTTAAAGGCAAGCTTTTTTCTCTCAACCATAGCTTTTTCCTTAACATCATCGAATTCCAAATTTATGTTTCTTTCCTGTTGATGTATTGTTATTCCCTTCAAATCCTCTATTCTTAGATTAATGGTTATATTTTTTGTATGTAAATTGTCAGCTATTTTCCTTATGTCAATATCCTCAGGCATAATAGAATAATTAAGAAACTTAATCCCTTTATTCTCACTTATAGAGATGAGTCCTTTCCCTTCAATTACTTTTTCTGAATATGTAACATCCACTGTACCCTCGACGGTCGCAAAATTTTTAAGATAATTTCTTTCCACTTCTCTTTCGGGTAAATTATGTATATGAGCAATTACAGAACCTGAAGAAGTCATTAGCTGACCCGTAGCTGAATCGCCTTCTCCTGGGATAATAGAGAGGGTGGCTTGAGCAAGTTGTGGCAACCTCTTTTTTATGAGTTGATATGCCCTGAGTTTTGAGGCATTCTCCAATGAATAACCGGGAGAGATTATATCTAGAGCGCTATGAATACCTGGGTGAAACTGTCTGTAATCCCCAAAATTTTTAGGCCTATAAAATAATAAATGCATAAAAGGTGGAAGTCCGGGCCTTCCTTCAGCGTGATAAATCCATAACTCGCAGTCGACTACATCTATATAACCTGAAAAATTTCTTTTCTCAAAAGGTTCACCAAGAAGAATATAAATCCGTCCCCTGTCTGAGTTAGGACCTTCTAATTGAGTATTGGCATACTCTAGGCGTCTATAAAACTCCATCTTATATTCATTATAAGGAGTTTCAGGCTTAGGATCTCTAGCTTCCCAGAATTGTTCTTGAAATCTTTTCCTGTCTTCCTCTGTTTTTAAACTATCAAAAACAGATTTTTCTGCTTTAGTTATGATGAGGTGAACTTCATCCAACCATTTTTTCCAGGGGTCTGATCTTTTTGTTGAAGAGTTTGAAAAGCTCAAGGATGACCCAAAAAAAACAGATATTAATAATATGAGCACTAATTTATTTTTATTTTTCACATCTCCATTATATCACAAACAAAAAACAATGGAATTTTGCTTTCTGAATTTAGGAAGAAATAGATGTTATTGCAGCGATTCCGCAACTAAGCTTTTTTCATATCAAACTTCCTCTTCAAGAAAATTGATTTTTTTTCTAAGATAATCTCCGAGCAAATTCGCATTCGCAAAAAAAGCTTAACATTGCTTATTATCTTGATTATCAACAAGATAAGAGAGGTTACTATGTATAAGACGCAAATGACGAGGGAAGAACGTGAATCCAGATCCAGGCTGAAACCTTATATTAACTACCGGGAATTTCTCAAAGGTTCTCTAACAGTAAGGAAACAGAAATGCGGGAAGCTAAATTGCAAATGTGCAAAGACGAGCTATAGACATATCTGTCGAGTCGAGATTTCACGTTGCTTTTTAGATTTGGAGAACCAAACATACTTCTTCTATGATGATGTGATGTAAGTAATTTTTTCATCTTCTTTTCTTTTTTTTGTTTGGTTTTTTAAACCATCCTTCTATCCGTGCCCCCGACCTTACGATCAAATCCGCACACACCATAATATTCGGATTTATAATCTTATCGAGAATGAGACTTTACATGACTCCCTCTATCTCTCCTTTCACTCCCATTAAAAATTCCTCAACTTCCTTTTGTGTGTTAAAAACTCTGCCGGACTTGATCTTTTCCCCACTCTCTTCCAAAACCGTAATCTGTGAGCATTGCATGTGATGGTCAATACCCATATCATATATTTGAGACCTCCAATTGATTGGTTTTATTGTTAAATTATTTTATTTTTTTTATTCATATGTTAAGATAACAATTTAAAATTGATATGAACAAATATGAATCAGAACATAGGATTTGATAGTCATATTCCAGAAATTTGAGTCTAATGAGGAGGAGAAAATGTATTTTGCCAATAAAATTAGATATCTATCAGCTATTTGTATAGTTCCATTAATTATAGTAGTTTGGGGAATTATTTCTTTTCCACTGCTTGGACAGTCAAAGGCAAAATTAGAGGGCACAGTTCTAAACATCAATAAAAAAGCGATTCTACAAGTAGAATTTCAATTGAAGCATGAAGACAGTGGTCAAATATTTTATTTTAAGAGTGATAAAGAGGGGGAATTTTCATCTCCTTCCTTACCTGCAGGAAACTACACTTTGACGGTTGAAAAAGAAGGATATAAAAGCTACACAGGCAAGTTGAAGCTTAGTCCTAATATTATTCAGAAAATTACGATTACATTGGTCAAAGAGAAAACTTTAGAACAAAAGACGGAAGAAGAGGCTATTGCATATTTTGAAAAAGGGATAAAATTATCAAGAGAGAACAAGCTTGAGGAAGCTATCCAAGCATTTAAGAAGGCGGTT
>Ga0102944_1002548_pt1 | contig 10553 bp, 19 predicted proteins | sample SalPonD_shore_MG_FD_78172 | JGI IMG/M metagenome (GOLD analysis project Ga0102944, IMG submission 78172) | Salt pond soil microbial communities from South San Francisco under conditions of wetland restoration - Salt Pond MetaG... | ecosystem: Environmental > Aquatic > Marine > Intertidal zone >... | reverse complement strand
GCAATGGATTCCAGGCTGGACTGGATGGGATGCTTTTGAATCCTCTACGCTGCAACTCCCTGGTTGCAATCGGTAGGATCTGCATTAATCCCACTTCCCCATCCTGACCCCTGTCTTTTTTGTCTCCGTTGGATTCTTTTTCAATTACGGCTGCAATCAGTCCTGGATCTACTCCAAACTCCTGGCTGGCACTTTGGATATATTCGGCATGTTGTGCTATTCTTTTAGGCAAGGTAAGCCCCAGGGATCTTACTTTTTTGCCCTTAAATAGCATGTATAAAACTAACGCTATTACTGCGGTAAAAATGGCCATTGTTTGAACATCCATCGGTTTAATTTCTTAATGTTAGGTATAAGCCTCCCAGGGTTGCCAGGCCTGCTATAATTGATATAAAAGAGCCTGTTCCTGTTTCGGTAAACGTTTCTACCTTGTCCACAAAGAACCAGCCAGCCGTTGCGCTGCCAATGATGGAAGCTCCCCAAATGACAGGCTCCAACGGAATGGGATTATCAATTACGGTAAACACCAACGTAAACGGATGTGCCTGGTAGTCCTGGCCATCCTTTTTAATTTCCTGGCGGTTTCCAACGTCTATTTTGCGGAAAAAAACACGTTTTTTTTCATTCCCCTGGGGAATGAGTTTCATCACATCACGCTTGAATTGTGAATAGCTTTTATACTCGTTCGCTGCTACCCAACCTTTTACCCTGTACTGGCCACGTTTCAGGTTTAATTGTTTGGCCTGCTTGTTTCCCCTGGCCAGAATCTTAGTATTGGTTATTTGCTCTGATGGTAATGCGTTCTGTTTCAGCTGCTGCGTTATATCCATTCTGTTGGCAGCTGCTTCTGCTGGCTGTGGGCTGTTATTTATCTTGCAACTCATTTAAAAACCTCTTGTAGTTTTAAAAATTCCTTTAGGATCCGTGCACTGTTGCACCTATTAGGATCAATGCAATTACGAAAGCGATTCCCATTCCTGCTTTTTCAGTCTGGCCAGGGCCTGCTGTTTTGGCTCCCTTCCTGCTGGGATCCGCTGCCTTCTCTGCCTGCTGTTTGGCGGTTGGCTCTGGCTGCTTTACCGTAAAGGTGAATAGATTATTATGCGGATCCAGAGTATCGGAAACGTATATCCCTGCCAGGGCCTCCCTGATCTTTCGGTCCTTCACTTTCTTTGAAACACTGGCTGCTATTTTTTGCGTAATTTGCAGGGCCTGCTGCCTGGTTAAAGGCGTTAAAATTTTAAACTGGCTTACTTTCGTTAGACTTCCTTCATAGGGCCGATCCTCAATTTTCAGGCCTGCTTTTTTCAGCTGGTGCTTTATGGCATCTTTGAAAGTTACATCAAACCAGGGCCTGGTATCTCCTTTAAATATATTGCCAATCGTAGATACCAGTCCTCCGATAGCTCCTCCGACTACATTTCCAACACCTGGCACAACACTTCCCAGGGTTCCCCCTATGCTGGCCCCTTCCGCTGCTGCCGAAAATATCGCTTTTTTGTTACCAATTTTTTTCCCAAACAATCCATCCGGAGCCGTTACATATAATACTTTTGGCTGGCTGGCCTGGCTGCTGGCCTGGCTGCTGGCCTGGCTGGTCCATGATCTTTTTATATCGTTAAAATTTTTCAGATTGGATCTGTCTCCGCTGTAATAGAATTTGTTAGGATCCTGATTTACTTTCGGCATTTCGGAAAGATTTACCGGTGGCACATTTACGCTGTCGGTTGTGGGATGACTCACTGGGTCAGATTGATGGATAATCTGCTTATTAAAATCTGGTGCATCCATTAGTTGCGGTCTGATCATTGTTCTATCCCTTTGCTAAAATTGCAACGATAATTGCTCCCCCGATTAACAGGAGCACGTTTTTATTTCCCAGGATCCCCTGGCTTTTTTGAGCAGCGTTATAGGCTGCCTGGCCTGCCTGGTCTCCTGCCTGTCGGTAATAATATTTTTCAGCGTTATTTTGCATATTTTTGGTATAATCTGAATTCTGCACCTGCTGATTAATATCCTGTGCTCCCCCATAAATAATATTGGCCAGCTGGTCTGCAAAATCCCTGGTTTGATTCGGCAACGAAGCCACAAAATCTCCGCTGTTTTCCACTACGCTTTTTGCTCCATCCCAAATGTTTGAAACAAAATTACCAACTCCTGTTCCTCCTAGTCCTAAAAATCCTTTACTCATAATTTTTCCTTTTTTGAATGAAAAAAAGGCCAGCCAGTAGGCTGGCTGGCCTTTAATTATTAGCCACTAACGTAAATACTTCTACTGGCCTACGGAAGAACCAGCGGGTCTTTTTCCAGGGCTTCTACCTCGTGCCTTTCGTGCAATTTCGCTTTGCACCTGCTGCACGCTGTCGCCTCCTGTTCCCCACTCAAAAGCCAGATAAAAGACTTCCAGGGTTCCGTTGGCATTGAAATTGGCAGATAACGAAACGTTATCATTGTAAGTAGATGGAACCAGTCCCCTGGTTAATACTTCTACCTGTGCAAGTCCAAAGCCAGATGCTTCGATAGCATTGTTTAGACTCGTACAAGCTCGGATAAAATCATCATCAATGTTATCCTCAATTGTCTGGCCGTCAACCTCTACCTGGACCTGATCCACAATATCGGCATCGTCTCGGAAGTACAGAGCACCAACGTTCGGGCCTTTCCAATCATCGTTCAATCGTCCTGCCCCTGCTGCCTGCTGGTTCCGCTGTACCATTCGCAGGCGATAGGTTTCAGGAATAGATGCATCAGTCAACCCAAACACTTTAAATTTCGGATTATTTGCTCCAAACACATTATCCAGATCTGCATCAAAGGCCAGTGATAGAACGGCCTCATTTACATCTCGAATATCTGCTGTATTCGGAAATTGCGGATAACCCATCGGAATGAACATTACAGCGTACTGGCTGCCTGCTGTCGGATTCGTAAACTCTGGGAACCCACTCCAAAGATTCATCAGTTGATTATAGTCCTCAAAGGATCCAGCCTGGTATTGCGTACCATTTCGGCTAAATCGTGCATCTACAATCGTTGACTTTTGCAGTTCATCCCCTGATACGGCTGCACCTTCAATAGTAACAGCCAGGTGTGTATATCTTCCCTTTGGGATCTCAACATCAACTTTGTTTGATCCTGTGGGATCTCCTTGCGTTATAAACTTCTTACCCATTGTTATTTGTTTTGAAATTCAAAATTGATGCTGATTATGGCAGCATTTTTTTGACAACTTTGTCGTATGCAATCAGTCCTACGACTGTTGCTAATGCTGTCCATGCGACCTTTCTTAAATCTTTCATTGTGATCTTTGATTTTTTAAAACTTTAGCTACTTTTAAAACCTTTGATCCTATATTAACAATGTGCTTTAAGATCTGTCAAATTTTTTTACTGGTTCCTGGTTTGAACGTTTTTAGCTTCTTTGGCTGCTTGTCTCCCATTACTAAAAAATGATGGTCTTTTAGCTCTGGCAGATGCTCTGCATCACTCCACAATTTTCTTAATGGTTTAATGTCATTAAGTTCTGTCTGTCGAAAGGAAACGATACAATCTGCCTGACTGGTAACGTCCTTATGCACCTTCGCGGCACGCCTGGCCAGAAAGACTAAATCACAATCAAAATGCCTTCCATAGTCGATTAAATTTCCTAGGTTTTTATCAATGTTGTGCGAGCTGCAAAATTTATCTGCCTCCTCGACTATTACCGAACATGGAATTTGTGCAGTATTGATGATTTCAAAGAAGGCCTGGCAATCTTCATTTGATCTGCTGGCCAGCACGTAAATTCCTGGCCCTGGCGTTCCTTTGTTTTCCACTAAAAACTGGCACATTTCTAGGGTATTTTGAAAGACTTGGTCTGTCTTATAATTCACGTCCTTTCCCTGGCTGGTATATTCCCCTGTTGTGTCGATTACAAATATAGGTTTGTCTCCTTTGGCCAGGGTTGGAATTACATATTTTTTAACTAAAAAACTTTTACCGCTTCCCTGCTTTCCGAAAATGTCTATAAAGTCTCTTTGCTTTTTGATCTTGTAACTCATTTTATATGCTTTCTTAGTTTTGAAATTGGAATTATTTGATCTGCTGGCCCCAGGAAATAATCTGTATATGCTTCATACCAGCTTTGATATGATCCGCTGGCCAGGAATTTTTTAAAATGGTTCTTATGATCTGTCCATAGTCCAAAGGTGGGATCCAGGATGTGATTATTTGCGTCTCCTGGTTCGTAGTTTTTAAAAAATATCATGTGCTTTTTTTCGCACCTTTGGCCAATATATTTTTCCATTGACTTATACCAGGATCCTGGATTCCGAAACGTGGCCACCTTTCGATATTCTTTCCAGTCCTGGGGAATTTCTACGCTGTGTATGGTTCCATGAATGGCCAGCGTTCCTACCTGATGGGCCAGGGAATGTCCCCCTGTCCTGGGCATGTGCAGCTGTACTGTTTTGTTTTTTAGTAGCCTGGGCATTTTAAAATCTTACTTAGTTTTTAAAATTGTGAATGGATCCAGGTGCAGCTGGTCCAGATCTTAGAGCTAATAATTGTAAGCTGGCACTAATCTTTCTTTTGCATCATTCAGTTCTGCATGTTCAAGTGAACTAACCATCATTTCAGTATAAGCCCATCCCCATTTTGACGATTCCCAATTTTCAGGAGGAGGGTTATCATCCAGCCAAATTCTAACCTTTTCAATCATTCCAGCTTCAACAAACAAGTGATAATATTTATCTGCCTTCATAATTTTATTATTTATTTAGAAATTGCCTTTTAATCGCTGTCCCAGGGATCCACTTACTCTTGGGTGTTAATTTCTGGCTTTTTATCCTGCTTCTCTTTTTGGCGTTTCTGGATAATTTCTGGCCGTACTTCCTGGAATATTCTCCATTGTTGAACGGTTAGCGTTCCAATATACAGGGCTGCTGCTGCCTCTACTGAATTCTCCAGGTATTCTACTTTCAGATGTTTGCTGATGGCATCCCCTAGCAGATCCGTTGCTGTGCTTAGTTTATCCTGTGGAACTCCCATTCGCTCATGCATAGCGTTTAATTTCTCGTTCCCCATTTCTCCGAACAAATACAGGGCCTGCTTTAGGGTTTCCTTGCCATCCTGGATGGCCTGCTGATTTTCTAGATCCTGCTGGTTTTCTGGATCCTGGCTAGCTGCCTGCGCTGCCAGCCTGCTCTGGATTTGGTCTAGTCTATTTAAGTTTTCCGTTTCTATATTCATCCTCTATGTGCTCCTGGATCCTTTGGGATCCCTTGTTTATTAAAAAATTGATTGTTTTTTCCTTCCTGGATCTGGATAGTTTACTCCAGATAAACAGCCCTACTTTAGAAAAAAGTAGGACTGCTATCGTTTTGATCTTCCTGGCTGCTGCTTTCTTTTTGGCTTTCAGCCATTGCTTTATCCCTTCTTTTTTGCGATTCAGAAAGCGGCACACCTTTAAACTTGTTTGGGCTAGTTCCTGTAATTTTTCCCTTGTCGGTATCAAACTTAGTCCATTGTTTATTTTTAGGATTCTTCCACTGCATCAGCATTATTTACCCCCTTCTATGATTGCTTTTATATCGTTAACCACGTTCCCGGCCTGGCTGCTGGTAATATCTGCCAGCTTTAGCTGTCTGTGCAGCAGCTGCCAATGAAACACCTTCACATCTACATCCAGGTATTTCGTCCTGGCATGTTCCACTGTTTTGATTTCCAGTTTTAGATTGTCCATTAAAATGGGCAATGCTCTTTTCGTTATAAATTTTCTGGCTGCCTGTATTATTTTTTTAAACATTTTTGTACCTCGATTAAGTTGAAATTAAGATGATGGCGACAATTACCGTTACGGCTATTGAACCCATTAACCCTTTAAAAGCTGTCTCTAGCTTGTAGTTTTGATTATGTGTGTATACTGGCATTTCTAATAAGTGAAGGGCTTTAAATAGATTGAAGATGATACCAGCAATCCCAAAACAGAGACTTATCAGTTCGATTGTTTTAATCATCTTCGTAGATCCTCCACATCGTTTTGCAGTTCAGATCCCCGACTTTCATTTTTTTGGATATCAAATCCGTATAGCTCAATGCTCTTACTTTTTTGTCCTTTCCTCTGATTTTTAAATATCCTGGATTCATTTCCAGGACTTTGAAGCTATCCTTTTTTATCAGCGTTTCATTGTGGAACAGGTATCGTACCAGGATGGTATTTTCTACAAAATTGGCGGTATAGCTCTCACTTCTTAGGACTGTATTTTTTTTATCGTTTACAGTCAAATCAAATTTTTCTTCGATTACTATTGAACGATACATTATATTACCTCCTTACTTAGTTGGTTTGCAGCTTTCGCTGCTTACTGGCTGTTATTTGTTTTGGATTCATTTTGACTGCTGGCTGTAGTCAAATCCAAACGTTTTGGATCCTGGGATGGCTGCCCAGGATCCTTTTTTTTGCATTTCCTTTAATTTTTCAATGATTTCTGTTTTCATAGTGGCTAGTTTTTATTATGAATTTTAGTGTTTTTCGTACAGGTATTTTTCAGCAATTACAGGGCTTAATTCATCCCTTACCTTTTGGCCAGGGTCAAATTTTAAAATAGGTGCATAACCTAAGCCTGTTGGCTCAAATGATTTCCCATATACCAGGGTATCCTGGCCTGCTATCAGTTCCTCAATAGTTTCATTGATTACTTTGTAAGCAATCATTTCTTTACCCTTTGGAACCGAAATGATCCAGCGGATTTCCTGGGGCTTGTCATGTTCTCCTGGCTTCTCTTGATCCCTATACACTGTAAAATGCATAGTTTTAAGGGCTTTCATTATGTTTGAAGCCCTGTAATTATATTTCAGTGATTTAATCTTCATAAGTCACTCCATTGTTATTGTTAGTGGCTGCTTAATAGTACAGTTTTGGCTTAAAATTTCAAAACTGGAATGACTTATTAAAAATAAAGGTAGGATCCTGGACTATAATCATTATCCTGGCGTTAATTCTGGCCAGTTCAGGTTCTGCGTTCGTTTCATCACGTATTTTATGCTTTGTGGCCTGTAAACGGCATATAAAAGACCTTGCGATTCCATAAAATCCAGAATTCCCTGGTAGCCATCCGATTCCGCAAAGTCCAGGAGCCTAAATACTAATCCTCTTTCTGCTATCTGATGAAAAGCCTCCGGATGAATTTCGGCCAGATCTTCTCCTGGGTATTCTTCGGTTTCATCTTCTATAAGCTCCTGATCTGTGGCCTCGATAGCTTCTATTAAATCCTCCCTCCAGGAAAATCCTTTTTTACAACCTCCCATCTGCATCATCTTCTGCCCTTTCATGGTCAAATAATAAATGGAAAGCAGATTCGAGACCTTTTCCAGCGATATTTGTTTAAATTTGCGGTAAAAATCGTCTATTAAACATTTTTCGAGTTCGGCTATTGTTAAATTTCCATTCTTAGCGGTCTTAGCGTAAGGGCTGGATACTTCCCCAGGTGCTCCCCACTTTGCTACATAGGCACTAAAATCTGCTGCCTCTCTGTCTCCTATGTACTCAATATCTAATCCATGGTGATCTGGCTTTTTCAGTCCTGCATCCAGGCAGGCCTTTTGCCACTTGTCCAGCAGATCCTGCTGCCAGTCGGATTGTGCAATCAAAAGATCCTTGCAAAAAACCAGCATATGTATGTGACAATGCCAGCCGTTTTTTCCCCAAGTAACTTCCACTGTTCTTAAATCCCCAAAATAATCAATGGCTCCTTTAAATTTTTTGCTGAAAGCATACCAGGATCGAAACTTTGTCATAGCTCCAGCCAGGCCTATCCCTTCATTGCTGGATCCGTAGATCCTGGCCAGGCTGTCTCCTAAATTGTGCGGAACGGTAAACGTAAGCATATAAAGGTGGTTGCCTTCATTGCTCCAGTGGCTGGCTATCTTCTTTATTTGTTCGGCACGCCTGGACAAAATCTTACGCCTGCACACTGGACAGGCCCATACGCTGCCACACGTTTTAACGCCCTTGCAGCTGCAGCTGCCATGCTCGGCATTTCTGTGAATGGCCACGTTATTTTTTTCAACGGCATATAGCCCACACTGATGCACGTTTTTATAGGCTAATTTATGCCTACGGATAGCTTTCTGGATCTTAAAATCCTGCTGTCTCTGTGGTTTTTTTGACTGGAAACCTGATTTTTCCTCTGGCTGCTGCCTCCAGGATTCCTCCAGATCCGCAAGGTTATTCCCTACAATCCCAAGTCGCTCCTGAAGTCGCTCTTTTCGTTGGCGTTCTACCTCCTGGATGGGATCTGGCAGCGGTGTAATCTGTGGGGTACGATTGAAACGGATAAACTCTTTGGGGTTCCCCTGGTAATAATAGTTACCGATCTTTGGGGCTGGTGGATGGGATAGATCTGGCTTTTTTTGCTGGATCCTGGCCGGCTGTGGCTCCAGGCTTTGCAGCAGGGCCTGCTGCTTTTTATGGGAATTATCCCAATCGTTAATCTTTTGGGCAAAGGTTCCTGGTTCTGGCCGTAGGTCAATATTCCCAATCTGGCCATCCTTTGATCCTACATTTAAATAATCCTCATATCTTTTTAAAAAGGCTGGATGGGCTTTTGAATGATTCATAAAAAAAAGAAGTCTTACTTAGTGGCTGACTATTGGCCTTAAAATATGAGATTATTTCATTCTTTCAAGTAGTTTTAAAAAAATATTTGCCCTTTAATTTGCGGAATGTGGCAACCTTGCTGCCAGCTTAGATTTTTTAAATAGATGTGATTTAAAACATAGCCATTATTGTGGGATGGCACTATCTGCCTTTCAGCTACTACGCCTCCGTATTTATAACAGTTGTTTATATCATAAGGATCTGATCCGTGATCTCCTGTATAAAACGTTTTTTGAAATTGAATTGAACTGTTATCTGCGTAATGAAAAACAATATTGGTAGCATTATTTTGCGGCACGATCCCCCCTGGCTTGTAGCTAAAAACCTGGTGAAGTTTGATATAGAAATAATTTCCCGAAAGTCCATCGACAGGGATCTCATTTGGAAATACAAAGTCGAAGGCGTTCGAGTCATTAAATTCATACGTCCATATTTTATCCAATGGCCAGCGATCCAGGATATTTTTCCTGCGGAATCCTGGCTTACCGTAACTAAATTTAATCGACTGCATTAGTATAAGGGTGTTACAAATAAGGTTGGGGTTTCCGTTGCTTTAGTGGCCCGGAATCTGAAATGTTTAATCGTAGATTCCCCTGTTAGCTCAAGCGGGGCCTGTTCTCCTGGGTTATTGGCGGCATCATTATCCCAGGCAGGGGCAGCAGCTACCCCCTGTGCTGGATCCGTTTTATAGGAATAGTTAATACCAGCAGTAGCCCCTCCTGCTACAAATATATATACCCTAGATGGATAATTTCCATCTGCATCCATTAGCTGCAGATCTGTAAACTGCTGCACGTTATCTGTTGCACCTTTGCTAAAAGTCTGGCCAATAATATACTGTTTGCTCTGGCCAGAATTGAAATTCAAATTAGTATCTCGGCAGTCCTGGTATGAGATTAAAAATATTTTTTCTCCAGCACTTTCATCTGTTCCCTGGATCCAAATTTTAGAAAACTGATGATCTAAACCGTACACGCTCGGCTGCCTACGCAATGGCAGCACGTTGGATTTATCCTGGAAAGCAATTTTAGGAAATTGATCCTGGCTACTGTATGGATTCATTTCAATCACTTGCAACGAACGGCCAGAAACTTTAAACGATTTCCAGGATCCTGCTGCTGGTATGGTTAAATTGTACGTATTCATTTTTGAGAGTTAAATAAAATTCCAATTATGATTAAAATGCCAACGATAATCAGCGTTCCCGATCCACTTTTTTGCACCTTTCCAGCCGGCTGGCCTGCTGGATCCTGGCTGGGATCCCCCCAAATCCAGTCCAGGCTGCCCCAAATATTTGCCCAGGGGTCTGGCGTTCCAGTCTGCACCTGCTGGCCTGATGTTTCATTAAATACCTGGCCAGGGTTCAACGCCTGCCACAACTGATGTGCATAGTTATAAATCGTTTCCATAAATTAGGATACTTTTAATAATTGATTTAATACAGGAACGATAAGGGATAAAAGAGAGACTAATAGCACTCCAAACCCTCCCAGTATTGATAATAGAATTAACCATGTTCTGTTGTTTAATTTTTCAAAGCGCTGGTCCAGTCGGTTTATTTCGCTATCAAAATGATCCTTAAAATCTTTCATTTCCTTGCTATCCATTCTCAAATGATTTTTTAATTTTAAGAACTTTTACCGCATATCGTTCTGCCTGCTGGTCTCCTGGTACGTTAAACTCATGCCTGGCCTCTGTGGGGCCTCCATTATAGGCGGTCAATGCTTTGAATTGATCCCCATTATAAATATCCAGAAGATATGAAAGCGTTGCTGTTCCCTGCCTGATATTTTGCAATGGATTCCAGGCTGGACTGGATGGGATGCTTTTGAATCCTCTACGCTGCAACTCCCTGGTTGCAATCGGTAGGATCTGCATTAATCCCACTTCCCCATCCTGACCCCTGTCTTTTTTGT
>Ga0102944_1002546_pt1 | contig 10555 bp, 6 predicted proteins | sample SalPonD_shore_MG_FD_78172 | JGI IMG/M metagenome (GOLD analysis project Ga0102944, IMG submission 78172) | Salt pond soil microbial communities from South San Francisco under conditions of wetland restoration - Salt Pond MetaG... | ecosystem: Environmental > Aquatic > Marine > Intertidal zone >... | reverse complement strand
TGCTCACCAAACAGGTCCCGGACACCGAAGCGGCTATCGAGGTCAAGCCGGACGGCAAGGACATCGTGGCCGACAATCTGAACTGGGTTCTCAATCCCTACGACGAGATCGCCGTGGAGGAGGCGGTGCGGCTGAAGGAGGCGGGCCACGTCGAGGAGATCGTCGCCGTGTCGCTCGGCGGTCAGCCCTGTCAGGAGACACTGCGCACCGCGCTCGCCATGGGCGCCGATCGTGCCGTGCTGATCCACAGCGACGGCGAGCTGCAACCGCTGGCCGTGGCCAAGCTGCTCAAGGCGGTGGTAAAGCAGGAGTCGCCGCAGCTCGTCATCGCGGGCAAGCAGGCCATTGACGACGATAACAACCAGACCGGCCAGATGCTGGCGGCTCTGCTCGGCTGGGGGCAGGGCACCTTCGCCTGCGGGCTTGTACTCGACGGCGACTCGGTCACCGTCACCCGGGAGGTGGACGGCGGCAACCAGACCGTGCGCCTGCAGCTCCCCGCCGTGATCACCACCGATCTTCGCCTGAACGAGCCGCGTTACGTGAAGCTCCCCAACATCATGAAGGCCAAGAAGAAGCCGCTGGACGTCATGACCGCGGACGATCTCGGCGTGGATGTCGCCCCGCGGCTGCAGACGCTGACCGTCTCCGAGCCGCCGAAGCGCCAGGCGGGCGTTCTGGTGGCGGACGTGGCGGAGCTGGTGGACAAACTCCGGAACGAGGCAAAGGTGATCTGACATGAGTGTGCTGGTCATTGCGGAACACGACAACGCGGCACTGGCCGCGGCGTCGCGCTCGGTCATCACGGCGGCCTCGGCCCTCGGGACGGACGTCCACGTGCTGGTGGCGGGAAGCGACTGCCGCGGTGTGGCCGACGAGGCCGCGAGCACCGCCGGCGTGGCGAAAGTGCGGCTGGCGGAGGCCTCGCACTATGCCAGGCCGACCGCCGAGGATATGGCCGCTCTCGTGGTCGCTCTGGCGAGCGGCTACACCCACGTGCTGGCACCGGCGACCACCTTCGGCAAGAACTTCATGCCGCGTGTCGCCGCGCTCATGGATGTCGCCGCGATCTCCGACATCGTCGGCATCGAGAGTGAGGACACCTTCGAGCGTCCCATATACGCCGGCAACGCCATTGCGACGGTCCGCTCGGCGGACGCGCTGAAGGTGATCACCGTGCGCGGGACCGCGTTCGAGCCCGCGGCCGCCAAGGGTGGCGGCGGCGAGGTGGAGGCGGTGGAGACGCTGCCCCACGACACGGTCTCCGAGGTCGTGAACGAGGAGCTCACCACCTCGGACCGGCCGGAGCTGACGGCCGCGGAGGTCGTGATCTCCGGCGGACGCGGGGTCGGGAGCGGCGAGAACTTCCAGCTGCTCGAGGTGATCGCGGACAAGCTGAACGCCGCGATCGGCGCTTCCCGCGCGGCCGTCGACGCCGGCTACGTTCCCAACGACTACCAGGTCGGCCAGACCGGCAAGATCGTCGCGCCCAAGCTCTACATCGCCGTCGGCATCAGCGGCGCTATCCAGCACCTGGCCGGCATGAAGGACTCCAAGGTGGTGGTTGCGATCAACAAGGACGAGGAGGCCCCGATCTTCCAGGTGGCCGACTACGGTCTGGTCGGTGACCTGTTCAAGGTGCTGCCGGCGCTGAAGGACGAGCTGGATCGCGTGCTGGGATAGGGGCCCACGACCCCAGCCGTCGGACGGATCCGTGTAGGAGCGGCGCCCTCGCCGCGAAATCTTCGGCAGGATTGCGTGCTCGCCGCCATTCGCGGCGAGGCGCCGCGCCTACAATAACAGGTGGCAACCCGTTCGCTCCTGGGCCACAATACGCAGGCGTATGGATGCCCTGTAGTATCGGGAGGAGGCGGCTTGGCGGGACAGGCAAACGACAGGCCCAAAGCCGGGCGCGGACGAGCCATCTCGAGACCCGACCGCGTAGCCGTCGTGGCGGGCCTGCGTACGCCGTTCGCGCGGCAGCTCACGGCCTTCCGCGACACCGACGCCATACAGCTCGGGACCATGGTCACCGGCGAGCTGCTGACCCGGCTCGACCTCGATCCGGCGCTGGTGGAGCGGGTCGTCTACGGACAGGTCGTGGTCATGCCGGAGGCGCCGAACATCGCCCGAGAGGTCGTGCTCGGTGCCGGCCTCCCCGTCACCACCGACGCCTACAGTGTCTCCCGCGCCTGCGCCACCAGCTTCCAGAGCACCGTCGACGTGGCGCAGGCCATCCTGATGAACGAGATCGAGATAGGCATCGCCGGCGGCGCCGACTCCACCTCGGTCCTGCCGATCCAGGTCTCGCGGCAGCTGGCAGCCATGCTGCTGCGGGCGTCCAAGGCCAGGAGCCTCGGACAGCGCGTAAAGAGCTTCGCCGGCCTGCGTCTCCGGCACCTGGCACCGCGGGCACCGGCGATACGGGACTACTCGACGGGTCTCGGCATGGGCGACATCGGCGAGCAGATGGCCAAGAGCCACGGCATCACCCGCGAGCAGCAGGACGAGTTCGCCGTGCGCTCGCACCGCCTGGCCAACGAGGCCTGGGAAGCCGGGCGGCTGGACGACGAGGTCATGCACGCCTTCGCGGGTACCCGGGCCGAGCACATCCACAAGGACAACAACATCCGGCCCGACGCATCGACGGACTCCCTCGGCAAGCTGCGGCCCGCCTTCGACCGGCGCCACGGCACGGTGACCGCCGGCAACGCCACGCCGCTGACCGACGGTGCCAGCAGCCTGCTGCTGATGACCGAAGGCCGTGCCCGGAGCCTCGGCTACGAGCCGCTGGGCTTCATCCGCTCCTGGGCCTTCGCCGCGGTCGACCCCTTTCAGGACGGCCTGATGGGACCCTCCCACGTGACGCCGCTCGCGCTGGAGCGAGCGGGCGTCGGCCTGGCGGACCTCGCCCTTGTCGACATCCACGAGGCCTTCGCCGCACAGACCCTGGCCAATCTCAAGTACTGGCCGGATCGGCGTTTCGCCCGGGAACGGCTGGGGCGGGACGAGCCCATCGGCGAGGTGGACTGGGAGCGCGTCAACGTGAACGGCGGGTCCATCGCCTATGGTCACCCGTTCGCCGCCACCGGCGGCCGGATGATCGTGCAGACGCTGCGTGAGCTACGGCGCCGGGGTGGCGGCACCGCGCTCGCCACCGCCTGTGCAGCGGGCGGTCTCGGTGCGGCCATGGTGCTGGAGGTGGCTTGATGGCGACGAACGGCGAAGACGCCCCGGTCCCGGAGCAGCCCCACGTCACGCTGACGCGGCGCGACGACCGCATCGCCGTGATCACTATCGACTGTCCGCGGCGGAGCCAGAACACGCTGAGTGGCGAGGTGATCAATCAGGCTTCCCACCTGCTCGACGAGCTGGAGCACGACGCGGCGGTCGAGGGCGTGATCTTCGCGAGCGGGAAGGCGGGCTCGTTCGTCGCCGGCGCCGACATCGAGATGATCGGCACCTGCGACACCGTGGAGGAGGCCACCGCCCTGTCCCGAACGGGCCAGCGCATCTTCGAGCGTATCGCCGACTTCCGGGTCCCGGTGGTCGCGGCCATCGACGGCACCTGCCTGGGTGGCGGTCTCGAGCTCGCGCTGGCCTGCCACGCGCGGGTGTGCACCGGTGCAGACACCACACGGCTGGGGCTGCCCGAAGTCAGGCTCGGGCTGCTGCCCGGCGGCGGGGGTACGCAGCGGCTGCCGCGCCGTATCGGCATACCCGCGGCGCTCGATCTCATGCTGACGGGCCGCACGGTGGCGGCGCGCAAGGCGGTACGCCTCGGTCTCGTCGACGAAGTCGTCCCGGCTACGATCCTGCTGGACGCCGCGGCCGCGCGGATGTCGTCGCTGCACGGCCGCCGCGGGGACGAGCAGCGCCGCCGGCGCGCACCATCGCCCGGCCGCCGGATCGTCGACTGGGCGCTGGAGGACAATCCCCTCGGGCGCAACCTGGTGTTCTCCCGCGCCCGCCGGACCGTGCACCAGCGCACGCACGGCAACTATCCCGCTCCCAGACGCATCATCGAGTGCGTCGAGACCGGCATGGCACAGGGGATGCAGCGGGGACTCGAGGCCGAGGCGAAGGCGTTCGGTGAGCTCGTGATGACCGCCGAGGCGCGCGAGCTGATCTGGCTGTATTTCGCCACCACCGCCATGAAGAAGGACACCGGCGTGGCGGACCCGGACGTCCGGCCACGGCCCGTGGAGCGTACGGCGGTGCTCGGCGCTGGCTTCATGGGCGCGGAAATCGCTTTCGTTACCACCTACAGGGCGTCCTTGCCGGTGCGGCTCAAGGACGTCACGGCGGACGGTCTGTCGCGAGGGGTTAGGCACCTGCGCGAGCAGGTGGATGCGCGCGTACACCGCCACTCCCTGACCCGATTCCAGGGTGAGCGCGCACGCAACCGGGTGACGCCGGCGCTCGACTATTCGGGCTTCCGCGGCGTCGACCTCGTGATCGAGGCCGTGTTCGAGGATCTGGAGCTCAAGCACCGTATGATCGCGGACATCGAGCGCGAATGCCCGGAGCGCACGATCTTCGCCAGCAACACCTCCTCGCTGCCGATCACGGAGATCGCCCGGGGCGCGTCCCGGCCCGAGAACGTCATCGGCATGCATTACTTCTCGCCGGTGGAGAAGATGCCGCTGCTGGAGGTCATCGCCCACGAGCGCACGGCGCCGGACGTCGTGGCGACGGCCGTGGCCGTCGGACGCCGGCAAGGCAAAACGCCGATCGTCGTCAATGACGGGGCCGGCTTCTACGTCAACCGCATCCTGGCGCCCTACATCAACGAGGCGCTGCACCTGCTCGGCGAGGGCGTGTCCATCGACCGCGTCGACGCGGCGCTGGTGTCCTTCGGTTTCCCGGTGGGACCGTTCAAGCTCCTCGACGAAGTGGGCATCGACATCAGCGCCCACGTCGCGCCGATCCTGCATCGGGCGCACGGTGACCGGATGAGGCCGACGGCCACCATGGACCGGATGATCGATGCGGGGCGTCTGGGGCGAAAGGCCGGCAAGGGGTTCTATCGCTACACCGGACGGCGGCCGGGCCGCGAGGTGGACGACACGGTCTACAAGCTGCTGGGCGTCTCGCCGTCCAACACCATGAAGGTTGGGGCGATCGTGGACCGTACTGTACTGATGATGCTGAACGAGGCCGTGCGCTGCATGGACGAGGGCATTCTCCGGAGTGCCCGGGACGGCGATATCGGTGCCGTGTTCGGCATCGGGTTCCCGCCGTTCCGCGGCGGGCCTTTCCGCTATATGGACCACCGCGGGCTCGGCGATATCGCGAGCCACCTGCAGGCGTACCGTAACGAGGTCGGTGACCGCTTCACGCCGGCGGAGACGCTGGTGAGCCGGGCCCGGGACGGCAATCGCTTCTACCCGCGGGCCCCGCACGACCATGCCGCCGGGTAGTCATCGCCGTCAGGGCGCCCGAGTGCCGCGGCCGGAAACGGCTTCGTTGGTGGCGCGCGCGGCTTTTGCAACGCTCTGCGACCGTGAGTATTCTCGTCTGGACACCCGTGTCCCGACTGTCGTATTCGCAAGCAACCTCCAGGGGGTTAAGGAAATGATAAGAAAAGCCAAGATACTTGGCCTGGCGTCGGTGCTGACCATGACCATCGGAGCGACGGCCGCCTCCGCGGCGCCGCTGAAGATCGGCGCGCTCATGCCGATGACCGGCGATCTGCAGGCCTACGGCGAAACCTCGCTCAACGGCGTCAAGCTCGCAGCGAAGGAGATCAACGATGCCGGCGGCGTGCTCGGTGAAGACGTCGAGGTCAAGGTGGGCGACACCCAGACCCGTCCCCAGGCGGGCGTCGACGCTGCCAACAAGCTTGCCTCCATCGAAGGCGTCAAGGCCTTCGTCGGCGCGCTCTCCAGCGGCGTGACGATCCCCGTGGCGCAGAGCGTGAGCAAGGTCAACAAGATCCCGCAGCTGAGCAACGCCTCCACGTCGCCGGTGATCACGACCCTGGGCGACGACGACTTCCTGTTCCGGACGGTGCCCTCCGACGCCTTCCAGGGTGTCGCACTGGCTACGGTCACCCAGGAGCAGGGCTACAAGACCGTGGGCGTCGTGTACGTCAACAACGACTACGGCAAGGGACTCGCCGACTCCTTCGACAGCGCCTTCACCAAGCTCGGTGGCAAGGTCACGGCCAAGGTCGCCTACGAGCAGGGCCAGCCCGCCTATCGCGGCGAGCTGCAGAAGGCGGCGAAGGGCGATACGGACGCGCTCGTGCTCGTCGGCTATCCGGAGAACGGTCAGACGATCATCCGTCAGGCGCTGGAGGGTGGCTACTTCAGCAAGTTCGTCTTCACCGATGGCCTGAAGGCTCCGGAGCTGATCCAGAACATCGGGGCGCAGTACATGAACGGCACCGTCGGCACGGCCCCCCAGGCACGCGGCGATACGCCGGCCGCCAAGCACTTCAAGAGTGCCTACTCGGCCATGTACGGGCAGCTACCGCCGAAGCCCTATATCGATACCGCCTATGACGCGGTCTACGCCATCGCCCTGGCGGCCCAGAAGGCCGGCTCGACGGATTCGGTCGCCATCCGGGACGCGCTGCGTGATGTCGCCAATCCGCCTGGCGAGAAGGTTGGCCCGGGCGATTTCGCCAAGGCCGCCAAGCTGATCAAGGATGGCAAGGACATCGACTACGAAGGCGCGTCCGGGTCGATCAACTTCGACAAGAACGGTGACGTCCCCGGTACCTTCGCCTACTGGGCGATCGAGGACGGCAAGATCGTCACCAAGCGGGTGTTCCAGCCGAAGATGTAATGTCGGTTGCCACCGTTTGAATCGAAAACCCCGGCCTCGAGCCGGGGTTTTTTCGTTCGTGCCGAAGTGTTCGCGGCGAGGCGCCGCTCCTACAGGGTCCCGGGTCTGGGCGATGATGTAGGAGCGGCGCCTCGCCGCGAAAAAGACGGGGTGTCGGCCCTACGACGCCGTAGCCTGATCCCGGAAGCGCCCCAGCTCGTGCTGCAGATCCCGGATCGTTCCGTAGAGCCGGCCGTAGATCGCTGTGAGGTCGCGATAGCGTCCGTGCGCCTGCGCGTCAGGCTGGAACGCGTCGGTGGCGGCGGCCGACATGGCGTCGGCCGCCGCCTCGGGGCTCTCGAACCAGCCGACGCCGGCGGCCGCACACATCGCCGCGCCCAGGCTCGCCGCTTCTGCCGACGGTGAGCGGGCCACCGGGATGCCGGTGACATCGGCCGTGAGCTGGCACCACAGATCGCTCGCGGACAGGCCTCCCACCGCGGCCAGCTCCCGCGGGCGCTCGGCACCGCTGCGCGCGGCGGCGTCGAGAAACAGCGCCTGCTCCATGGCGACCCCTTCGATGAGGGCGCGGTACAGCGCCGCACGGTCGTGGCTGGTGGCGAGGCCGAGTACGCAGCCCCGGGCCTGCTCGTCCCAGTGGGGGTTCATGACCCCTTCCCAGTAGGGCAGCAGGAGCAGCCCGTTCGCCCCCGGGGGAAGCGACTCCGCGTCGCGCTCCAGCCTCTTCAGCGCGTCCGGATCCCGCTCGGGGACGATGTTACAGATGCTCTGCAGGAACCAGTCGGAGAGGAGCGCGCCGCTGCGCAGGCTGCTCTCGAGGTAGTAGCCCCGGCTGCCGCCCGCACACAGGGTGCGCCAAGCCGGGTCGTGGAGCGGCTCGTCACTGTATATCCCCGCCACCACGGCGGTTCCGAGGTTGAGGTACGTGCGCTGCGGGCTCGTCGCATTGATGCCCAGACCTCCGGTCTGACCGTCGCCCCCGGCGAGCACCACCGGCGTTGCCTCGGGCAGATCCGTGGCCTCCGCGGCAGCGGCGTCGAGGGTCCCGACCAGCGTGCCCGGTGGTTCGACCCGGGGCAGCTGCCGGGCCTCGATGCCCGCCCAGCCGCACAGGCCCTCGTCCCAGGCCTGACGCTGGAGGTCGAACAGGCCCAGCGGATCCGCGCTGGAGCGGCTGGTGACGAACTCCCCGCAGAGTCGCGCCACGAGGAATGACTGCACATCCGCGATGGCGGCAGCCCGGCGCAGCGAATCGGGCGCGTGGCGGCCCACCCAGGCCAGCTTGAACAGTGCCGGTCCGTAGTTGGGCGTCTTGCCGGTGATGGCGCGGTAGCGCCGGTCGCTCATCGTCTCGCGCAGATCGGCGACCTCCTGCTCGGCCCGGGCGTCCAACCAGAGCAGCGCCGGCAGCGACGGCTTGCCGGAGGCATCCAGGGTGACGAACGTCTCGCGCTGGTGCGCTATCGCCAGGGCGGCGACGCTGCCGGGCGTCAACCGGCCGGCGAGATCTTTCAGGCAGTCGCACAGGGCGATCCACCAGGTCTCGGCATTCTGTTCGTATCGCCCGGTCCCGGGGCGATCCAGGGGCAGCGGGCGGCGGGCTGCGGCGATGGCCGCGCCAGCGCCGTTCCAGGCGATCGCCTTGACCGCCGTGGTGCTGACATCGACCCCGATGACGACGTTATCGCTCATCGGACACTAGCGCGTTGTGGCGGTGGCCTTGGGGCCGACCGCCGTTTCCGCCTGACGATGGATATGGGGCACGGCCTGCCCGTCCTGCGCGAACAGGTGGCAGTGGCGGGCATTGATGCCGAGGCTGATACGGTCGCCCACCGCCACGGGGGACTCGCCGGAGCCCTTGGCGGATAGGGTCAGCTCGTCGTTGACCCGCACATGTAGAAGCGTCTCGCCGCCCAGGTGCTCGACGACGAGGACCTCGCCGTGGATATGGCTGTCGGCACGCTCGTCGGAGCCCGGTTCGGTGAAATGTTCGGGTCGGATACCGAAGGTGACGCTTCCGGCCTGCACCGCATCCGGGCGCAGAGGCAGGCGCAGCTGGCAGTTGTCGGTCACGCGGACATCAATGCCGTCCTCTTTCGGCTCGGCCTGCACCGTCATGAAGTTCATCTTGGGAGAGCCAATGAAGCCGGCGACGAAGCGGTTTCGCGGATAGCGATAGAGCTCGAGCGGCGTGCCGATCTGTTCCACTTGCCCGGCGTTGAGCACCACGATCCGGTCGGCCATGGTCATGGCCTCGATCTGGTCGTGAGTGACGTAGACCATGGTCGCGTCCAGCCGCTGATGCAGACGGATCAGCTCCAGACGCATCTGCACGCGCAGTGCGGCGTCGAGATTGGATAGCGGCTCGTCGAACAGGAATACCTTGGGGTGGCGAACGATCGCGCGCCCGATGGCGACGCGCTGGCGCTGGCCGCCGGACAGGGCACGGGGCTTGCGCTCGAGCAGCGGCTCGATCTGCAGCACGCCGGCCGCCTCGCGTACCCGCTCGTCGATCTTCTCCTTGGACATCTTCTGGAGCTGGAGGCCGAACGCGATATTCTCGTAGACGCTCATGTGCGGGTAGAGCGCGTAGGACTGGAACACCATGGCGACGCCGCGCTTGGCCGGCGCCGTGCGCGTGACGTCGTCGTCGCCGATGACGATCCGGCCACCGCTGGCGCGCTCCAGACCCGCGATGGTGCGAAGGAGTGTGGACTTGCCGCACCCCGAGGGGCCGACGAACACCATGAACTCGCGGTCCTTTATCTCGATGTCGATACCGTCGAGCACCCGTTGGTCACCGAACAGCTTGGTGACTCCGGAAAGCCGTACCTCACTCATCGCCCTCTCCTCCGGATGAGATTCCTGTTACGCCAGCTTAGCTGGTCTATACCCGTGTTTACGGGCCTGCGCTGCAGGCTTGACAACGACACCGTTGCAGCTTACATCTGTAATTACTACGATACAAATGTTCAGGGACGCCGGAGGAGAGATCAGTGCGTGCAACCTACATTCACGGCGTGCGGGACGTCCGTCTGGGTGACAAGGCGGATCCCGACCGGCAGGCCGAGGCCGTCCTGATCCGGGTCAGTGGCGTTGGTGTTTGCGGTAGCGACCTGCACTACTACCTGGAGGGCGGTATCGGCAGCGCCTGCATTCACGAGCCTTTCGTGCCCGGCCACGAGATGGCCGGCTGGATCGTGGATGACCGTCCCGATCTGGGGCTGAAGAAGGGGCAGCTGGTGGCCGTGGAGCCGGCGAAGCCATGCGGGCACTGCGAGTGGTGCGAGCGCGGCGAGATCAACCTCTGTCCCAACGTCGAGTTCCTCGGCGCGCCGCCCTACCACGGCGCGATGACGGAGACCATCGCCGTGCGCCCGAGCCAGGTGTTCCCGGTGCCCGAGGGGTTCTCCGTGGCGGAGGCGGTGATGCTGGAGCCGCTCGGTGTGGGCATACAGACCATGGATCTCGCCAAGCAGCGTGTGTTCGAGACGGTCGCGGTGATCGGCTGCGGACCGATCGGCCTGTGCCTCACGCAGCTCGCCCGCCTGCAGGGCGCGGACCGCGTCTACGCCATCGATCCGGTCGACTACCGGCGCGAGGCCGCCGGGCGTCTGGGCGCCGACGACATCGCCGACAGCCATGAGCGCATTGCGCAGTGGACCGACGGCCGGGGCGTGGACCTGGTCCTCGAGGCCACGAACTCCCCGCACGGCTTCCAGCACGCCGCCGAGGCGGTCCGTATCGGCGGCCGCCTGAT
>Ga0102944_1002544_pt1 | contig 10562 bp, 9 predicted proteins | sample SalPonD_shore_MG_FD_78172 | JGI IMG/M metagenome (GOLD analysis project Ga0102944, IMG submission 78172) | Salt pond soil microbial communities from South San Francisco under conditions of wetland restoration - Salt Pond MetaG... | ecosystem: Environmental > Aquatic > Marine > Intertidal zone >... | reverse complement strand
CAATTGAAGCTCGATACATCTCATTGAAGTATGGATCTAATGTGACAGTGAAATATAATATTACTGCCAATAGAAGAAGACGTATGAATACGAGCATATAGGCAGTAGGGGCTCCGGGATCAGAGATAAGTCGAACCGAGTAGGTATCTGGATCAATCAACATTTTCTTTGTCGCGTCAAATAACCCTGTTATTTCCTCTGCATCCTGATCTCTGTTAAAATTCTGTTCTTGATTATTCCAAGCATTAGACTCAGCCATAGGCTCAGACATTGCCTGATAACCACTAGGAGGAGAAGAAGCTTCTGTTTCTTCACCAAGTCTCGCCCGATCTACTTGAAATTTAGTACCACAATTTGCACAGAATATTGCATCACGATCATTCTGCGTACCACAATCAGCACAATATCGTTTATCTGACATACGTCATATATCATTGCCTTAATCTTAAGTTCGATGATTAGCAATTATAATTTTGATCGTGCTCTTACCTGTTTGAATCAGTCGTTAGGCACCGAAGATATTTTTGATAAACCGATCAATATCATTTGAGATCCAATATGCTACCCGATCAGGATTTTTACCATCAACTGTGAAGTCATGATTTGCACCACGAATTTTTGACATATCAGCATGTGGAACCATCATTTGCAGTTGATTTCGTAACCGATCATAGGTACCCTGATTTGAATCAGATGCCTGAATGAAGATTGCATCACCCATTATTGCACCCAATGAGGAGGCATCAACCATTTCGGGTCTATTTGGCGGGTATAGAGGGTAATTCAATGAGATCACATGAGGAATATCTCCAGAATCAGTCATCATCAAACCCGTAGCTCTAATGGCAGTTTCAGCCCCGGTATCGATACCACCTACCAACCAAGTCTTATCAGGATACTTATTTGTTATGTATTGCCAAACAGCAACATAAGCATTGTCTAGCGTTGTCACATCATCTAAATGCTTTTTACCCTTCATCCGATAAGGAAAACGAAATCGAACGGTGCTGATATTTTTCTCTCCCAATTTTTTACATAGATGTGGCAGGATACCATCATCCATATCTCCTCTCGTACCATGGGCCAAAATAATACCCTGATCCCGTGAATGCAACTCAACCAATCCATCCAGGGGTGGATCAAATGGGATCTCTATCTTTGTAACCATCAATTCTAATCCCTCTGTCGACTGCTAAAAGACAATTGATAGTGTTCTACGATTATTTGAAATAGGTGGGTTGATGGGATCCTTCTTGCCTGTCCTTCAGATTGGAGACTGGATCTTCTCTACCTTTCAAACAACTGGAACATAATCCATTGACAAATGATGCGCAGGTATTACAGTAACCACGTTTACAGAGCATACAGCGTACCTCAACCGGTTTCTTCTGACATTTACTACATCGTTCAATCATCATGGGTATAATTACAATTCAGGATGTATAAAGATTTGGGATTAAGAGAATTGATCGAGTAAATACTGTCTATTGGACTCAGAGATATACCCATCAAGATATTCAAGAAACTGCTCCATTTTATGAATGAATTCATACAAGGATAATTCCCCGTATGTATCAATCAGTTTCGATTGAGAATTAGACCAGATTGTCATTATTAGGTCTACAGGAAGAATTTCAGGATAAAGTTTTAGCAATTGATTCAGTTGGTTCTCAATCTTTTTAAAACTGGAAACATCATGAAGTTGGTATACCAACTCCTGCGGTTCATACTGTACTTGAAAAATTAATCCATTTAGGATCATATATCGCAAGGAATCTGGAGATATAGTAGGTAGAACAATGCGAGTATATTGTTGTTTGTGCAGAGCATGACTACGAATCGTTGAATTAAATGGTAGAAGATTGTGAACAACGGTAGCTTTGGATGAATTGATGATGTAAAATTGATACGGATGAAGCTCACGTTGCGATTCTGAAGAAATGAGATGCTGAATAGCACGGGATTCTGAATAGAACTGAATAAATGAACCGGAATCAAGTAACATCTTTGGAAACTCATCAAATCGAGTACCAATAAGATAGAGGCTCACTTCTTTATGTCTAAGTGTAGTTATTATTTCAGTAATTGCCCCCTTATAAGCGGCATCATACAGCAATTGAGATTCTTCTATTAGAATTGCAGTCTTCTGGAGTTTGATTGAAGAGGTAAGAAGCATTTGCAAAACGAGTTCAATAAATCTCGCAATATTGCGTGGAGATACTCGTTGTTTCAGGTATGATAGATCAAAGAATAAATCATACTCAGATTGGAAGAGATTGTGGCTGGTGCTTGTCGTACAAAAGACCTCTCCCAAATCAATAAACAACCAAGAAATCCGATGATATAAGGCGAGTGGCGTATATTTTGAGGCAAGTATATCATCTTCACTATACTGTAAGCCTTGACAAAAAATATTGGAGAGGAAATCATCGAGAGTACCTCCCTGATTGTATGTCTGATATAATGCCTGTTGAAGTAGATGGGACTGTGCAGGGGTGAGATCGGTGCTATTGGCCCGAATCGTATTGGCGATTCGAGTACTGAATTTTTTCGGATCACCAAGATTCATATCAAAGAGATTAATCATGAGATTTTTACCAGGGATGAGGACATGTTCTGGTTCACTGAGTTTGGAGGAAGTTTCCCCTTTGTAATCAAAATCGATTATCAGTTTCCTTATCGATTGCAGGTATTTAATCAGATGAAATCTAAATGTAGTCTTACCCATACCGATACTTCCAGCAACAACCCCACCAGTTTCAATTGAGAGGTTCTCAAATCGCACCACATCACCTTCTTCTTGAACTGCAACAGCATTCCTATAGATATAGGATTGAACAAGATCTACAAGATTAACTATAATGACTACTGCAATCATAACGAATGAGATGAAAGTACTGCTCCTAAGTAAAACAGGGATAAGTGCAAGTGATAAGATGTTCTTCCAAATGGGCATTTGTCATATTAGTAATTATATTATTTATACACAGAATGAAAAACTAATTCTCGATATTTTTATTTTTCAGGGGACCACGATTCCCCAAGAAGAAGGCATCGCTATACTCTTTGTAGATACTACCAATATCTTCATATGAAGCATCACGGAGTCGATTAGTTAAATCTTCGTGCATTTCCTCATCACGTATCTGATCCATCAGTCCCAGTAATTTTTGAAAATCAGGATGGGTCTCAGGTAATTTATTGGATGACAATACTGATGGGATCATGGTTCGTTCCTGGAGAATGTTACGGATTTGTTCCACTTCTTCTCCATATTCACCAACATGTTTAGCTAAGCCAAGTATTGCATTCAAAATAAGTTCGTCTTCAGCTACAGCATTTTCAATATAATCCAAAAAGAATGTTACTGCTTTGGTACCAAATTCAGACCGATCGCGAATTTGACCATCTGACCTATCTATTGCCCTATCCACACGGTCGCTTAAGGTATTTGATATACGGAATGATAATCGTGAGTCTTTGCCCATACTATATTATATAGACATTCTTAGTTTATATAATTACCGCATTGGTCAACATGGATATCCTTCAGAAAGATGACTTTCAATGGAAAATTGCAATCCCTACACCCGTGAGATTACACGTGTTTATCACAACAATATATTACCTCTTGACTTACCAATCTTATAGATCAAAGATTTGCACTCGATTACGGAAGAGATCATCAAGCGGAAGATTTCGACCATATTCTCGTGGATATCCAATTGGAACACAATATCCCATCAAATTGGGGGTCAATCGCTTGGATTTTGGGATATGAACTTGTCCGAAAATAGTGGTAACCTCCCTATTTTGGGAGTAATTCAAGATCGTATCTCCGAGATTCAAATTTCCAAAGTAGGCTGTGAAAAAATCGTATTGTACCAAACCCCGATATGGGATGAATTCTCGAAAAGGAACCATATGTGATACAATAACAGTGTGATCAATTTCATCGTAATCATATCGTCGATCAATATAGGCTAGATCTTTGAGAAGATCAGATGTGAATTGCTGTGACATTTGTTCATCAGATTTCCCAAACTTAACAAAATGCCTATCCATCAATTCCAAATTATGATTGGGATGTTTTTTAGCAATATATTGTTTCAGAGGAATCTGATCATCCCAAATTTTATTTCGGGAGGAATAATCATACCAGCCAATAGTCCCAGCAAATTGGATATTATCAATAACAAATGGATCTTTAGGCAGATAATTCCAGTCATACTGCTCAGTAATTGTGGGTAGGATTTCATAGTACTTGATTGTGCTGAGATTATCTGCTGCTTGATTTACGTACAGATCATGATTACCTGGAACATAGATTTTATTCTCAATCGGGATGGAGCGAGATAATTCAAAAAACTCGATAAGGAGCCGAGTATTACCTGCAATATCACCGGCGATAATCAGAGTATCTGCTTTCACATCACAAAGAAAGTTGACAAGTTTCCGATGAAATTTATTATCTTTTCTCTTGAGATTAATATCAAGATGAATATCAGATAGGGATACAATTCTCATTAACTAATTCTTATTATGTTCTCATAGATGTCATTATAAATTTATAATCAGGGTAGATTGGAAAAATATGGTGAATATCTTCGATCGGCTTAAGGTACCACAGTATGATGGACTACCTACGATCTACCAACTTATTGTGATGATTTTAATACATATCCTACTACTTGTTACCATCACCATATTTCATAAGATGATACAAGCTCGATCGAAAAATTCACTTCGTGGTCCTGCGTATGATACAGAGGTTGTTCTACCTTCAATTCTACGAAAATCATTGACCTTAATTTATATTGGGGCCTGTTTATTGATTCTCAGTAGTTTGATAACTCATCTCTCAGGTGTATATTCAATGTTTTTTGATCACAATCCAACACCATACTACATTATGATCGGAGATGAAGATTTTTTGGGTGTGTTAGGTCATCTGATTATAGTAATTGGCTCATATAATTTATCGATGGAACTCTTTCGTCAATCACAGGAGGATGAGATTGAGCTCACGATCAAACCGTTGGGATTAATTATCATGCTAGCCATTTTCACCATAATACTTGAATTAAATATCAATGCCGTTTTCGGCATCTCTTATGCAACGATGATCGTCGTGATGTCTAGTCTCGTGATTTACAATATAGTGCTCATAAGATCAGTTATCAGAGCATACAAACCAATTGATGATGACTTAATTCTACGATTGAGACAGACTTTGATCTACTTGATGATACTATTTGCTCATGTTTGGATTATTGCAATGTCAATTATTTTTTCTCCGACAGGGAATTATTATCCTACCAGACATTCTGAAGTTGAATACTACATAATGTCTAAATCGTTTATGCCATTGCTTGTGTATGCCATATTACTGCTACTGGTTTATCTACCGGATCAATTTCTATCTCTCCTTCGTATCGATTTTCGTAAGAAAATAGAATTTGGTGATTATCGATTTGATAACTATCAGACGATGGAGAGACGAATTCGATTTCTTGAGGATAATCCACCATCATATACCGATTTTATCAATCCTACCACATATATCTTAGCATATCAAGAAAATGAAAAAATTATCGCAGATCAACTTGAACGGAGTTATAATGGAACGGTTATCAAATTCAATTTATTTGATGACAAAGTACTACAACAGGTACGTTTGCCTAATTCGGATATTATCTATTTTGATGCGTATAATTCCAATAATTCGGCTGAAATTCTGAAGAATATAAGATCTAATTATTCAATCAATGTGCGATATGAGGATTACAAGATTTTTTACAAGAAAAATATACAATTCAAATCTGAGAAATACCATTATGCATTATTAACCATCACACCTTCCTACTGGAATATTTATCGTAAATTCTGGATGATCTTGCTTCATCCAAATGAAACCAGTCAAATAATTGATTTTCTGAAAAAATATAAAAATTACTTGGAAGGAATTTCTACAACCAGACAGGTCTACACAATCGTGCTGAGATTTCCCATCATTAATGGAGTGGTACAAAATATTCCACCAATTGCTGAAGGATTGGACATACCAGATTCTGATTTTATCGAGATTCTATAAATGCTGTATCAACTTTTTAAATCTGCATATGGTAGAGTAATTTGCTAATGGCATACTGTGTTGATAGTTGGGGTTGGATTTGTCAATATGATATGTTACCACCGATGTCAATCCGATGGATATTGATCTTCTGTGATGTATTATTCCTGATCACAATATTTTTACTTTATAAAATTTCTATCGGGAATAATTTTCCCAATACTAAATTAAATCTAGGTTGGTCAAAACCGAAACATCAATCAGAAGAATTGTATTCAGGTATAAAATTAAGTTTTATCGGAACTTCTCTTTATACAATTAATTCCCTTATATCCCATCTGAGTATCGTATTGTATCCCGATCGACACTCATATTTCATGATATCAATTTATAGTATTCCAAAAATATCAGGGGTATTCATTGTGATTTACGGGATGTATATCTTTCAAGATCAGATGTACAGAAGTGACAAGGATACTGCAAAAGAATACAATCACAGAATGATACTCTATGTTGCGATGACCTTCTTGGTCATATTTACGACAATACAGATTCTGATTCTCTATGATTTTGACACTTCAGATCAGATCATTCTAGATGGGATATTAGTGATTGTCGCAATAATTGCAGGTGGATCAATTTATCAGCAATTCAGTCATACAAAGGTTGGAAGTGACCTCATTAACACTAGAATTAAATTGAGTAATTATGTCTACCTATTTTGTGGATTGTTTGTATCTTACAGTATCTTTGTTTACCCAACTGCAGAGGACCTTTCAAAACAGTTTCTCCGAAATAGCACGGTAGAAATACTTATGTTAGTAGATAATATCTGGGCTATTGTTGTATCAACAATCTTGTCAGTTATTGTAATCATGCCACAATTTATTCAGCAAAGATTTGGAATCAGTGGAGATGAAATATTAGAGAAAGATTATACTCAGATCGGTATCGATGAACCAAATACGATTCTAGTTGATCCAGAGGTTTCCGAACAAATCTTATCCATCACATACAATCTTAAGGATACCGGAAATGAATACATCTATTTTTTCAATACGGAGAGTGAATTGGAAGCAAATTTATTCAAGGGAGCGTTAAGTCAATATTTTACCATCAATCACTCCTTTGAGACTTTAAACATGCGATCACAAGCATACAATCAGCATCTTAGAAAAGAGATTAATCATCTCATTGTCGCTACTGAGCTGGACAACGCATTATTCGAATGGTTGAGACATATCGAAAGAATCTATGAATGGCAAATTTACATGGAAGATGGGAAGATCGAACTTAATAATTACGTGTATAAGTTGGAGGGATACAAATTTGGTTTAATCTTCAAGGGACTTTCTCCCTGGGATTCCACCAAAGAATTGTACTTCCTACTCTTTGATAATGCACTAAATACGGTTATGAAGGATTTTATTGATAATTATTTTGAATTTATCACCGATATAACTGGCTCACCAGCATATACAATCATCATCTTTTTCGAATTGGACAAGAATGGCAATCCCAAACCTGTTCCCCCATCAAGGGAAGATACATCCATCCCCCATCCTCAGAGTTATAAGATATTTGAGTATTAAGACCAATAGGATACGTAAATATCATAACTCACCTTTACGGTTCAAAATTATGTCAAAGCTTCCTTTTGCTGAGAAAGGTGAAGGATCGAGAGGAGAACTATACAAAGATCATACATATTCACCAACACCTTATGAGTCAGAAGCAGAATTAATCTATCTCCACCATACTGATGGAGCAATTACTGAGATACTTCATACTACCCCATCAGATCCAGTATCCGATCAAGTATTACTAATGGTACCTGGTTTTATCACCATTCTTGATTCCTGGGAGATTTTTCTGCAAGGAGTCAAGGATAAATTTGAAATATATTATTGGGAGAGTAGAGAGAAGGGAACATTTCATCCACCTGCTGGAAAACTCAAAAGAGAATACTTCAAAGAAACCAGATTTGAACAGGACTTAGTCGAAGTGGTTACAGCACTTGAATTGGCAAATAAAGACTATATACTAGCTGGGTCTAGTTTTGGAGGAACTATAATAATTGATGTACTAAGTAAGCATTTACTCAAACCATCAACAGCAATTTTGATTGGTGCCAATATTCATTTTCACATTCCCTTTCCAGGTAACTTCTTGATTCATATCGTCCCAGCATCTATGATTGGTTTATTCAAACCATTCATGCGATGGTATTTGAGAAATTTCGAGGTTGATCGAGAGAGTGATGAAAAACAATATCAAAAGTATGTCAAGGCGATTGAATTGGCTAATTTTAAATTTATCAAGCATACTGTACTCAATTACCATCAACATCCACAGGAGGAGATCTTGAGTTTGATTGAGGTACCAACAATTGTGGTAGGGGCTGAGTTAGATAAGATGCATACCATTGAGGAGACTGAATTTACGACAAATCAAATACCTCAAGGTGAGATGATTTCCTTTGAAACAAATCGAGAAACACATTCTAAGCCATTCATTGAATATTTTGTTAATCGATTTAGCTGGGATTAAAATACGATTCGAATTTTTCTAGATCCTCAGGATAGTCTAAATCAAGACAGATTTCAGGGTAATCTGCAATCATTAGATCTACTTTTACTCCCAAGTATTCCTCAATGAAGGGAAAGATATCGTCTCTAGCGGATAATCGTCCCAAAAGATATTTTATTGGAGCAAAAATATCAAATTTTAACAGGAGTTTGACAATCTGTTTGCGATTGGTCATAACCTTGCTGGTAAATTCTTCCACTTCAGGATTCCTTAATACGCCAGGATCGAATATCATGAAATCCCCGGTGGCAAATTTTCCCTCGGTGAATTTCCTGAATCGTTTGTTTGCCCAAGGATATTCTTCAAGGACTAAATCCTTGGGTATTAATGGATAAAATAACTGGATATCATCATAATGAGAACCGTACTCATCCTGTAACTGCTGAATAATAGTATCAATAATATCAGCCTTTAGAAGAGGAATATCTGCTGAGAATGACATAATACGTGATGGAAGACTACCATGATATTTCTCCTCCATAAAGTCGAGCAGATTATGCAGTGTATCCATCCTACTACCGACAGAAGGAATAAAACTCACGGAGTGGCTTGGTTGATAGTCAATATCTTGGCCGGTTATTCCCACGATAAATATCTCATCAACAAATTTGGAATGATCAACTGCTTCCAGAACATATTCAATTATTTTTCGACCACCTATTTCTATCATTGCCTTATTTGTAACCCCGGCTTTCATTAGAAGGGGATCATCATGATTTGAAGGGTTGGAACCCGCAGGGATATAAACAGGATACTTCACATCTGTCATAGTCGCATATAATCTATAAAATGAGATTTATTAATTCATATCGATTTACTCGTCAAGATAACAACAATGCATTTTCCACATTGTTCAGATAAAAATACCAACAAAAGTACTTGTAAGCCATCAGGATTAAATAATGAGCTGATGAATATCGCTTAGACCACCATGAGTATTACAGGATCTTGGTTGGATGAGGTCGAAATGTTTCCGCTATCTGTGGACGAAATACACCTCTATCTCGGAAATGCATCCCAACCCAGATCCACCATGATCATCATCCGTGGTGCTAGGATCTCCGCACCCATCCGTATTCCACCTATATCACAATTAAAACTTCGAGAGAGGTATCTTGGGGCAGAATTAGAAATTGAATACCTTGCTCCAAATATCAGGTTATTATTGGCATTATTGCAACAAATCCCACCATTGTCCAGAGAGCAGATGGTAGAATCGACTAATTGGCAGGTGGATGATTGGAATGAATTCACTGGAGAGCAAAATCACATACCAGTGACAACAGAAATTGAGGAACTCATCAATAACCAGACTAACAACTGGAGTTTGAATCATCTGATAACTATCTTATCCTCGACTTCAAGAAATGAACGACAAAGAGCTTTATCAAGTCTGGTAAGCATCAATTCCAATAGTTCTAAAAGTATGTTATTTTATATTTATCGGATACGACCAGAGATTACAGTATCTATTATTCGTGAATTAGGAAGACAGGCACTTGAAATTAAGTTTGTTCTCCGTGATTGCCATGAACTGATAAAAACAGAAGATAAGGCTTACACACATTTTGCGTATGCTTACCTTAAACAGTTTTCCCCCAGATCTATTGACAAAACTGCTTATGGTCAGAGAAGAGAATTGGTCCTCAAGGAGTTCCTTGGATATAATCAAGAATATCGATTGAAGCAGCTAATTCTTAATTTGAAACGTGACAAAAAAACCGCCATACAGGCTTTTGAGATATTTGAAGACCTCTCAGAGAATAAGGAGATGTTCCTCTTGGAATTTCGATATCTTCTCCAATATCTTAAACCTGAAAAAATCCTACAAGAGAATTATCTTAGTGCATTAGTTGATCTTCTGCAATTTGCTGAGACTGCTCAGTCACAACTACTTCTT
>Ga0102944_1002543_pt1 | contig 10571 bp, 3 predicted proteins | sample SalPonD_shore_MG_FD_78172 | JGI IMG/M metagenome (GOLD analysis project Ga0102944, IMG submission 78172) | Salt pond soil microbial communities from South San Francisco under conditions of wetland restoration - Salt Pond MetaG... | ecosystem: Environmental > Aquatic > Marine > Intertidal zone >... | reverse complement strand
CTGGCCCTGGTGGGGACCGGGAGCCGGGGGACCGGCATGTGGGGGAGACCGGTGGCCCGGGTGTACGGCGACCGGGTGGAGTTCGTCGGACTCTGCGATATCAACCCGGGCCGGGTGGAGTGGGCACAGCAATATATGGGTGTCGACTGCCCGGTGTACACTGACTTCGATCAAATGGTCAAGGAAACAAAACCTGATACGGTGATCGTAACCGCACCGGACTACCTGCACGCCCCGTATACGATTCGGGCCATGGAATTGGGGTGCGACGTGATCTGCGAGAAACCCATGACCATCGACGAACACCAGACCCAGGCGGTCCGGGACACCGAAAAGCGGACCGGAAAATTTGTCAGAGTGACTTTTAACGCCCGGTATGGTGCTCCCACGACCAAATTCAAGGAACTGCTCCTGGAAAACCGGATTGGCCGCATCATGTCGGTCAACTTCGACGAGTATCTGGACATCGATCACGGCGCCTCCTATTTTCGGCGTTGGCACCGGCTGCGTGAAAAATCCGGGACCCTCCTGATGCAGAAATCCTCGCATCATTTCGATCAGCTGAACTGGTGGCTGCAGACCGATCCCGAAGAGGTGTTCGGATTCGGCGCCCTCCACTTCTATGGGGATGAGAATAATGGTTTTAACTACATTAACTGCCGACCCTGTCCGCATAAGAAGGAGTGTGATTTTTACTGGGATATTACGAAAAACCGGCATTATATGGAGATGTACGTCGCCCATGAACAGCACGACGGCTATTTCCGGGACGGGTGTGTGTACCGGTCGGATGTGAATATTTACGATTCGCATAACGTGGTGGTGAAATATGCAAATGGCGTGCAGTTGAATTATTCCATGACCGCCTATTCACCCTACGAAGGGCAGCGGATCGCCTTTAACGGGACCAAGGGGCGGATGGAAGCCTGGTTACATTTCCGGCAACCCTGGCCTATGGAAGACTCTCAGGAAATCCGGATTACGGACAATTTTGGCAAAACCGAAGTAATCCAGGTGAAGGAGGGTCAGGGAGCACATGGTGGCGCCGACTCGCTGCTGAAGGATCACATCTTTGTGCCGGGCACGCCGGATCCGCTCAAGCAACTGGCGGGCACCCGGGCGGGGGCCATGTCTTCCCTGATCGGCATTGCCGCCCGGAAGAGCATGGAGGAAGGGCGGCCCATGAAAATCGCCGACCTGACGGATATTCCGCTGCAGGCGGATCTCACGTGATCCGGCGATCGCCGGACGCAACAAACGCCGGGGAAAGGCCCTCTTTGACAGGGTTATGAGAGTCGGACCATTAGAGGAAATGATCCCGGCTGTGTCGGCCATTGTAATCACGCACTGTATTTATGAAACTTGTAGACACGAACTGACCCGTGCTGATACGTTACACCATTTGAACAGAAAGGACGTCGATTCATGAAAGGGAATCTCTGGAAAAAGGTTGCGTTGGGACTGGCCGCCGTCGGACCGGGATTATTCCTGATCGGGTACAACATCGGAACCGGCAGTGTGGTCACCATGGCCAAGGCGGGAGCGGAACATGGCATGGTCTTACTCTGGGCGGTGGCCCTTTCCTGCGTGTTCACCTACGTGCTCATGGTCGCGTACGGGAAGGTGACCATTGTCACCGGAAAAACCGCCCTCAATAACTACCGGCATTTCATCTCGAAGTATAGAATCGGCTTTATACTGGCCATCTACGTGATGATCGCCTTGATCTTCGGAGAACTCCTTTCGCTGCTGGGTATTGTCGGAATTGTGACGGAACTTCTCCAGGAAGGCACCCGGCTGCTGTTCGGCGGGAACGGTCTGGACACGTTCTGGCTGACGGTGTTGATGGTTATCGGCCTGATCTACCTGTTCTGGTCCGGCGATTACAGAATGTTTGAGAAGGTCCTGACCGTCTTTGTCATCTTCATGGCATTATCGTTCATTATCGTCTTCTTCCTCGTGAAGCCAAACCTGGGAGTGATTGCCCAGGGATTGGTTCCGAAAATCCCGAAGGTGCCCGGATCCATGGGGTTGGTGGCTGCTATGGCCGGGACCACGGTTTCTGCGGCAGTTTTCATCATTCGGAGTACCGTGGTCGCCGAAAAGGGGTGGCAGCTGAAGGACCTGGCCGGCGAACGAAAAGATGCGGCGGTCTCGGCCGGAATGATGTTCTTTTTAAGTGCGATGATTATGGCGGTGGCGGCGGGGACCTTGCACGTGATGGGGATGAAACTGACGAATACGGTGGAGTTAATCAGCCTGTTCGAACCGCTGGGAGGCAGGGTTGCAGGGTTCATTTTGATCCTGGGAATCAGTGCGGCCGGGATCTCGACCATTTTTCCCATCGTCCTCATCGCTCCCTGGCTGATTGCCGATTTCACCGGCCAGCCCCGGGATATCAAATCGCCGCTGTTCCGGGTGCTGGGCCTGGGCGGTATTTTCCTGGCATTCGTCACGCAACTCATCGATCAGCGGCCGCCTTCGGTCATGATTTTTGCCCAGGCGTTCCAGGCGGTGATTCTGCCGGCGGTGGTGATTCCGGTGATCTACCTGATCAACAGTAAAAAGGTGATGCGCGAATATACCGCCGGCGCGCGGATGAACTTGATGCTGGTGGCTACCTTAACATTCGGATTGCTCACCTCATACCTGGCGATTGCAGAAGTCCTGCATTGAGAGGAGAGACATGCCGTAAGGCATGCAGCCGGCAGCCGGGTGACGTGATCTTTCTGTCGCGCCCGCCAGGCACCCGTCTTCACGGGAGCACCTTTACTCCCGGTTGATTGAACGGGCCTCTCACAGGGGGCAATCGATCCGGACACCGGATATCCACCCGGGTATCCCGGGAGGTCGGGATGGCAGATAAAACATATTTCTCAACAGTTCAGAGGTGTTCTATGAAAAAATCACTGATCTATTATGGACTCGCAGTATTGCTGATCATTTGGTCTTCCCCGGGATTTGCCCAGAAACATCTTGCCAACGGGGAATCGGTGATTCGGGGGAACCGGCTGATTTCGGTGAAATCGGACAATGGAAAGCAACTCTACCAGCCGGGCCGGATCTTCGTGGAGCAACAGATTCAGCCGGACGGCCGGATGTCGGAAGCCGCCTGGGAGCACACCCCGGTGATTACACCCTTCTCCGGTTCCGCGGGGAAAATGGACCAGACTTCGGTTCGGGTTCTGTACGACCGGGAAAACATTTATCTGTTCTGGAATGTGGAGCAGCCCGACGGATTGACCTCCCGGATGACCGAACCCGATGAGGTGATCACCGGGGACGATTACATCCAGGTCGACCTGAAGCCCTGGCTTCCGGATAGTATCATCCATGGCCGGGATTATTATTACTCTATCGCCGTGAATCCCGATGGCGTGGTGTGGGATGCGTACCTGGATCCCTACCTGGACGGTTTCTATTTCGGCTCCTGGGATTCCCAAGCCCGGGTGGAGACCACGCGGGAAACTAATCGCTGGCAAGCGGAAATGGTTATCCCGTATGCCGGGCTGGATGTCTATTCGAATCCGGGCTGGAAATGGAATCTGGAATTTCACCATGCCAGCCAGGATGGTGATACCGCAACAATTACGTCTTCTAATGTCGGCCTCACGGTGCAACAGGATGTGATGGTACGGCAGGCCGGCCTGGTTTCCTATTACTGGCCCCGTCCGGACTTTATGCAGGAAGTCAAGCCGGACATGAGCGCCGTCCGGGAAGAATCGGCGGTGGCGATGCACCTGGCTCAGCTGCCGGGAATGAACCGGCAGGCGGATGAGTCGCTCTGGTCGGGCGCCCGCCGGATGCCCATTGCCCATTCGGACAAGATGGGCGAAGCGCTCTCTTCGAACACCGCCAGCGCCCGGATCGGCATGACGGACCGAACGATGGTCTTCGATCTCCGGGGCGACGGCGCCACGATAAAAGAAGGGGCGGGAACCGGGACCGAGCTGGGGGCCGGTATGGCCGGCCAGATGGCCGGGGTGAATGGTGTCTTCGTGGACCCGGCGTTGTTTGCCAACGAATGTTTCTGGATTGTGTTGCAGCCCCGAAGTACTTCAGCTGACAACATCCATCAGGATTACTATATGATCATCGTAAATAACCGGGGAGAAGTCACCGGCACCCACTACGATAAATACGGGGCGCCCTTCCGGACCTGGCAGCCGCAGGCGGATGTGGATTTGTTCAATACGGCGACTGGCTGGGGGGCGGAACTAGTCCTGGATCTCAGTTCCCTGGATATTCCCATAGATGCTGGCGATGCTTGGGGCGTGAACGTCTTCCGAAACCGGTTGCTGGAGGACGGCTCCGAGTTGCAGGCCTGGCGATACACCGGCAACGATTTTTTAAACCCGGCACGATTCGGTACCCTGAAAAATGTGAGAACGCTGGATCCCGCCGTGATCCGGGCAACTATGGAGCGAAAAGCCGCCGAATTTCAAGCCAGGCTCCAAGGATACCAGGCGGGGCACAGGTCTTTGGTCCGCCGGCTGAACCGGGAGCTGGGATCGTTGCGGTTTGAGTCTCCCGGTGATCTCCGGGAATCCGGCAAAATTATCGCTTCCATCGATCAGACCCTGGGGACCCTGGATGCCGTTGCAGAATATCAATCCGTACCGCATCCGGCGGAGGACGGGTTTCCGTTGATGGATGTGCAGTTCATTGGGGAGCACGGATGGGCCGTGGGGGCCATGGGCACTATTCTCCGGACGGAAGACGGAGGCACCGCCTGGCAGAGAGTGCCCCTGGATTCGGACGCCGATTTATACCGGGTGGATTTTGTAAATGCGCAGGAAGGTTGGGCGGCCGGCGGCCGTATCCGCAACGCGGACACCAACGAATCCATGCGTCACGACAAGCGGGGCGGGTATGCCTATATCTACCATACCACCGATGGCGGCAAGACCTGGGAATGCCAGTTCGGGGAACGGGGCCGGCACCTGTTCGGCCTGGATTTCGTGAACGAAGATCTCGGGTACGCCTGCGGGGAGCGGGGTTACCTGTTGAAAACCACGGACGGCGGCGAACACTGGAACGTCCTGCCAACCACGGGAACGATGAACTGGTTGTACGGCATGACCTTCCCGGATGAGAACACCGGGTTCGCCGTCGGTCTGAACGAAACGGTGATTCGGACCACCGACGGTGGAAAGACCTGGACCACGCTGGATGGCACGGCGGATACCCGGATGTATGGTTTCAGTCCAATCTACCGGGATGTCAGTTTTAACGGGAATACCGGCTGTATCGTGGGGCAAAACGGGGCGGTCCTTATTTCACACGACCTCGGGGCAACCTGGGCTCCTGCTGCGACCTATTACAAGGACGAAATCCGGGAGTTAATGGATTTACGGAGCGTGCAGTTTGTTTCTCCCCAGCGGGGTTATGCGGTGGGGGAACTGGGTTCCAAGATCCTGATGACCGATGACGGGGGCCGGAACTGGGTGTACCGGTCCACCGGCGGCACCGAATGGCTCCGCGCGATCTGGGCCGAACCTTCGGGACGCCTGATCGCCACCGGAGAACGGGAGAAGATCATCGCATCCCGGGATCAGGGACTGAACTGGAACCAACTTCATGGTGAACCGGACAAAATCGACATTCTGGTGATGATGGCCCACGGCGACGATGCCGCCATCAACCTGAATTCTTTCTTCGCTAATTATACGATTAATGAGAATAAAAAAATCGTGGATGTCGGCACGTTGAGTGACGTACACAGTAGTGAGTATGAAGAGACTTATAATCTGGAGCACGATCGGAACGTGTGGATGATCGGGGTGGGAACCTCGAGCAATTTCAACGAATTCGAGACCGGGAATAATGGCGCTAATTATTATCATTTTAACCAGCGATTATGGGAAGGGGAGCATAATGTCGTCAGGCACATGGTCGCTGCGATCCGTGCGTACCGGCCGGACATCGTCATCACCCACGGAGGCGTGTTTGGTGACTATGACAAGCCGGGACACAAACTCTCCGGCCGGGCCGGTTTGGTCGCTTTTGAAACGGCCGGTGGGGACAGGGACCAGTGGCCGGAGTTGACTCGTTTGGGCCTGGCGCCCTGGCAGCCGAAAAAACTCTATCACCTGGCCAGCCAGTCTTACCCGGCGACCCTGGATTTAGCTCCCCTCGGGCAGAAACCGCTGCAGGGGACGAACATGACCTGCAAGGAATTCGGAGAATACGTGATCAAGAATTATCAAAGCCAGGGGGTGTACCACACCCGGGACGGGAAACTCTGCCTGGTGAAATCACTGGTGCCGGTCCCGGCCCGGGAAACCTCGGTGTTTGATGGGTTGGAGTGAGGAGAATCCCAAGTTTCCGGTTCACGGCCGGCCGCGGGCCGGCCGTGAACCGGATTGACCTTGGCAACCATCACGGAGGCCAAGGCTCCTGCGCTGAACTATTCAACCCCGGGTGGGTTGAGGTGCCGGGAGCGTCCGGGCCCCCGAATGGCATTCGGGGCTATTCATATAAAAGCCCTTGTATATTACCAATCATTACGAGATCGATTTGAATTTTCTATCCCCTCCATGTTGTCGCTCGCTCGGGGAGCTCTTTTTCCCAATGCCGTGCCGGTGAAAACATCATCCCCCTGCTCACTCTGTGCGCTGTTCCCCTTTGGAGGGGCCAGGGGGAGGACTAGAAACAGAAAGCCCCACCGGTCCTAAACCGGAGCTGTCATCCTGACCCCGAATCGTCGGGGGAAGGATCTCCTGGCATTACGCAGCTGTCATAAAAGAAAAGATTCAGGACAGGCCATGAGAAAAACAAACTGCGGAAGAACGAATGTCGAATGATGAAGGCCCATCCCCGCCACCCCAGCGACATGCCATGTCGCTCTACAACTTTCCCGGATCTCTCCGAGCCCAAAAACCACCTGTCATCCTGACCCCGAATCGTCGGGGGAAGGATCTCCTGGCATTACGCAGCTGTCATAAAAGTAAAGATTCAGGACAGGCCATGAGAAAAACAAACTGCGGAAGAACGAATGTCGAATGATGAAGGCCCATCCCCGCCACCCCAGCGACATGCCATGTCGCTCTACATTTTCCGACCGAACAACCTGAGAATTTTTTCCGCTTCAAGTCCGGCGGAGCCGGGTTGAAGCGGTTTCTACCTTATCGTTTAACTCAGCGCAGCAAATATACCGGCTTTAACCCGGCAGAAAACGCCGGACTTAAAGCCGAAGTGCCTATATATCTACATGTTCAGCAGGTACGACATTTTGAATACGAGGGTGCGGTCGTTGAAGGCGAAATATTGTGATTCGAACGGGGTCGCCCGGTCGATTCTCCCCTCGTTATAGGCCAGGTACAGGAAACCGCCGGGCCGGTACTCCCAGCTGAGCAGCGCACTCAGCAGGTACTGGTTGTGTGTCACTTCCGACTGGTAATAGGTCGTGCCAAAGATCCCCTGGGCGTGAATTCTCAGGTAAAAATCCTTGGTGAACATCCAGTTGGTATTGGACGACAGTTTCCAGTACCGGCCATCCTGCACCCCGGTTCCATCAAAGGTGCGGGTATATTCCCCCTCCAGGGCGGACGTAATATTCCGGCGTAATCGGCCTTCGCCGCTCATGCTGACGGTTTGCCGGGTGCCGACGTATTTCCGGTCGAAATTGTAATAGGTGCCACCACTGAGATGAACGGTCCCGGCATACCGGGTTCCGTAATGCAGCGATCGGGTAGCGTAACCGAGTAACCACTTTTCACCGGCGTACCCACCGGTCAGCTCGGTGGCGGAGAAGCCGGAGTATGCCATTGTGACCGACATTTCGTTCAGGAAGTCGATTTCTGCGGATTCATGGTGGCTGGTGTTTCCGGGACGCCGGATGCCGGAGGAAATCGACCGGATTCCACCCGGAGCGGATTCGACCGCACCGAACATGGGATCGGGGTTCAGCGCCGAATTCTTTGCCAGCCAGCCGTTGATATAGTGGTCGGTGAACAGTTCGACCGCGTGATTGACTTCCATATTCAGAATCACCCGGCGGACGCCATGTTTGTTAATCCGGGGACTGAACCGCAGCAGGCCGCTCCCCTTATTCCATCCCCGGTACGCTTCTTTCTGGAGATAGCCGATGCGGTTGATCTCGAAATACGGTTCCACCCGGTTCAGGAGGGCCTGGATACCGAACAGATCCCCGGTTCGGGTGTAGGAGAGCAGGTAACCCATGTTTTGCCGGAAGCCTGCTTCGGTTTGACCGGTGGCGATTTGCATATCCAGGAGATTATGATCATCCAGGATGAAACTGCCGTCCACTCCCAGTACCCGGTTATACCCGGTATTTTGTTCTTTGGTGGCAGCCAGCACGCCCAGGCTGCTGGAGCCCAGGAGATCCTTTTTGGCCCGGAACACCGCGTAACCTGCCTTCTCCGAACCGGCTCCGCCATCCTGTGTTCGTGTGAAGACGGATTGGCCGGTCATGTTCCCCAGGGCCCCGAATTCCACCCCATGTGCGAGTTTCCCGGTCATTTTCAGCCCGCCCAGGATGTCACTCCGGGCGCCGATCCGCCGGCTGTAAAACAGTTCCATGGGCGTGTTGAAGATATTGGTGCGTTCGGTGAAGAAAGGGCGGAGTTCTTTGAACCGGGTAGGAAACCGGGTGAGGTTAATTTCGAAGACGTCCGCATCCACCTGGGCAAAATCAGGATTGATGGTGACATCCGTCGTGATATTATTGGTCGGGCTGTATCGTAAATCCGCCCCCATACTCAGCGTGTTGTTGGCAGGTATGTCAGCGGTCTTCGTTGATCCGGTCAGCCCGTACGGGCGCAGTTCGAACTGCCGGCCGGCACTGATATCCCGGATCCCGACGATCTCTCCCAGCTTGGACATCCGGGTGGTGTTATCCCATTCGGGGAGATGCGGCTTCCACTGGGACCGGGAGGCATTTTTAGAGATGGTGCGAATGATGTTGAAGCCCCAGATTTGTTCCGGGATATCCCGGAACCGAAGGTTAAAGAACGGGATCTTCACCTCGGCGTACCATCCCTTGTCGTCCACCGAACCGGCGGAATACCAGACGCCGTTCCAATTGGCATCCCGCTTCACATCATCATACCGGAGCTCATCCAACTGTACACCGGTAGGAGAGACCGTGAATTTATAGCCGGTTCGGCGATCATGGTAGGTATCCAGGAATATCATCAGGTTGTCCGGGCCGGAGGTCCCACGTGGCGTAATGACCTGGATGATTTTATCCGGTTGGTGATCCCAGCACCAAACACCGATGTAAAGATTCTCCCGGTCATATAAGATGGCAAATTCTGTTTTTTCACTCGGCTTGACTAACGGATACGGTTCCTTCTCCAGGAAATTGCCACTGTGTTCCGCCTCTCGCCAGGCCCCCTCGGTGAGTTTGCCGTCGATGGTAATCGTTTCTTCCGGGGGAAGTCGATGGGCACGAATGACATAATGCTCTTCAGTGGTATCGTTCACCATTGCCCGGACGGAATCGAAATAGGCCGGTGAATAATTATCATAGTCGACTATTCGTTGCCCGTACGAAGTGGTGTGAATTCCCGAAATAGACATCAGTATAATGACCAGTGAAAATACCTTCCCGCGCAAAACCTGCTCCTGTGCCTCCAGTTACCGGCTTTATCATCCGGTGACGACACCTCAGTTCGTCATCATCTCCGGGTTCCGTCGATGGTCGCTCAGACCGCGTAAAAGATAATCCGGCGCCGACGGGAACGCCACAAGTAATTGCATCTCTGCAAAAATAACAGGTTGCGCAAGGCGAATTGTAGTAGCCGTCCCTGCGAATATTTCGTATACTTAAGGCACAACTCCCAGCGAAAACAGATATGACCGAAAAGCAGAACGATTGATACATTCCTGATGTACGTCTGCGGACGTGCAGACAGCCTCCGGAATTCCGGGATGGCTTTGTGAGAGTCGAAGAATATTTCCGGGGCGCCGGATACTTTCGGAAAGAGCAGTCCACCTGAATACACGAGACACGTATCACGTCATTGGGAACGGCAGGTCGAAAGGAGGGAGACAGATGAAAGAGGGCATGAACCGCCGGGATTTTCTGATGCGCGCCATTCAGACGTCGGCATTGGTTTCACTGGGGAAGTTGAGCTTCGAAGAACGGGCGCTGCTGGCCAGCGCCGCATCCGAGACACCGGAACACCCGGAACCAACTTCCGGGATTGAACTCCCTGCCGGGAAGATCGGCGACGTGGAGCTCAGCCGGCTGATCATCGGAGGCAACCTGATCGCCGGCTTCGCGCACTCCCGGGATCTGATTTACGTCTCCGATCTGTTCAAGCATTACTTCACGGACGACAAGGTGATTGAAACCCTGCAGCTTTCCGAGGAAGCGGGAATCACCACCGCTGTCCTGCGGACGGACGATCATACCCTCCGGATACTGGATCGGTATTGGAACCAGGTGGGCGGGAACATCACCTGGATCGCCCAGACCTATCCCAAGGAAGATGACCTGACCACCAACATTCAGCAGGCCATCGATCAGGGGGCGAAGGGGGCCTTTATCATGGGCGGCATCGCGGATCAATGGGTAGAAGAGGGCCAATTGGATTTGATTG
>Ga0102944_1002542_pt1 | contig 10572 bp, 9 predicted proteins | sample SalPonD_shore_MG_FD_78172 | JGI IMG/M metagenome (GOLD analysis project Ga0102944, IMG submission 78172) | Salt pond soil microbial communities from South San Francisco under conditions of wetland restoration - Salt Pond MetaG... | ecosystem: Environmental > Aquatic > Marine > Intertidal zone >... | reverse complement strand
CGAAACGAGTCGAAGAGTCTAAGAAGAGCGCTTCTGCGCTTCGACAAGCTCAGGGCGGAATAAATTCCAGTCGTCGCTCAGGCGGTAGAAAAGAAGAAATTTTAGTTAAAAAAGGACAATTAATTGATAAAGAAATTGCTCAGAAGATAGATGGGGCGGATATTGATAAAGTAAGAATTAGGTCAGTTATTTCTTGCCAGGCGACTGACGGTATTTGTCAAAAATGCTACGGCTATGACTTAGGCCGAAACGAATTAGTCAAGCTGGGTGAGGCGGTTGGTATTGTTACCGCCCAAGCAATTGGCGAGCCGGGCACTCAATTAACCTTGCGGACTTTTCATACTGGCGGGGTGGCCGGCGGTCAGGATATCACTCAAGGTTTGCCTCGGGTTGAGGAAATTTTTGAAGTTAGGCTGCCGCGCGGACGAGCTGTTATCTCGGAAGTCGATGGCCGGGTTAAAAAGATAATTAAAAAAGGCAGACAGATTACCATCCAGATAGAATCTTCTGAGGATAAGAAGAAAAATTCGACTGGCAAATCAAGCAATCGCTCAGCTAGTCGCAAGCAATCGCCTTTGGAATACAGCTTGCCGACCGAGATGGCTCTTTGGATCAATCGGGGCGACCTGGTCGCCCGTGGCCAGCAGTTAAGCGAAGGACATATTGACTTGCGGGAATTATATAAGGTGGCCGGCCAGGAAGCGGTTCAACGCTATATTATCAAAGAGGTTCAGCAGATTTATACTTTCGCCGGCGAGAATATTGACGATAAACATATCGAAATGATTGTTCGTCAAATGTTCTCTCGTCTGAAGATAAAAGACCCCGGCTCAACCAATTTTTTGTCAGGGCAGACAGTTGAAAAAGGGCAATTTCAGGCGGCTAACGCCAAGTTAGGTAAAAAAGGCAAGCCGGCTACTGCCCAGCCACTGCTTTTGGGTATTACCAAAGTCTCTTTGACGACTGATAGCTTTCTTTCAGCTGCTTCTTTCCAGGAAACAGCCCGCGTTTTAATCGACGCTAGTGTTCAGGGGAAAGAAGATAATTTGCGGGGATTGAAAGAAAACGTAATTATTGGTAAACTAATACCAGCCGGGACTGGTTTCCGGAAATAAGAAGGTCGCCCTTCCGGATTGCTTTTGAATTAGGTCCTTCTTGTCTGAAGAAGGATTGCCTTTCTGAACAAATCGCTTTAGGCGACTGACCCAAAAAGGCGGTCCTTTAAATAAGTGGCTAAAAAACATACTAAAAAGAAGAAGTCAGCCAAAGGTAAGCCGGCTCTTCATTCTGAAACTAAAAAGAGCATCTTGGCCATAACTTGTTTTGCCCTGGCTGTGCTTAGCTTGTTGAGTTTTCTGAATTTGGCCGGTCAGTTTGGTAACTATTTTTTTCAGGTTAGCCAGCTGCTTTTTGGCCGCGGCTTCTTTTTTATTTCAGTTATTTTTATCCTGATTGGCTTGGCCGTTTTAGCCCCCCAGTTAAAGATGGCTAGCAAACGGCCGCCGGTTTATCAGGCAGTTTTTATTGGGGCCCTTCTTTTCTTATTAAGCGTGCTTGGCATTTTTTATGTCTTGCTTAACCAGGCTACTCCGGCTAGAGCCGGCGGTTATCTTGGCTTAATCCTTGGTTATCCTCTGTTTAAGTTTTTTGGTCTTTGGGCTAGTCTAATTGTCCTACTGGCCCTTCTGGTTATTTCTGTTTTGGTTACCTTTAATCTTCCCTTAAAGATTCCTTTCCGGCCAACCAAAGAAGAAAGAAACGAAGCCGATTTGTCTGGAACTGAAAGAGTCTCGCCTCCAGCCGAAGAGAAGCCGGCCGAAGGCGGCTTTTGGCACAGGTTAAAGGAAAAGGTTGTAGACAAGGAAGAAAGAGGACGGGAAGAATTGGCCAGCCAGGAACAGGTGGTTGGTCAGGCGATTGGCCAATCCTCATCGGCCGCGGTCACGGCCAGCTCGGGCTCAACCAAGGGTAGTGGTCGGTCAAAGACTAGCCAGTTCGACAAACTGGCTACAAGCTTTAAACTACCCTCGCTTGATTTTCTGGAGAAAGATAAAGGCCAACCGACCAGCGGCGATATTAAGGCCAATATTAATATAATCAAACGAACCTTGGAGAATTTCGGAATTGAGGTAGAAATGGCCGAAGTCAACGTCGGGCCGACCGTCACCCAGTATACTCTAAGACCGGCTCAAGGAGTAAAGCTTTCTAGAATTACCGCTCTCCAAAATGATTTAGCTTTGGCTTTAGCTGCTCATCCTTTGCGGATTGAGGCGCCGATTCCCGGTCGTTCTTTGGTTGGGATTGAAATTCCGAACCGGTCGGTTGTTTTGGTCCGTCTAAGGTCTCTTTTGGAAAGACCGACTTTTGGCGAGGCCCCTTCTCTTTTGACTTTTAGCCTTGGCCGTGACGTGGCCGGCAATCCGATGTTTGCCGATTTAGCCCGAATGCCTCATTTATTGGTGGCCGGGGCGACCGGGACCGGTAAAACAATTGCCTTGAATAATTTGATTATCAGCTTGCTTTATCGCGCTTCTCCCCAGCTACTTAAGTTTATTCTGATTGACCCGAAAAGAGTTGAGCTGGTTTCTTATGACGGCATTCCTCACTTGCTAACCCCGCCGATTACTCAAGCCGATAAGGCGATTAACGCCCTTCATTGGACGGTCGGCGAGATGGAACGGCGATTTGAAACGCTTCAAGAGGCTGGTCAGCGGGATGTTGACACTTATAACAAAGGTCTTTCAGGTGATAACGGCCAGTCGGAACGACTTCCCTATATTGTTGTTGTCATTGATGAATTGGCCGATTTAATGGCTTCGCATGGTCGGGAGGTAGAGGGGGCGATTGTCCGTTTGGCCCAAATGGCCCGGGCGGTTGGCATCCACCTGGTCGTTTCTACTCAACGTCCGTCCGTTGAGGTGATTACCGGTTTGATTAAAGCGAATATTACCTCGCGGATGGCTTTTCAGGTTGCTTCTCAAGTTGACTCGCGGACGGTTTTGGATATGTCCGGGGCCGAGAAATTGTTGGGCAACGGCGATATGCTTTTCTTGGCCGGAAACTCGGCCAAGCCGCGCCGGGTTCAAGGCGCTTTCATCAGCGATAAGGAAGTTAAAAAAGTGGTTGATTATTTGAAAGAAGCCAGCTCTCCGGACTATAATGATGAGCTGGCCGTTGGCCGAGGAGCGGCCGTTGGCCGAGATTCAGGGGCTGGTTTTAGCGATGACGGAACGAATGACGAATTATATGAAGAGGCCCGTCAGCTAATTATCCAGGCCAAGAAAGCTTCGGCTTCTTTGCTCCAGCGGCGATTGCGAATCGGTTATGCCCGAGCCGCCCGCTTGTTGGATATTTTGGAAGAGAAAGGAGTGGTTGGCCCGGCTGACGGAGCCAAGCCGAGAGAAGTTTATATTGACGAAGGCGAGGATAGAGAATTATAAATTATAAATAATAGTATGGTTGTAAAACAATCAAAATCTGTTACAGACAAAAAAGAAGAACGGCAAAAAGTTTTGGAGGCGACGGTTGATGAAATTAAGGGCCGTTTTGGCGATGGCTCGATTATGAAATTAGGCGAAGCCAGACAGGTTGATGTCGACGCCATTTCGACCGGCTCAATCTCTTTGGATTTGGCTTTGGGAGTCGGCGGCTTTCCGAAAGGGCGGATTATTGAAGTTTACGGTCTGGAATCAAGCGGTAAAAGCACTCTCGCTCTGCACTCAATTGCCGAAGTCCAAAAAAGGGGCGGTCTGGCCGCCTTCATTGACGCCGAGCACGCCCTGGACCCGGAATACGCTAAAAAATTAGGAGTTAAGGTCAACGATTTGTTGATTTCTCAGCCGGATACCGGCGAGCAGGCTTTGGAAATTTTGGAAAGTTTGGTCAAGTCGGGAGCAGTTGATTTGGTCGTTGTTGATTCGGTGGCCGCTTTGACTCCGCGGGTAGAAATTGAAGGGGAAATGGGCCAGCAGCACATTGGTTTGCAGGCCCGTTTGATGAGTCAAGCCCTAAGAAAGCTAACCGCTATCACCGCTAAAAGCGGAACAGCCGTTATCTTCGTTAATCAAATCAGAATGAAAATAGGAGTTCTCTTCGGCAACCCGGAGGATACACCGGGCGGCAAGGCCTTAAAATTTTATTCGTCGGTTCGTTTAGAGCTGCGTCGGGCCGCCCAAATTAAACAGGGCGACCAGATTATCGGCAATCGGATTAAGGCCAAGGTGGTTAAGAACAAGGTAGCCGCTCCTTTTCGCCAGGCCGAGTTTGATATTTTCTATAACGAGGGGATTTCTCGCTTGGCTGATATTTTGAATAGCGGGGTAAAGTTCGGAGTGATTAATCGGAGCGGGGCCTGGTTTAATTACGGCTCGGAGAAACTTGGTCAGGGGATAGAAGCGTCTAAAGAGTATCTAAAAGAAAATCCCCGTTTGGTGGCGGAGATTATCAAGGGAATAAGGAAAGCGGCCCGAGAACAAGCTTGATTAAAGCCGGGCCGAGCTATTTTCTAGTAAACGGCAGAAGGCCTAGCAGACGGGCTTTTTTTATTGCTTTGGCTAATTTCCGCTGGTGTTTGGCGCAGAGTCCGGTTCGTTTGGGCGGCAATATTTTCCCTTGACCGGAAAGAAACCGACGAAGGAGGTCGGTATTTTGGCAATCAATCTCTTTAATTTTTTGCTGACAGAAAAAACAGTTCTTGGTCATACAATGGTCATACAATCTAGAAGGGGATGTCCTTAAGGTCGACCTCTTCTTTTTGATTTGAGTCAGCCGCTTCTTTGTCCGGTTCGGACTCTGATTCTGGAGAAGAGTTTTCTTGGCTGACAGACTCTTCGGCCTCAATAATCGGAATTTCTTCTTGGGGGATAGTTGATTTTTCGGCTGGCTTAGTCGTTTCCTCTCTGGCTTGACCGGCTGTTGAATCGGTCCGCGGCCCCATCTGCATATTATCGACGACGATTTCCGTTCGGTATCTTTTGTTGCCGTCTCGGTCTTGCCAAGAACGAGTTTGAATTCGTCCTTCAACCAATACTAGACGTCCTTTGTTTAGATAGCGAGAACAGATGTCGGCTAATTTTCCGAAGGCGACCACGTTATGAAATTCAGCTGCTTCTTGTCGGTTACCGCTTTGGTCGGTCCAAACTCGGTTAGTGGCAATGCCGAAAGAGGCGACTGATTGACCAGATGGCAAGTTTCTAACCTCTGGATCGCGGGTTAAATTCCCGGCGATAATTGCTTTATTAAAATTCATAATTTTTTAAGACGTTATCCCCGGGCCTGATGAAGAATCTAGTTTTTTCTTGGCATTCTCCAACTTTGCCTTAGAATAACTAACGCTATTAATTACTCGTTTAATATTTCGTTCAGTTTTTGGTCTATTTCTTCTATCTTGACCTTTCTTTGTTTATCGGCTGTCTGTTTTTCTTCGACTGGTCTCGGCTCTTTTCCTTCAGCCAGCGGGACCTCCTTGGCGACCAGCGGTTTAATTTCCTCGGCGATGGCGATTTTTCGGTCAATTTCAGGTTTGTTCTTTGGCTGTTGCTTAGCGGCGATAAAGTGACGGAGTATGTTTTTTTCTAGATTCAGCTGCTGGTTAATTTTATTAATAGCTTGTCCGTCTAGAAGGAAATTTAAATTAAGATAAAAAGCCTCTTGGTGCTTTTTTAACGGATAGGCTAGAGTTTTTTTAAAAATTGTCTGATTTCCGGCCAGCGAGCCGCCTTTTTCGTTAATCCGGTCTTTAATTTTTTGGCTAATCTTTTCTACTTTTGCTTGCTCCAAAAAAGGAGGAAGCAGACAGGTTAATTGATATAGCTTGGTTTCTTCGGTCATAGACGTAGCTTAGCAGAGAAAAACGGGCTGGTCAAGAGCATAGCCAAGCGGTCAGGGGAGGCCTCGGAGGCCTCCTTTGAGACCTTAGATTTTGAACTCAATAACATCGCCGTCTTGGACAAGATATTCTTTGCCCTCGATGCGCAAGAGACCTTTTTCACGGGCCGTTGCCCAGTTGCCGGCTTCTGTTAATTTCTGCCAGCTGATTACTTCAGCCCGGATAAATTTTTCTTCAAAGTCGCTATGGACAAGGCGGCCGGCTTGAGGGATAGCTAGTTCCTTTTTTAAGGTCCAAGCTCTAGTTTCCTGGCCGCCGGTGACCGTATAAAAGGTGATTAAATCTAGAGCTTGATAGCAAGTTTTAATCAGTTTATCCAGTTGAGAAGAAGACAGTTCCAGCTCTCCAATCTCTTCCGGAGTCAGTTCCGAAAGTTCGTCTTCTGTTTTTAGGTCAAGGGGGATGGCCGGCGACTCGCTATTCTCGCTCAAGCCGTAATCCTTGAGCGAGGCCTCCGGTTGAATCGAAGGGTCTTGACCAGTATTAAAGACGTAAATAACCGGTTTAGCGGTCAGTAATCCCAATTCTTTAATTAAAGATTGATTGGCCGTTATTTGCGGCTGACTGACCAGTAATTTCCCTTGGTTTAATAAATCCTTCATCTTAGTCAGCAATTCCAGCTCCTCAATTGATTTTTTGTCGCCGCTTTTGGCTTGTTTTCTGACTTTGTCCAAATGACTGTCAACTGTTTCTAAATCCTTCATTACCAGTTCAGTATTGATAATCTCAACATCGCGCTGGGGGTCGGGCTGTCCTTCAATATGAGTAACTTTTTCATTTTTAAAGACTCTGACTACCTGGCAGATAGCGTCTACTTCCCGAATCCGGGCTAAAAACTGATTGCCCAGGCCTTCGCCCTGATGAGCCTTTCTGACTAGACCGGCAATATCGACAAATTCAACCACTGTTGGAGTAACCTTTTTGGGGTTGATGATGGCGGCGATTTTTTCTAGGCGCTGGTCGGGCACAGTGACTATCCCGACATTGGGGTCGATGGTGCAAAATGGATAATTGGAAATATCAACTGATTGTTTAGTTAGCGCTTTAAAAAGAGTGGATTTGCCGACATTAGGCAGGCCGGTAATGCCGATTGAAAAAGACATATTTCTAGTTTACTCCGAGGGTGCTTCAAGGGACGCCCTCCGGAGGAGGGCGTCCCTCGGATTCCTCCGGAGGGCGTCTCTCAAAACAACCTTAGTATAGCAAAAACGGGTAAAAAGAAAAGGACAAGCCTTTCGGCTTATCCTTTTTTCTTACTATCTTTTCCTCCTTAGCCTCCTCGGTGATTGTTGAAGTTGTCTTCAACTATTAATATGTGTTCGAGTATTATTTCGGCAAATCTGCTTATTTTGCTCAGTGTCTCTTTCATTTCTGTCTTGGAAAGATTATCGATATTTTCCAGCTTCTTTTCGCATAGCTTATGAATCTGTCCGGCGAATCCGCCTAAAATCATGGAATTATTTATAAGCGGGTCGCAGAGAAGGCAGGAAATTCGATTGTCCCTTCTAGCCAGCAAAATTATTTCATTCAAGAAAGCAATTTCTTTCGGGGTGAAATCGGCCTGCTTTAATTGTTTCCTCCTCTCTTTTATTTTTTTATCAAGAATTTCTTTCAGTTCGGCCTCTGTTTTAAAAAGTGTTCCCCGAGAGTCTAGAATTTCTCCAATTATTCTTCCGAATGCTTTTAGTTTTTGTTCTGTTTTTATTCTCTCCTCGGCTTTCCCTCTGGCTTTTGCTTCGTATATTGCTTGTTTTGTTTTATCTGGCGGAACCATCCTTCCCTCCTTTTCGTAAATTATTTAAGAACTGTTAGCGTTTGTCGAAAATAATACTATTCTTCTTGGTTAACTATTTTAAGATGAGGACGGCCTCTAAGAAATTCTTGACCAGTCATTGGCTTTTTGCCGGCTGGCTGGACTATCTCTAAGAGGAGATAACCCCGTTTGGCCGGCAGAGTGAATTGATTTTTGTCTCTTAAGCTTTTATCTTCCGGGTCTGTCGGAGATTCAACCGCCTTGGCCTTTAAAATTTTGACTCTTAGTCCATCAAATTCGGTCCAGGCGCCCGGCCAGGGATAAAAAGCTCTGACTTGACGGGCGATTTGCTCGGCGCTTTGACGCCAATCAATCCGACCGTCCTCTTTAGTCAGTATTTTAGTATAGCTGGCTTGGTTTTCATCTTGCCTTCTCGGTTTAATTTCTCCTTGTAAATAGCCGGGTAGAATTTCAATTAGAAAAGAAGCGGCTAATTGGGCTAACTTTTTTTCTAGGGTTTGGGAGTCGTCATCAGTCATTATGGCTATTTCTCTTTGGCCGACAATCGGACCGTGGTCAATTTTTTCGTCCATTAAGATAATCGTCAGGCCGGTTTTTGACTCGCCGTTGAGAATGGCTGTTTGGATTGGCGACGGACCGCGGTATTCGGGCAGAAGAGAGGGATGAAGATTTAAACAGCCGAAGCGGGGGATATCTAAAATATGTTTGGGGATAATCTTACCATAGTCGGCCGAGATAATCAAATCCGGCTCGGCTCCGGAAATTTCTGGTTGACTAGTGATTGTTTTTTCCGGTTGACTAAGCGGCAGTTTATACTTGAGAGCGGTTTTTTTAATCGGCGAGGCGGCTAATTCTTGCTTTCGCCCGGCTGGTTTATCCGGAGCGGTAATTACCTTAATAATATCGTATTTATTCTTAATCAGATTTTCTAAGATGGGTACGGCGAATCGCCCGCTGCCAGTGAAAATGATTTTAGGGTTAATCATTATTGTCTGTTCTTAAGGGGATTGCTTTTAAGGTGAGTTCGAGTGACGCCCTTTTTGAAAAGGGCGTCACTCGAACTCCTTAAGCTCCCTTGTCAACGATTAAAACGCCTTCTAAATGGTCAACTTCATGCTGGATGACTCGGGCCGACAATCCCTTGGCTTTAATTTTCACTTTTTGACCGTTCAAATCAAGAGCTTGACCGCTAATTTTGACTGCTCGTTCAACCGGCGCTTCTATATTAGGCAAACTTAAACAGCCCTCAACCAGAACATCCTTTTTTCGGGAAAACTTTTTTATTTCCGGATTAATCAGAATCAAAGTTTTTTCATTTGGCTTCGGCTTAACAACGATTATCCGCAGTAACTGGCCAACCTGGGGGGCAGCTAGACCAATCCCGTCTTTGACCTCCATCGTCTCGGCCATATCTAAACCCAGCCGCTTAAGCTCAGCAGTTATTCCCTTGACCGGTTTGGATTTTTGTCTTAAGATAGGATTATCTTGTCCAGTTTGGATAGGCAAAAGCATATATTGGTCCTTTGAAAATATTAACGAGGTGAATAATGAATTGGTATTTGTGGATTTTGATAATAATTGGAACGGCTTATCTGTTTCCCGCTTTGTTGATTATTGTTTTAACAATGATAATAGCGGTTAGGGACGAACGTCAAGACTGCCGGCCGGGAAAAGCTGACTATTGGCGTCTTAGTCGAGGGGCTGTCATTTTTGGTCTAGCTTGGCTTTATTATTTGGGTATTGAACCGTTAATCCGAAAAAAAAGAGAGGAAAGAAGAATGAAAAAGTCTGTCTTAATAGTAGAAAGAGCATTAGATTTTTTGATTATGGCTTTATTTTTTCTGATTGTCGCTAGACTAGCTTATGTATTCTCTCTAGAGTCTCAAGGGAATCTGATGGTTGCTTTCTTGATTTTTTATCTTACCTACGGACTAGTCACAGAATTTGGGGCAAGTTGGGATAAGCCTGGTCGGGGACTAACTTTTGTCTTTCAAACCTTTCAAAATATTTTGGCGGCTATTTGCTGGCCGTTTCTGCCGATATTCAGAAGTAAACGGATACGGAAACGCCTCACTGGGAGCGGCCTTCAACATCGGCTGGTTATTTTGAAAAGAATTGCTTTGTTGTTCCTTTTCACCGTCTCTTTGATTTGGCTGAAATTAGAAATGACCTGGTCTTGGAGGGAATTCTATGTCTGTTTACTTGCAATTTATTCTTCAGGATTGTATCTGGTCCTCGGAGCTGAAGTAGCTACTTGCCGATGGCGTTCTAAGCTAAAATACCAAAACAAGGGGAGATTCTTTTTAGTCGGTATTTTTGAAATAATCCTGATAGTATTTGCCTGGCCAACCGTTGTTATTTATGGCGATCCAGAAGGGCAATGTTGATAGATTATAAGCCGGTTCTATTGGCTTCAGCTCGTTAACTAATCGGCCCGCAGGTATTCCTTGCGGGTTTTTTATTTAGTTATCCGCCAATCAATCTCTTCTTCTTTACCGGCGAATTCTTTCCAGTCGCCGTCCGAGCTAATAACATACCATTTTTTTCTGGTCTCTGACCAGACCATTGGGTCGTCATGATAAAAAGGTTTTTTGACTATTTCTTTTGGCTTGAGCCGGTCCAATTCCAGCCATTTTTTGAAGACCGTTTCAATCGCGTAATCTAGATTGCGCGACTTGGCCCATTTAGCCACTTTGGTAATTGCTTTCTTTGCTTCGCGGAGTGAACCAGCTAATTCTAAGAGCTGTTTAGCCGGCCGGGTGTAACGAGAGTAGATTATTTTTCTCTTCTTAGCGTTGTCTTTAATTTCTTCCAAACTTAGTCCTTTGCTGTAAAAATAATAGTTGACTATTTTTTGAATAGCTGTTTCCTCCCGTTTTTTCTGAGCTCGTTTCTTTTGAACCGGGCTTTT
>Ga0102944_1002541_pt1 | contig 10577 bp, 8 predicted proteins | sample SalPonD_shore_MG_FD_78172 | JGI IMG/M metagenome (GOLD analysis project Ga0102944, IMG submission 78172) | Salt pond soil microbial communities from South San Francisco under conditions of wetland restoration - Salt Pond MetaG... | ecosystem: Environmental > Aquatic > Marine > Intertidal zone >... | reverse complement strand
ATTAAAAGGGTATTATAAATCCAAAGTGATGATCATTCTTTGGATTGGGTTACCTTTATTATCTCTTTTATTTAATTATTTAAATTTAGATACTGAGGGTATTCCAATGTCTTATTTAGTAGGGATTCTTATTGCCAGTATAGGAGGAACATTGTCTTCTGTTATGCTAAGTACTTCAATAACTAGCGAGCTAAATCATCATGTTTACGAACTATTTTTAATTCGTCCAATTAAAAGGAATCATCTAATATTCGCGAAATTTTTTGCTGTTTATACCTGCATAGTAATAGCAACGTTCATTAGTTTAATCTTTGGGTTAATTATCGATTTTTTAAAAGAGGGTTTGCCAAACATGAACATAATAATCCACACATTTGAAAGTATGATTTTTACTTTAGCAGCAATTGCAATAGCTTGCTCTGCAGGTATATTGATAGGAATTTCTGTGTCAAATGTAGCTGCTTCTGCTATATTATCTGTATATCTTGGAAGTCAATTATCTGTAATCTCTGTTCTTCCCTCTCTTATTTTACCTGAAGTTTTAGATCCTGTTTTTTTTGGATTAATTTTGGGAATTTCCGTCAGTTTAGTCCTTTTATTAATAGCATCACATATTTTTAATAAAAAACAACTATGAATTTCTCAAAATATCTGAAAGGTTTTAATCATAAAAAGAAGGGAAGACACGTGGTAAATCCTACAAGCATTCCTTCGATTAAACCCGCAATCAAGATTAAAAAAATGTTGTAGTGGCCATGAATGATTTTATTTTCATTTATGATAAACCAAATGCTTAAAGCTATTTGAAGAAGAGCTAAAAAAGAAATAAATGCAAAACAGAAATAAATGGTTCTTTCATGAGGAGAAATAGCAGCATTATAATTCGAGATTCGATAAATAGAGGAGGGATCAATAATATTGCCAACCCCAAGAAATTGAAAAAGGAATCCATCTGGTAATGGGTCCAAAACCCATAATAAAATATATGTTAGAAAATTAAATATTATTCCAAAACCCATAAAAACATAGCTCATCCCCAAGAAGACATGAACTTTTTTTAATTTTTCTTTTACACTTTCATTTTCGCTTAATTTTTTTTTAGATCTGAATCTATCCATTAAATAAATACCCCTATATCTGAAAAGCGTCAATAATCCAACAAATATTAATATAAAAGCCAAAATATACTTCATATATGAAAAAAATATTAGAAAAAATTCATTGAGATCCATACATAATTCTTCTACTCCATTAAAAATATCTGAAACAAGAAGAGTATATATTGTTGTATTATTTGAGACGAAATCTATTTGGTAAGATCTTCCTACTACCATTTATGTTTAATTTAAATTAAAATTATTTAAACTCCATTAAAAATTGAATTGAAAAATATCCGTGGAGTTTATTAGATTCAAACTAAAATTAAATTATATGTTTCCGATTGAGGTTTATTTGATTTTGTCCTTTTTTTCGTTCCTCATTAATATCGTATATTATCTTTCTAAGGTGAAAGAATTCAATGCTAATTATTTAAGATATATTATTCCTTTATGGATCGCTATTTTATTAACAGTATTTCTTTTAAATTTAGATATGTATGTTAATTCGTATCTATCAGGTAAAAAGTATAGAATAAGCATAATCTTTGTCTCTCAATTAATTCTTTTCTTGTCTTTAGCAATCTTCATAATTTCTATCACATATGAGGATGAAGATATTATTGATTTAAATTATCCTTCAATTCTTAAATCAAGAAAAGGTAAAATTGAAATTGGTAAAATATTAAATCGCAATATTATTAAGCACGCATTTTTCCTTTCTCTTGAAGATCTTGAAAAGCATATGTTTATATGTGGGTCAACTGGGATGGGAAAAAGCAATTTTGTTCAAAATTTTTTAATTAATTTTAAAAAGCAATATGATATCCCCTTTCTGCTTATTGAATTTAAAGGTGAATATGTCTTTCTAAAAAATCATATTAAAGATATATTAATTTTAAGACCTGGCGAGAACTTTTCAATCAATATATTTGATCCTGAAGGAGCTCATCCTGAAATCCATGCAGAAAGAATTTTTGATATTTTAAAGAGCGGGCAATTCTTGGATGAAACTGCGGACTATTCCCCTCAAATGCAAAAGGCTTTAGTGGATGTATTAACGGAAGTATGTAAGAATAAAAACCTTCAGAATTGGGAAGGATTTTATAAACAATGTGGAATATATTTGAAAAAAGAGCGAAATAAAGTGCCCATGCTGGCGCAAACCTTAATAAGCATCAGAAATAGAATTAGACGATTCTCTATTGGTCCCTTGAAAGCTATTTTTGGTATGAAAACCGAATTTAAAATAAAAGAGCTCTTTAAAAGAAATATTATTATTGATTTAAGTTCCATTATCCGGTTAGGCGGGGAAAAGAAAGACGCCTTATTCTTTCTCAACATGATTTTAAAGTATTTATGGGATGAAAATCTCACCAAAGGAAGTAGAGGATATAAAGGAATAAAGCATATTACAGTGGTGGAAGATGCCCAATATTTCGCTCCCAAGGATATTACTAATCAGACGAAATTATCCACTTACCTTGAAGATATCGCTTTATTACAAAGAGGTACTGGTGAATGTTTAATTTCAATCGCCACACGCCCCCAAGTAAGTGAGGAAATATTAGCAAATTGTGGAGTATTGCTTATTTTTAAAAATCATATGGAAAAACAATTCCAATGTGAATTATTAAATCTTGATGAAGAATATGAATATTATTTATCCATCTTAAAAAAAGGGGATAGTATTATAAGAACTAATTCTGTAAAGAGACCATTCTTATTACAAATCCCTCATATTCAAAGAGTTTCAAAAAATAAAAAAATAAAACATAAAAAGGAAAAAATTGATTTAAAAATAGATCATGGTGATTCTGAATTTGAAGAGTTTGATAAATTTGAAGAATTTGAACAATTGATAAAAAAGATTCATGAAAATGAAAAAAAGTAGAGAATTTCTCTAATATAAAAAAATATCCTTAATTCGTTAAATAAAATATTATTTTTTGTTCATAGCTTCTGTAAATACATTTTCCTTGCTTATAACTTGCCAAGTTCTCCAACCGTTATCAACCTTTTCTTTTGCTTTTTTAATGAACTTATTATATCCTATTTCTCGGCACTGTTTTAAATTATTAATATTATCTTTATTATAGCGTCGGCAGATCATTTCCATCATGGTTCCTTTATCGCTCATTGGCATTGGACTGGGATTTACATGTGGACAGGGTGTTTCTGAATTAGGATTATAATCTTCACATTCAGCGCAAGTCCAATATCCTTTTGATTTGACACACTGGGCAATCCCACAAATTTTAGATGGACCACCTCCCAAAAAACATCCCGGACATTGCTGTTTGCCTTCTGTTTTTATGAATTTTTCTAATGTTTTTAAAGCTCCAGCTATTCCTCTATAACCAAATAAAGGTCCAATATCCTCCATATTACTCCCTTTCCAGATTTCATATAGCTTTTTGGCTGCTTCCATTCCTTCCCCGAGATGAGTATCACAACCTGCGCATAAGATACCGCATGGTGCTAAAATACCTCTATCCTCTTCTTTCACATCTTCTAATTTTAAGCTCATTTAAATACCCTCCAACTCAATTTAATTATCAAATTATAACTTTTTGTATTTTAATAAAAGATTATTAAATTTATAATAGAATATGTGATAATAATTAATTTAAACATATTCTACTATGAGGTTTATCAGAATTCATATACTAAAGATTTAAAATACTTATATTTTATAATATAATCATAAAATAAAAAGATATAAATCTTAAATATTAAATATATCGATATTATAAAGAAAATTTAATATGAACTAATAATATTTGATTTATTAGTCAAAAATAGGGGAAATATATCGTAAATTAAGGCTTAAAATCTTTTAAAACTTAATAAAACAAAAAGCTCTCAAAAAAGTTTTATGAATAAGAAAAACGAATCAGATATAAGGGAAAGAGTTATAGGATTACTAGATTCTGCACCTCTTGGAATATTAATAATTCAAGATAATAAATTCATATATGTGAATAAGCCATGTTTGATTTATTCAGGATATAAAAGAAAAGAAGTTATAGGTAAGGACTATAAAAAATTTTTAAAAGATGTACATCCAGATGATAGAGATTTCGTGGAAAATCAGATAGAAATAAAACAAAAGGGAAAGCCAGGTCAATTTATCCATTACCAATTTAGATTTTTTACTAAAACAGGAGAAATGATGTGGTTAGATAATTATTCCACTATAATACAATTTGAAAGTAAACCAGCATACCTAATTATACTTACGGATATAACTTCACAAAAGAAAAAGGATGAAATACTAAAATATTATGAAATGGCTATCGAAGGCTCAAATGATCTTATTGCTGGTATTAATAAGAATTATGAATATGTGTTTGTGAATAAAACCTTATTGGAATATAATCAACTTGAGAGAGAAAATGTTATAGGTCATCATGTAAGAGAAATATTAGGTGATCAACTTTTTAGTAAGTCAAAATCATATATCGATAGATCTTTTAAGGGGGAGACAATAACTTTTGAATTGAATAAAAGATATAATAATATGGGAAAACGCAATTTATTAGTAAATTACTATCCAGTGAAAGATGAAACAGGAGATTATTTATTTATTGTAGCTACAATTCGAGACATTACAAGTCGAAAGAAGACCAAACAAAAATTAGAACATATCAAAAGGGAATTTCAGAATTTAATTGAGAGTTCGCCATATAGTATTATGCTTGTAAATCAAGAAGCTAAAATTGTTAATATAAACAAGAAATTTACTGAAGTTTTTGGTTTCACGAAAGATGAAATGATTGGAACTAATTTTTTTAGCTTATCAATTTTGCCACCTGACATGATGGATTTGCTTAAGGAAAGATTTCGGAGGTATCTCAAAGGAAAGAAAGTAAAGCCCATACAACTCAAAGTTACTAATAAAAAGGGTGAAGTAATTCATGTTGATCCAAGAGTATGCATACTTCGTACAGAGGATGAAGAACTTTTTCACCTCTCAATTAAAGATATTACAGAACAAAAGCAAGCGGAGCAAGCCTTAATGGAATCAAGAGAAAAATATCGGTATGCATATAAAAATTCTGAGTTTTATAAAGATTTATTGGCTCATGATATGGCTAATATCATTAACAATGTTAAAATGTCTTTGGAACTCGCAGAAATAAAACTAAACAAAACTTCTATATCTAAAGAAATAAAAGAATTATTAAATTTAGTCAATTCTCAAATACAACGTGGAATTAATTTAATCATAAATATCCGAAATTTGTCTCGCTTTGAAAGTGAAAAAATAGAGATCAAAAAAATAAATCCATTAGCTCTTTTAAAAAATATTATTAATAAAAATACTATATTGAATCAAAAAGATATTTCTATATCTATAGATGCTTCAGATGAAGATTTATATGTATTGGCAGGACCATTCTTAGCGGATGCCATTGAAAATATTCTCATAAATGGCATTCAACATAATAATTCTGAACATCCTACAGTTACAGTAAAAATATATAAGATTGAAGATAATAGTGATGAACTCATAAGATTCGATTTTATAGATAATGGTGTTGGAATTCCTAAGGAAATGAGGGAGAAAATTTTTTCTAGAAATCATAAAATTAACTATAATTCCAAAGGAATGGGTATTGGACTGTATCTCGTAAAAAAAATAATAGAGGCGTACAATGGAAAAATTTGGATTGAGCCGCGGGTGAAGAGAGATCCCTCGAAAGGAAGCATATTCTCATTGGTTTTACCTGCTAAAGAATAAAGAGAAAATAATATTTTAATAAATCTCTATAAATTATTTTATTCGATCCGATTCTGATTTTATTTTTTAGAACCCTCCTATAAATTCTTTCAATTTCTAATCAGAAATATTAACTAAACAGAACCATAGTAAAATATTTATATTAGAAGATAATAAAATTACCATATAATATTCAATTAAATGGTGATTAAAAATGGTTCATATTAGAGAAGAAGGAAAATTTAATGATAATGCTTATTTATTAGATGCCGAATTTTTAAAAACCGAAAAAACCTTTGGGATTTACGTTATTGAAAATGACGGAATGCGAATGATGATTGATGCGGGAGAAGCCTTAAGTGTAAGAAAAATTATTAAGAAATTAAAAGCATTTGATATCTATCCTGTTCATAAGATACTTTTAACTCATGTACATTGGGATCATGTTCAAGGAGTGCCTAAGATTAAAAGACTTATGAAAGAAGTAGATATTGAATTACTAGCACATGAAAATGGAATAAAACCATTAAAAAATCCAACAAGACTGAATGAATTCTTTGGATATCATATAGATCCAATTGAAGATGTAACAACCTTAAAACAAGATGATATAATTGATTTAAATGGACTGGAATTAAAAGTGCATGAATTTTTTGGACATACTCCCGACTCTATAGCTATCCAAGATATGAAAAATAGAATTATTTATGTGGGAGATGCCATCCTCGACAAGATTGATAAAGAAACCTTTGTCCCAGTGTTATTTGGGTGTGATTTTGATGAAGAGACTTTGCTCGAGACATATCAAAAACTTAGAAATTTGAAAGATGAGCTTGATGCAATTGCGGTTGCTCACTATGGTGTTTGGAAAGGGGATGATTTTGAGAAATTCTTAAATGAAATGGAAGATCTCCATTTTAAAGCTAAAAATTTACTTATCCAATCATACAATGAAAATCCATCTGTAGAATATATAACTAAAGAATATCACGATAAACTTATTCCAAATTCCGAAATCTTTTCCTTAGAACATTTAATGGGCTTACAATGGAATATAGAACAACATATTGATACTTTAAAAGAAAAGGGATATATAGAATAATTCGCATTATAGATTAGATTTCGTGTGATTTTCATACTGGAAAAAAAATCTGTAATACTATAAAGGAAGAATTTAAATATTACTGAAGTTATTTAAAACTTGACAGTATATCATTTACATATCTGTCAAGAAAATAGGGAAACCTTGCTTAAATCCCTGGATTTTTGTCTTTTGGTGTTCTACTTTAATTATTTAAAGTAGAAATCTTCTTTATCTCTCCCTGTTAGGTATGATTGTAAGCGAGGGGCTCTATTTTCTACTCTTTTTTTTAATAAAATAATTTTAAGATAAAATGTGCAATTAAATTAAAAAAAACGATACCTTTAATGCCACCATCATAAAAAGAGTAAAACAAAAATTTTTTAGAATTGCTGATTAATCTCAAAGCGATGGCTTAAATTTTTCTATCTTTGTAATTCATTATTATCCATAATTTCTAGCCCCGCATATCTGCCTCGGTCCTCAAATATTAGTTTTTCATTTTTCCTATCAATAAGGCTTACATTAATATTTGAATTCATACTCTCAAAACAATGTCCTCTCATCTCCCCCAAAGAGGGGGCTTTCATATCGGTTGGCCTTTCTTGAATTGCGTTAATTTTGAATTGATATTTCTTGTCTTCTCCCATAATAAATACTTTATTTCCATTAACTTGAACCGTTCTTAACTTTGCGCGGGTGTATGTGGCAAAATTATAAATTTTTCCATTATGCCATATTGCGCAAAAATAACCTGTAAATTTAAATCCTAAAAACGGAATACTGGCCACTGATAATAAAAATGAGAGCTTTGGTTCTGAAAAATGATTCGATTGCATCCATATCCAAGAAGTCGGAAAAGATGATCCCCAATCTTTTTCAATATACCCTTTACTTCCCTCTCTAAAAAGAGCTTTATTATTATTTATTAAAAAGCTGCCAAGAATATCATGATTCATACTCACTATTCCATGCTTTGTTTGCATCGGAAAATATGAAAAAAATCCCATAATTCCAGGAGAGAGGAATTTCTTCGGCCATTGGACTAAATTTTTGAAAATTAAATCTCCTTTAATTCTTTTCCCTTGTTGATTAATGTCTAAATGAATTTCTTGGGATGAGAAAAAATTATTTCCTATGCTCACTTCAAATTTGTCTTCAGAAGCTTGAAAATCATTCACATCATACGTAAAATAATTATATTCTCCTTTAATCCCATCAAAAAATTGAATAAAACTATGAGACGTATTATTCTTCTTATCTAAGGCGATCCCAGGGATGATGGCATAGATATTTGAGCCGTCTTGATTTACCATTTTGAAATACCAACCTTCAAAATATGATTTCTTCTTTTTATTCCCTTGAAAGATTTCAGGATTCCCTAATTTTTTCCATTTCCCCATTATTTTATAAATTTTCCCTTCATGATTATTTGGATTTGGTAATGATCTTCTTTTTTTAAAGCTATGTTTAATAGAAAATAAAATTAAAATTTTGTTGAGATTAGGTATCAAAAAATAAGCAAATTAGAGATTATTTAATAAATATAATCTATTTAACCTTTTTTGCTTCTTACTTCAATTAAAAGAATTATGGTATAAAAAAACAAAAAGAAATAATAAAAAAAAATTTTAAATTTCTTTGATTTAAGATTAAAATTACATACTTGTTGTTGTTCTCTGTTCTGGGGCCTTCTCTTTAATAATTAGATAAATAGAGATTGCTACTGAGCCTATTGCAGAAATCAAAACTAAATAAAATCCTGCCAAAGGTTTTGCTTTAGTAGTCATTTCCAGCCATATGTTACCATCTATTAGCAATGATAACATTTCATGAAGTGTTTTAATTCCTCCGATGACTTGGGTACTGAATAAGATGTATTCAATTATGATTACTGCAGTCGCTGCAGCACCTAAGACTATGAATATAATCGCAAGAATATTAGAACCCTCACCAAGGATACTATCTGCTCCCGAAATAACACCTGCATCTTTTAAGAGCTTTGAAACTCCAAAAAGCGCAATAAGAATTCCTGCTACTAATACTATCACCATAAGCCCAGGTAAGATTGGAGAGGCAATCATTGCATCATATAATGAGGCGTAAAGAAGATCATATAATCCAATAAAAGTGAGTATTATTTCATATATATTAAAGTAATCAACAATGAATCTACCTAAAAGTGGATTATATTGCACATCTATATAGCTTAATGTGATGAAAGGGCCACTATTGAGATTTATACCAAGAAAACCGAAATCTAAAGTTCCCAATCCGATTGGAAGCATTGATCCAATAAAGATTAAAACCCCTACTGTAATTAATACAATGTAAAGTATATAACTGATTAGTTTATTTGTGTCCATTTTTTTACCTATAAATTATGTTATTATATTATTTTCATTTAGTCATAAATACATATAAACCTTTTTATTACACGGGCAAAAGGTTAAATTTAATTTTTAAAAAGTCATAAATTACTAGATTCTTAATTTATTTCATTGTTTTTAATATTAATTGAATGAGGTATAATTTGCTATTATAATATCTAAATAAAAATCAATATTGATTAATTACCACATATCATACTTAGGTTCTCTTTTAGCTAATAGTGAAAAGGCACCTTCAGGAGCATCTTTTGTGTTTAACATTATGATTTGATTTCTGTTTTCAAGATTAATTGCTGCTTCTAATGAGGGGGCATTTAAATTTAGATTTAAGGCTTCCTTTGTTAGCCTTACTCCCATAGGACTTCTACTTAAAATAATTTTTGCTGTTTTAATCGCCTCCTCCAAGAGGTTATCATTAGGGACCACTCTTGAGATTAAGCCTATTTTTTCCGCTTCATGAGCATCCATATCTCTGCCCGTGTACATAAATTCTGCAGCCCTTGAAAACCCGATTAAACGAGGAAGCCAATAAGAACTGCCCATATCAGTTCCTGATACACCAATTTTAATGAATGCATTACAAAATATTGCGCTTTCTGCCGCTATTTTTATATCTGAAGCTAACACCATACCTAATCCTCCTCCATACGCTGGTCCATTCACCGCAGCAATAATGGGCTGAGGTATTTTTCTTAACTTCACCATGATTTCTGAGAGCTTTTTTTGGGCAATTATGGATCTTTTTACTAAATCTGTAGATTTCATATACTCGAATTTATGATATTCTTCGGGAACTCGTTTTTTCGCAAGTATTTGGCTTTCTTTTAAATCAAGTCCTGATGAAAAACCTCTCCCTTCTCCAGTTAGAACGACAATTCGGATTTTATAATTCTCCTCTAAAGTAGTAAGATAATATAGCATCTCTTCCGTAAATTGTAAAGACATAGCGTTTAAGCTATCTGGTCGATTAAATGTTATAATCGCAATTCCATCTTCTCTTTCTTCAGTCTTTAATGTTTCATATTCCTTCATACTCTAAAAATAAGATTGGTATAAATTAAAATTAATTAATGCTCAAATTAAAAAAGCATTTCTTCATTTATGCTTAAATTCTAAAAAGTATAAGAAGATATAGCATAAATTAAATTATAATTAAAAATAACCATAATAATAAGAAAAGGAAAATAAAAAATAAAGAAAAATAATAAGAGTCGATATTTACATCATATTCCTAATAAATCTAAATTAATTATATCACTATTACTTGGATTTTGTTTGAACTT
>Ga0102944_1002540_pt1 | contig 10581 bp, 9 predicted proteins | sample SalPonD_shore_MG_FD_78172 | JGI IMG/M metagenome (GOLD analysis project Ga0102944, IMG submission 78172) | Salt pond soil microbial communities from South San Francisco under conditions of wetland restoration - Salt Pond MetaG... | ecosystem: Environmental > Aquatic > Marine > Intertidal zone >... | reverse complement strand
GGCACGAACGTGATGGCCCAGACCAACTGGTGGGCGCCGGTGTACCCGACGACACCGGAACGCACGATCGCCCTGTACCCGACGTACTTCCGGCGCGTCATCGCGAACGACAGCGAGGGCTGGGATTTCCGCGAGCTGTTGCGCTGCCTGCGCGAGCAGGGTCCGGAGCCGGATTACCCCTTCCTGCCGCTCGCGAGCGAGGTCCCGCCGCAAGACGAGGCATTGCCGGTCAGCCTCGTGCCCGGCGATCTGATGTGCTTCTCGGGCGCGCACCTGCACGCGAGCGTGCCGAACCATACCGACCGTACCCGCCTCTCGTTCGAGACGCGTACGGCCAACGGCGACGACGCGCTGGCCGGACGCGGCGCGCCGAACGTCGACGGCCGCGCCGTGCGCACGGCGTACCAGTTGTTCCGCCGGCTCGAGGATCGCGAGAAGCTGGGCGAGATGGTGTAGGGACGATCCCTGGCGCGAGAAGACTCGACGGCAGATCTTGCTACGCGCTCCGTTATTCCATATTCTGGAATAACGAATATGGAATGGTAGAGCGATGCAACTCAAACCACAGGACGTGTTGGTCGCCCTCAAGCTCGTCTCTCTGGGGGGCGAGCGCCAGTGGACGTATGCGCAACTCGCGATGGCGCTGGACATGAGCGTCTCGCAGGCGCACGCGGCGGTGCGCAGAGGGCTGACGGCCCAGCTTCTCGTCAACGACGATGGCGCAATCGTCCCGCACGTGGGCAACCTCGAAGAATTCCTGGTGCACGGCATCCGGTTCGTATTCGTGCCGGAGCTTGGCGAGCTTACGCGGGGCATCCCGACCGCGCATGGGGCGCCGCCACTCCGGCAGCAAGTACAAGCGGGCGACACCCCGCCACCCGTGTGGCCCCACCCGCGCGGCGAAGTCCGAGGACTCTCGTTCTCACCGCTGTTCCGATCCGTACCGGAAGCGGCGCGAGCGGATCGAGCCTTGTACGAGCTTCTCGCGCTCGTCGATGGTATCCGGGGAGGCCGTGCACGCGAGCGAAAGCTGGCCGCGACGATGCTGGCCGGGAAGCTGGGGGCTGCTCATGCACGCGACTGATCCCAATGTCGGAATGTTCGAGGCCGTGCTCGAGCGACTGGGCGCAATCGCCGAGGAAATGGTGTTCGTCGGTGGTTGTGCCGCGGGGCTACTGATCACGGATCAGGCAGCTCCCGCTCTTCGTCCCACACAAGACGTGGATGCGATCGTCGAAGTCGTGTCCCTCCGACAGTATCATCAGCTCGCTTCGCGCCTCCGTTCCCACGGCTTTCGGGAAGACGACGCCGACGACGGCCACATTGCCCGGTGGTGTGCGGATCGTCTGGTGCTGGACGTCATGCCCACGGATGCGGCTGTGCTCGGTTTTGGTAACCGCTGGTATACGACCGCTTTTCATGGCGCACGGCGAGTGACATTGCCGAGTGGCCGAGAGGCACGACTTGTTTCTGCGCCGGCATTCATTGCGACAAAGCTGGCTGCGTTCGAGGACCGCGGGAACGGTGACTACGCGGCCAGCCACGATCTGGAGGATGTGATTGCCGTCGTCGACGGGCGACCGGAAATCGTCGAAGACATCAGGCAAGCCGACGCCGCGCTTCGCGAGCATCTGGCGCGGAGCTTGTCGGGTCTCCTGGAACAGCTCGCATTCCGCCAGGCTCTACCGGGCTTCCTCCCGCCCGATTCAGCCGCGCAAGGTCGGCGGGACCTGATCGAATCGCGCCTCCAGGAAGCCGCAACACTCGACGCCTGAGTGATCGGCCCAAGCCGGGCGAGCCGGCGGGTGACTGTGTTTCGGCCCTGAGGTCTCGCGCTGCTCGTCACACCCGCTCGCCGCGCTCGAGCCGGGCAAGGAACTCTTCTGCTTGCGCCCATGATGCTCGGCGCCGTTCGGCATCCATGCGGTCGAGGTTGCGGTACGGCATGCGCATGCGGTGGTTGTTCGAGAGCCGCTCGCGCTGGCGCATGAGGAAGTGCCAGTACAAGGCATTGAACGGGCAGGCATCGGGGCCGATCGTCTCGTTCACGTTGTACCGGCAGTGCCGGCAGTAAGTCCGACATGCGGTGGATGTACTTGCCGCTGGCCGCGCACGGCTTGGAGCCGAGCAATCCGCCGTCCGCAAACAGCGCCATGCCAAGCGTGTTGGGCAGTTCCACCCATTCGTAGGCGTCGGCGTACACGACGAGATACCACTCGCACACCTCGGCTGGCTCGATGCCCGCGAGCAGGGCGAAGTTGCCCGTGACCATCAGGCGCTGGATGTGATGCGCGTAGGCGTGCCGCTGCGTGCCCGCAATCGTCTCGTGCAGGCAGTGCATGTCGGTGTCTCCGGTCCAGTAGAACCAGGGCAGCGGCCGATGCTGGTCGAGCGCGTTGCGTTGCGCGTATTCCGGCATGGTATGCCAGTAGACGCCGCGCACGTACTCGCGCCAGCCGAGGATCTGGCGCACGAAGCCCTCCACGGCGTTGAGCGGTGCACGGCCGTCGCGCCACGCCTGTTCCGCGCGCGCGACAAGATCGCGTGCGCCGAGCAGGCCGAGATTGAGATACGGCGAGAGCACGCTGTGGAACAGCCCAGGTGCGCCGGTGCGCATCGCGTCCTGGTCGTCGCCGAAGACCGGCAGCGCGTGCGCAAGGAAGCGATCCCGCGCGCGCTCGGCTTCGGCGCGGGTGATGGCGTCGGGCACGAAGCGCGGTGGTTCCGGGATGTCCAGCCCGTCCTTCGGCAGTGGCTGGCGGTTGTCGCGATCGTAGTTCCAGCGTCCGCCCGCCGGCCGACCGTCGGCATCAAGCAGCACGCCGTGACGCTTGCGCATGCCGCGATAGAAGTCCTCCATGCGCAGCAGCCGCCGTCCGGCGGTCCAGCGCTCGAAGGCCTCACGGCTGCAGAGAAAGCGATCGTCCGCGTGGCGGTATACGGGCACACCGAGGGCGCGCGGCCAGTCGTCCAGTTCGTGCGCGAGGCGCCATTCGCCCGGTTCGGTCACGTGCACGCTACCGGCGTCATGGCGCTGCAGCGCACGGATCACCTCGCCCTGCAGCGTGCCCGTGTTGCCCGGATCGTCGAGCGCGATGTAATCGACGCTCCAGCCGGCGGCGTGCAGCTCGGCGGCGAAGTGGCGCATGGCCGCGAACACCAGGGTGATCTTCTGCGGGTGATGTGCGACGTACTCGGCCTCCGCGGTTACCTCCGCGAGCAGGACGACGTGGTCGCCGCGATCGCTCGCGCGCAGCGCGGCGATGGCGGGATCGAGTTGGTCGCCGAGGACGAGGGTGACCGCGGTCATGCGGGCGAGTCTGGGCAGTCGATGCGGATCATGCGGGCCGGTTCGCCGGCCCCGAGCGGCGGGATTCAGGGACCCGGGGCCGGCTCGGGTGCCGGCCCCGGGTACGACGGCTCAGGCGGCGGGGGCCGAGCCGGCGCTTGCGGTGGCGGCGGCTTCGCCTTCCTCGCCGAACACCTCCTTGTTGGCCGCGTACACGGCGCCGGCCATCACCGGGATGAGGATCAGGAACCCGAGCCCCAGCGGGATGGCGGCGACGATCGACAGCAGGAGGTACACGATCGCGAACACGATGAACGCGCCGATGTTGCCGATCGAGGCCTGCAGGCTCTCCTTCACCGCCGTGGCGGGCGAGGCGGCGTTGAACATCACGCGTGGGATCGCGAACAGCATCAGCGCGCCGACGACGATGCCGAGGATCACGCCCAGGGCCATCAGCGTCAGGCCGCCGCCGGCCAGCACGCCCAGCGCGGCATCGCGCGAGCCGGCCGCGGCGCCGGTGCCGACGGCGCCGGCCACGAGCATGCCGGTCAGCACGGCCATGACGATGCCGGCCGCGAGCGGCACGAGCCCGAGCAGGATCATGGGCCCGGCGCGGCCGGACTCGCGAAACGCCTGGAACAGGTGGCCGATTTCCAGTGACCGGTCCTGGTCGAGCTCGCGCGCGCCGTAGATCAGTCCGCCGAACAGGGCCGGGCCGAGCAGCGCGGCGGCCAGCCCGCCGATCAGCGGGATGAAGCTCAGCACCAGGTAGATGATCCCGAAGAGCAGGGCCATCACGATCCAGAGCCCGGCGCTTTGCGTGAACAGCGACCAGCCCTGCCCGAACCAGCTCGCGCCGGCCCCCGCGCTTACATTCTTGTACGCCATTGTTGTTTTCTCCCTCCGTTTCACGGTTGTACCGACCGCCGTGTCGCGTTGTTGTGCAGTCCGCCCGGGCAGGCCCGTGTGCGGGGCGCTTCGACAGCCAGTGTACTGATGGTAGCTGGCCCTCGGCGCGCGAGCGAACGACGGGTTCACAGATTGCGTCGGCGGGCGTTGCGGGCGGCTGGCCACGTGCACGGTGGCACGCATTGCGACGCCCCTCGGGCGGATGCCTGGCGTGTACGACGCCACACCACAGCACGACCGCGTGGGGGCGTGAAAATTTCTTAATGTGCCCGTTCATTTTCCACGGTGCAGAATTCCGCGCGTCAGAGGAACTCTGCAGTTTCCCCGCGGGAGGCGAAAACCGAGGTCCCGCAGCGGGGCGGGACGGGCAAACAACAGGAGGATCGAGCATGCGTTACGTACGCGGGGCCCTGGTCATGGTCCTGTGCGCGCTGAGTCTCAGCGCGACGGCCGCGGAAACGCACTACAAGGGTCTCACCCTCGAAACACCCTACCCCACGCAAACCCTTCAGCTCTCCAAGACGGTCACGGTACCGCTCACGGTGCACAACTACGGCCTGGCTCCGCAGAAGGTCGACCTCTCGGTCGAGCGCCTGCCGTCGGGCTGGAAGGCGCACTTCATGGGCAACAACCGCGATGTCGGTTCCGTGTTCGTCGGCTCCGACGACACGCGCAGCGTCTCGCTCAAGCTGACGCCCGGGCCGGACGCGAAGACCGGCCCCGAGTACCACGTGCGGCTGCACGCGCGCGGTACGTCGGCCGCGTCGACGCTGCCGCTGGCGCTGAGCTTCACGAAGGCGCCGCCGGCGGTGCTGAAGATGCAGACGGATCTGCCCAAGCTGAAGGGCAACGCCTCGACGACCTTCACGTACCACCTCACGCTCGATAACCAGAGTGACGACCGCATCAGCGTGAACCTGGCGGCCCAGGCGCCGCAGGGCTTCGAGGTGAACTTCTCGCCGCAGTTCGGCTCCGCGAACGTGACCAGCCTGCCCATCAAGGCGGGTGCGTCGAAGAAGGTCGATGTGAAGGTGAAGTTGCCGCACAACGCCAGCGGCGACTCGTACCCGATCAAGGTCGTCGCGAAGGCGGGCAAGCTGGCGGCAAGCACAACGCTCACGGCGGTGGTGACCGGCTCGCCGAGCCTGCACCTGAGCACGCCCCAGGGGCGGCTCTCGGGCAGCGCCTACGCCGGCAAGACCACGCCCGTGCACCTGGTGCTCTCCAACACCGGTGGCGCACCGGCGCACAACGTCCGGCTCAACGCCCAATCGCCCAGCCACTGGCAGGTCAACTTCAAGCCCTCGGAGATCCCGAGCGTGCCGGCCAACGGCAAGGTGAAGGTGACCGCGCAGGTGCATCCGGCCCAGAAGTCGCTCGCGGGCGATTACATGGTCAGCATCAGCGCGCGCAGTGACCACGGGCTGGCGTCGGCCGATGCCGACTATCGGGTGACCGTGCAGACATCCACCGTCTGGGGGATCGTCGGCCTGGTGATCGTGGCGATCGCATTCGTGGTCGTCGGGTTCGCCGTGGCGCGATTCGGACGGCGATGAGCGAGGCGGCCCTCCATACCCAGGGGCTCAGCAAGCGCTACGGCCGCACGGTGGCGGTCGACGACCTCGACCTCGAGGTCCATCGCGGGGAGATCTTCGGTCTGCTCGGGCCCAACGGCTCGGGCAAGACCACGACCATCCTCATGCTGCTGGGCCTGACGGAACCGAGTGGCGGCGAGCTCAGCATCGTCGGCCTCGACCCGCGGCGCCAGCCGCTCTCGGTCAAGCGTCGCGTGGGCTATCTGCCCGATACGGTCGGCTTCTACGATGACCTGAGCGGCCGCGAAAACCTCGCGTACACGGCGGCCCTGCTCGGCATGCGCCGCGAGCTGGCGCGCGAGCCGATCGAGGCCGCGCTTGAGCGGGTCGGTCTGCCCGAGGCGGCGGGATCCCGCGTACGCACGTATTCGCGCGGCATGCGCCAGCGGCTCGGCCTGGCCGAGCTGCTGCTCAAGAATCCGGAGGTCGCCATCCTCGACGAGCCCACGCTCGGGCTCGACCCGGAGGCGGCCGACTGGTTTCTCGAGACCGTGCGTTCGTTGCGCGACGAGGGCATGACGCTGCTGCTGTCGTCGCACCTGCTGCACCAGGTGCAGTCGGTGTGCGACCGCGTCGGGCTGTTCGCCAACGGGCGCATGCTGCTCACCGGCACGCTCGATGAGTTGGCCGGCCGCGTGCTCGACGCGGCCTGGCGCATCGATCTCGAGACGCAGGTGTCCGATGGGCGCGAGCTCGATGTGGTGGCTGCGCTGCGCGCGGTGCCCGGCGTGCGCGAGGTCCAAAGCGATGCGGATGGCGGATGCACGGTGCATGCGCACCAGGACATCCGCGGACCGCTCGTGCGCGCCGTGCTCGAAGCGGGCGCGGACGTCACCGGCATCGCGCTGCACCGCCCGCAGCTCGACGAGATCTACCGCCGATACTTCGGAGCATCCACCCATGAAGCGTGAAGGCTCTCCATGGAGCGGCGTTGGTGTCGTCTGCTCGAAGGAACTGGCCGATCATCTGACCTCGGTGCGCATGCGCATCCTCGAGGTGCTGATCGTGCTGGCCGCCATCGGCGCGACCTACGTCGCCAGCGAGCAGCTGCGCGCGAGCGTGGCCGAGAGCCCGTTCGCGTTCCTGCAACTGTTCACGACCGCGCAGCAGCCGTTGCCGTCGTTCGTGTCGTTTCTCACGTTCTTCGTGCCCCTGGTCGCCATCGGTCTCGGGTTCGACGCGATCAACGGCGAGCACAACCGGGGCACGCTCAGCCGCGTGCTGGCGCAGCCGATCTATCGCGATGCCCTGATCATCGGCAAGTTCCTCGCCGCGATGGCCACCATGGCCATCGTGCTGGTGGGGCTGTGGCTGGTGACGACCGGGCTCGGCATCCTGTTCCTCGGGCTGCCGCCGAGCGGTGCATCCGTCGCCCGCGGCCTGTGCTTCCTCGTGGCCACGCTGTTCTATGCCGGCATCTGGGTCGCGGCGGCGATGCTGTGTTCGATTCTGTTCCGGCAGGCGACCACCTCGGCGCTGGCCGCCCTCGGGCTCTGGCTGCTGTTCGTGGTGATGTGGCCGATCGCGGTGCAGTTCGTCGCACAGGCGGTGCATCCGGCGCATCTCGGCGGACAGGCCCAGGCGCAGGCGCAGCAACTGTCGATGATGCTCGAGCGCATCTCGCCGAACACGCTCTACGGCGAGGCGGTAACGGCATTGTTGCACCCGACCGTGCGAACGCTGGGTCCGGTGTTCTTCTACCAGATCCAGGGCGCGATGCTCGGCAATCCGCTGCCGCTGGGCCAGAGCCTGGTCATCGTGTGGCCGCAGCTCACGAGCCTGGTGGCCGGCACGATCGGACTGTTCGTGATCATGTACCTCGTGTTCCAGCGGCGCGAGATCCGCGCCTGACTCAGACCGGCGACGACTCCAGGGAGGGAGTCGTCAGTCGGGCGGCGGGGTTTCCGATGCTGCCTCCGGGGCTCGCGTCGGCATCTCGTCGATGCGCGTGCGCCCGCGATCCCACGGGCGCAGGAACCACAGCAGCGCCAGCATCTGGCAGGTCACCACGCCGGCGAAGGCCACCCGGTAGCCGGTCGGCGCGTAGGTGTGCGTAGCCGGATTCTCCCAGACATTCAGCACGAGCCCGATGCCCCACTGCACGGCGAAGGCCGCGAGGAACACGAGCACGTTCAGCGCCGTGTTGGCCCGGCCCGTCAGTTCGCGCGGGAAGTGCTGCGACACCAGCGAATAGCACAGGCTGGCCGCCGTCGCGAGGAAGCCGACGCAGGCCAGCAGCAGCCACAGCGCCGTGCCCGTGGTGCCCACGGCGAGTGCGATCACGGTCAGCATGAACCCGCCCATGCCCGCAGCCGCGATCGTGTGCGGGCGCACGCCGAGCCGCGACAGCCGGGCGGTGAGCAGGCCCATCGCGAAGAAGCCGACGCCCATGCTGGCGGAGATCACGAGCAGGTGCGTGGCCACCGCCTCGCGCCCCAGCCCCGCGACGTCCCGCAGCCACGGCCCGGCCCAGAGCCCGTTGATCGCCAGTGACGAGCCGGACGAGATGGCCGACAGCGGCGCGATGCGCCGGAAGAAACGATCGCGGAACACCCGGCGCAGGCCGTCGAGCTGATCGCGCAGGCGCGTATCGGCCGCCGGCGCGCGATGGTCCGGCACGACGGCGAACACGGTCAGGGACGCCACGCCCGCGAAGGCGGCCAGCGCCACGAACAGCACCCGCCAGTCGACCCAGCCCAGCAGCCACTGCACCGGCACGGTCGCGCTGATTGCGCCCAGCGAGCCGACGGTGAGCAAGGCGCCGTAGACCATGGGCAGTCGCCTGGGCTCGAACCACATCGCGAAGGACTTGAACGCGGCCATCATGCAGCAGGAGACGCCGGCTCCGATCAGCGCGCGCCCGAGCGACAGTCCGGCCAGCCCGCCCGACAGGGCGAACAGGAGCGCGCCCGCGGCCGCCAGCGTGAGCAGCGCGGCCTCGACGCGCCGCGGCCCGAAGCGGTCCAGCAGGATGCCCAGCGGCAATTGCAGCAGCGCGAACGCGGCCAGGTACATGCTGGTGAGAAAACCGAGATCGGAGGCCGCGAGTCCGGCGTCGTGCACCAGGTCCGGGGCGACGACGGCATTGACCGTGCGGAACACGTACGAGAGGTAGTAGCCGGCCGCGAACGGCAGGAAGACACGCAGCACGGTCGCCAGCGGCAGGCGGGCGGCTGCGGTCGAGGCGTCACCCGGCGCCCGGGCGAGCGAGGAGGAGGACAAGCGGGAACTCCGGTGGCGCAAACCGGCGCAGTCTATCAATTCCGTCCGGGGGCGACGCGCGGGGCGTCAATGCGTTCGCGTGCGTCGCAGCGCGAGCCAGGAGTGGCCGACGAGCGTGCAGATCACGATCGTGCCGCCGAGCAGCGTCGTCGCGGGCGGCTCCTCGCCCAGCACCAGCCAGACCCAGAACGTGCCGAGAATGCTCTCGAGCACGAGGAACAGCGAGACCTCCGCCGAGGGCAGGTAGCGGGTCGCCTGCGTCATCAGTACCAGCGCGAGCGGCATCTGCAGCAGACCCATCACGGCGAGAACCCCCAGACTGTGCGCCGGCGTCGCCAGCGGGTGCGCGAACGGTGCAACGGCCAGCGCGGACAGCAGCCCGCTGCCCGCCACCACCGACAGCCGGCTCATGTCGGGCGTGCGCCGCAGCTGCGTGAAGTTGGCGCCGACGACGACGGCGAGCACCAGCGCCAGCCCGTCGCCGAGCCCGTGGCCCAGCCCGAGCGAACCGCCGAACACGATGGCAATGCCCGCGAGGGTGAGCGTCATCGCCGCCCACGTGCGCGGGGCGACCCATTCGCGCAGGAAGAGGCCCGAGAACGCCGCCGCGAAGAACGGTGCTGAGGCGAGGATCACGACCACGTTGGCCACGCGCGTGTGCATGATGGCGGTGACGAACAGGATCTGCGTCAGCCCCATGGTCGCGGCGAGTACGAGCGCCGACCCGCCGAAGGGACGCACGGCCTGCCAGGGCCAGTGCCCGCGCAATGCGCGCAGCGCCACGGTCAGCGACAGCGCGATGAGCGTGCCGCGCCAGAAGATGATGTCGATCGAGCCGATGCCCGTCAGTCGCACCAGCAGTGAGTCGAAGCTCACCACCGTCACGCCGAACGCGGCCAGCAGCGTGCCCCGGCGGTGATCCGTCGCGTACAGTGCCTGCGCCATGTGACCTCTCGAATCTCGTGGACGGCGACGCGCGCCGCCACGGATTGGTGCGCCGCGATCCCCACCGGTATGATGCGCGCGCCAGCGTATCCGAGCCGGTGCCCCGGCTCCACCCGACGCGGTTCCCCCTGGCGCGACGACACCGACATTCGTTCACGCAGTGATCGTCTTCCGGTGGCACGCCCCGCGGGGCCGCCGCATCACGATTCGTTCCGAGCCACGCATGCAACGACGCGACACGACCGCAGTACGCCCGCACCTGGTGCGCGTGATTGCCTTCGGGTTTCTCGCCACCTTCATGTCCAGCTTCGGGCAGACGTTCTTCGTGGGCCTGTTCAACCCGCACTTTCAGGCTGCGGTGGGCATCGGCGGCACGCGGCTCGGCATGCTCTACGGCGCGGCCACCCTCACCAGCGGCACGCTGCTGTTCTGGCTCGGTGGCGCGCTCGATCGCGTCTCGCTGTATCGCGCGATCGCCCTGACGCTGACGGTGTTCGTCGGTGGCTGCCTGCTGGCCGCCGTGACCGACACCCAGATCGAGCTGCTGCTGGCGTTCTTCCTGATGCGCCTCGGCGGCCAGGGCCTGATGACACACCTCGCCATCGTGACCTCGGCGCGTGG
>Ga0102944_1002539_pt1 | contig 10584 bp, 10 predicted proteins | sample SalPonD_shore_MG_FD_78172 | JGI IMG/M metagenome (GOLD analysis project Ga0102944, IMG submission 78172) | Salt pond soil microbial communities from South San Francisco under conditions of wetland restoration - Salt Pond MetaG... | ecosystem: Environmental > Aquatic > Marine > Intertidal zone >... | reverse complement strand
CTACTTTGATACTCTTCAATTCGACTTAATTTGATGTTATTTAATTTCATAATTTTATATTCTTCAATCTTATTCTTTGATATTCTTCAATATAACTTATTCAACTTGTTTCAATCTTATTATTTAATACTCTTTTAACCCGCCCGGGCGGACTAGGCAAAGCCTGGTCAATCTACTACTTTGATACTCTTCAATCTACTACTTTAATACTCTTCAATCTACTACTTTGATACTCTTCAATCTACTACTTTGATACTCTTCAACCTACTACTATAGCCAAAGCCTGGTCAATTAACTATCTCAATAATTAATTCAGTTATGTTATTTATATATTAATTGGATATATAAAATAGATAAATTTAGAATTAAATTCTTTCTTTAGGACTTCACAATTCGGATTTTGTGTTTGGTGCTTTGAGGCATCTTCGAATTACTCTCTCCGAGTTTTTTAGGACTTTTGATTTTATTACTAGCATTTTCACTTTTCAATTCAGTCCATTCATCAACCAACGCCTTAATATCTTTTTTCTTAAGTTCAATCACATCTTGAGCCACCAGATCTCGTAATACCGTTTGAATATCCGTTTTCTTAGAACTAACCAAACGATAGTTTGGTACTTTGTACATCACTTTACCATTAAATTCATATTTGTTTTTTCCAACATCTTCGACAGTTTCAACTTCAGCTTTAGGCTCTTTACTCGCATAATTGAAGACATTCAAAACCTCATTTTCACCCAAATTTTGATAAGTCTCACCGATATCGCTCATCTTCACAGGTGTTTTACGCGGTTTGATATCATTTTTTTGTGTTTTGTATACCTGAAAAGCAGCATAGACTTCTTCAATATAATATTTCTTCTTTTTAGCTTTTGCTTTCTTCAATTTAGTATAACATTCGACTTCATGCTTGAAAAGTTCAGCTGTTTTACCTTTTTGATAGTTTTTGAAAGTAATAACTGAATTTTGAAGTTCTTTCTTTGTTAATTTGCCCATTTTAACATCTTCCACTTCAGCCAGACTAGTCAACACATCAGCTGACAAGTCCTTCAGAAAATCAGCAAAAGCCTTGCTATCAGCAGTGACTCGCAGTTGATAAGAATACACCAAATCGGGATCAGTTTTCCAAGCCGTTTTAGCACCAGTCAAAGTATAGAACTTCTTATTACCCGTTTTGAGTGAATCCAAACTAACGAATTTGCGATTAGCAAAGAGTTCTTTCACTAGTTCAAGGTTATAGTCGGCCATAATTAAGCAATTTTGAGAATTTAAAAATTTGAAAAATTAAATTGAATGACTTTGAAAAGTAATTTTGTTTTTTGATAAAGAATTTAAATATCATTTTCATTTTGAAGATTTTGGAATTTTGTTGAAATTTTCTAAAATGAAAATAATATTCAATTTTCCAGTTAAAATTTGGTTGAAATTATTTTTGTATTTTTGATATCAAAATGGGTGATACTCAAAAAAATGTTTGTATGGCTTGTTGGCAAACTACCGATAAAATCATTGAATGTATGTGTAATTGGAAATGCTGTGAAGAATGTAATCAGAAATACATTTCTTTGCATTATACTGATCCTCATTGCATGAATCTGAAATGTAAAGCCAAATGGACCGAACGCTTCATGGCAATGAATTTTTCCAAGAAATGGTATAATGGGAACAAAAAAGGTCAATATCGTTATTTAACTAAATTAAAATTATTAGAACAAGAAAAAGCTCAAATACCTGTGACATTGAGTCTTTTAAATGAAATTGGTATTAATTTTACTGATAATGATCTTTTTTGGAGTGAAATTCGTTATATAATAGGAATAAATAAACCCAAATCAAATTATCAATACGTGTGTCCCTGTACCGCTGAGTGTAACGGCTTAATAGATCTTAATTATGAGTGTTTAGTTTGTAAAAATGAAGTATGTAAAAAGTGTCGAGAAATTGTAATTGACAAAGAGATACACCAATGTGACAAAAATACAGTTAAAACGATCAAAGAATTGAAAAAGAAAAGCACTAAACCATGTCCTAAATGTGCAGTAGCTATTTTCAAGATCGATGGTTGCGATCAAAGGCAAAGCCTTTAGCAAGCAAAGCTTGATAAATCAAGGTTCTGCTCTGCTTGTAAAACGAGTTTTAGTTGGCGCGATGGAACACTCGAAACGGGTGTTATTCATAATCCCCATGCTATCGCCTGGATGCAAGCTACCGGTCAACAAAACAATCCTAATCTACTCGGAAATGCCAATTTAAATGATAATCGATGTCAATTAATTGCTTTTAATAATATTATGTTTCTAATTCAATGTTATACTTCAGCTTATGAGAGTGAATTTGGACATATTAGCACCCTCCGCTCGGTTATTTTAAATATGCATCAACGCATTGGAGAATGTAGTAGTTTAAGACGTGATTTGAGGCGTAGAATTAGTCAATTAGAATTTAAAAAGGTACAATTGAGAATTAAGTATATTTATGGAATTTTCAAAAGAAAATTTTATAGAAAAGAAACTATTCGATATAAAGAAGCTCTTCAAACATATATAAACAAAAATAAACACAAATGGACCAATGGAAATGAGGAAGATCACAAGTGGGCGATGAAATTATTCAGTAATCAACGTGAAATTAAGCGTTGGCAAGCTTTTCTAGATATATTTGAAGTAATGGAAACTACTGGAATTGCCGAATTTTGGAATTTAAATGATAAATTGAAAGAAAGAAATAGTGGAAAAAAAGAATTAAAAGAATTTTTGAATAAAATGAATAAATTGAGTGATTTCGTTAATAATACCATTAAAAATGAATTACCACTCTTAGGTAAAAAGACAATTCCTGTTTTTTAACTGGAATATAGTTTTTAGAATATAAAAAAGAAAAATTAAAAGTTTTAGTATTATTATTGTATAATACTAATTGATTTAATAATAAAGTGGATAACCATAATAAGGATAGGGATAGGGGTAGGGATAACCATATCCATAACCATATCTAGGTGAAGCTAAAGCACCCAATAAAAAGCCCGTGCCTAATCCAGCAGCTAAACCAGCTCCACCTCCATAATAACCACCTCTACCGCCTCCGTGGTAATGTCCACCACCAAAACCTCCTCTACCTCCACCTCTAAAACCTCCGCCACGGCCATTTCTCAAAGTAAGTTCATTGTCCATATTATCTTCTTTTACTCTTAATTTACCTTGAATTTGTTCTTTCATTTCTGGATGCAGATAGACAAATATATCAGCCAAAGCTCTGGTAATATTACCTTTACCAGCTTTTTCAGTATCAGCAATAAAATATTTGTTATTAATTAAAGCACCAACAGCTTTATGATTGTTTTTGCGAATACCGATTATTAATAATTCAAAATTGTTCTTGGTAGCATCGATTTGATATTTATTTAGAATGGTATTTACTTTTTGAGGATTATCAGCCAAAATAGCTTTTTTAAGTTGCTTCTCTTCTAACGTTTCAGTATTTTGTGAAGTTGTCATTATTTACTTTTAAATAATGAATTTTATTTTTTAATTTGAGACTACTTTAATATTTTCAATTTAATCTTTAACAACTCTTTATTCTAATTTAAGATGCTTTATTTGATCATATTTTTGACAATACCAATCAATACATTTATTCAAACCTTCATCTAATTCAATTTCTTGTTTCCAACCCAATCCTTTTAATTTATTCGAATTCATTGTATAGCGATGGTCATTGAAAGGTCGATCTTCTATAAAATTGAGATATTCATTGGCATTCAATTTAAACTTCTGACATAACCTTCGATGAACTTCCAAGACACTAACTTCATCTTTAGAACCAATATTATAAATTTCAGAGATTTTACCTTTTAACAATATTATCTCAAAAGCTTTTACCGCGTCTGATACATATAAAAATGATCTGAGTTGCTTACCACTACCTTGAATATTACATTTCTTTTTTTGACTCAAATTCAAACAAAATAATGGCATCAGTTTGTCAGGATACTGATAAGGACCATAGACATTGTTCCCCCGAGTAATAATAACAGGCATTTTATAACTATGATAATAAGAACGTACAATATATTCAGCTCCCGCTTTAGTAGCAGCATAAGGATTAGTTGGATCCAATGAAGAATTTTCCGTTGAAATAGAATCTTTAGAACCATAAACTTCATCAGTAGAGACATGAATGAAGCGTTTAATTTCTGCCAGACGAGCCGTTTCTAGTAAACAATGAGTTGCCAGAACATTATGTTTAGTAAATTTGATTGAATTACCAAAAGAAAGATCAACGTGAGTGTAAGCAGCAAAATGAATCACTACCTCGATTGAATATCTTTTAAAAATACTTTTAAGTGATTTGATATGTAAAAGATTACACTTGACAAAATCAAAGTTAGAATGATTGAGATCGAGTTTGACAACTTCTTGCAGATTAGAACAATAGGAGAGTTTGTCTACGCCAATAAAATGGACTTTTGGATATTTTTGAATCATATACTGAGTGAAATTGAAGCCGATAAAGCCAGCACAACCGGTAATTAAAATAGTGGAGTAATTCATAGTCAAAGTTTTATTCAAAACTTGTTGAAAAGTAATTTTATGTTTTGAATAATTGAATCATTCTTTGATTGGAAAATAATTAAAAAAAAACAAGTATTAAAAATAATATCAAAATTTTTTGAATTATTTACTAAATTTTATCAAAAAAAAACAGTATTAAAACAATATCAAAATGAAGTTTGATTGGAATCAATTTCGAAGTCATGTTAAGGATACTGGTTTAACTCCAACTGAAATCAAAAATCTATATCAAGACTATAAAGATGATTTAATTAGTTTGAGCGATATACCTTCAGTCAATAGAAATAGAAAAATAGTTCCTGTTAGAAGAAGATATTCTCCTCGAAGATACAATTATACTTCAAGATCTTCACATCTGGAAAATACACTTCAAAATGATGATGATCAGAATATCAAAAATTTAGCTAATCAACCCACAGAAATAGTATCTAAATTTGCAATTGATCTAAATTATAAAGATATTATCAATTTATGTCAATCTAATAAAGAATTAAATGAAAAATTGTGTAAAAACAAGTATTTCTGGTTTCAGAAATATAAGAAACAACAACTTGGTAATAAGACTTTCAAACAATATTATCAGGTTGTGTCTAGTTGGAATGAGCATTTTGTATATGTCTTAGATGAAATGATCAATTTTATTAATTTAAATTTCAAAATACAGAAAGCAGCATATCATTTTATGTTGACTGGATTAGAATTCATGTTCAAACATTACGCTTTTGAAGTCAAAGGTGATGCTTTAAGAAATTATCTTTCGAAATTCAAAACAGAAGAAGAGATTGAATATTTCTTCAGTCAAGATAATCCGGCATTACCAATTAAATTTGATTACATTCTCAACGTTTTATTAGTTCGAAAAGTTTTACATGAAACAATGATGGAGTTTAATCCTGTCACAAAAAAAATGTATAAATATTTAAATAATAATTGTGGAAATGCACCAGGAGAACTTATTATTAATAAGGAAAATTTACCTGTTTACGCTATTTTTGGTTTAAGTCAAATTAAATATCCTAACAAAAAAAATACTAGAATCGGTTTGACTGATATTCCATATTTCAAATATGATCTGATATATAATTTAGGAGAAAAGGGTGAAATTGGTTATTATAACCCCGTCGAAGTAAAATACGCTTAGATTAGTGAATTATGAGAAAAAATTATCGAAATAATTATAAAATTTCAACTGGTATACTCAGATTAGTGAATTACATGTGGTGGGTGTTGTGGGGAGTGTCAACATGCATCAATTTTACCTTATGCTGCCAAAAGAAATAGAGTAGAAATCTTCAAATATATATTAGATCATACTCAAATAGATATTAATAAAAGTTGCACTTATGGAAAAGATTCATTAGTCTATTTCATTCAAAATAATAATATTGAATTAGTCAAATATTTATTGAATAAACCCGAAGTCAAATTTAATAATAAAATGTGTCGTTCTCTTAAAACAGCATTGGAAAAAGAGTATTTTGAAGTAGTGAAGTTAATAATAATGGATAAACGCAGTAATGAAGTTAAATGTGAATTAAATATAAAATTGAGCGATTTAAACAAACTTTTCAAAGAAACTTTCTAAATAGCAATCATTAAAAAATTATCATTTAAATATTAAATGTTTAATATTTAATTAAAGTTCTATAGCATTTTCTCTAGAGATTCTATTACTTCTCTAAAAAAACAACCAGATACTTTTTTAATATTCTCGTATGAATATATCTTTGAATAGAATTCATAATTTTCCTTTCTCTTTGCTAATTCGGCTTTAACTTTTTCATTACGTTCTTTCAAAGTATCATCTTCTTTTATAATAGCTTTTTGATCAATATTATCACATTTACATTCAGATTCAAAACCCTTTCTACAATAAAAAGAATAACAACACTTATTTCCTTTTAAATTACTCAAAATTGAATCAACTCCCAATCTTTCAGTATTATAAGGTAGTTTGTTAATTGATTCAATTGTTTTTAGAAAATCAAAACCGGATATGAATTCTCTATCAACACAATCATCAACATAGTGATAAAAAATTCGTAAATTTAATATTTCGTTATTCTTGAGTCGGTTTATTTGTTCTTTGATTTTATTTAGTTTTTGATCTTTTATTTTATTTTCTTTTTCTAATTTATAGTTTTGTTCTATTAAAACATAATTTAAAGCCTGGAATTTTTTAATTTCATCATCATAAGCTTTCTTTAAATCTACTAATTCCTTTTTAGTATTTACTAATTCAGTTTCAAGTGATTGATTTGATGAAGTCATGATTAAAGTTATAGTATTTCAAATTTTTTCATAAAAAAACAAGAATTCATTTTGAAAATAGTGATTCCAAAATTGAAATAAAATCTTAAAAAATGACAAAAATTATATTTCGACCTTGAGGAATATAAAGAATTTTAGAATATTACTAAATCAAACATTTTTCCATTTTTTATTAAATATTCTTTTTCTAATAATTTTAAAACTATAATCAATGGTTTTTCAATTGATTTATAAGTTTGTGGATACTTTTTCTTGCATAAATAACGTAGAAAACGTAATTGTAAAAAAACAAAGATCATCTGACTTATACATATTTTTTCTGACCAGTTTGACCAGATAGTAATGATCATTTTTTTTAATTTATTGAAAGTTATCTGGGAAAGTAAATTATAATACAATTTCACAATATTTGAACTTTCTTTTTGTAAAGGCAAAGTAGGTAATTTTGAGGAAAAATATAAATGTTCTAAATAAGCCCAAGCAAAGTCTTGTGTCATGTCTTTGATAATTTGCTGAGGAATAATCTTACGACGATTTTGTGTTTCTAAAACTTCTGTTAATTGAATACTAAAATTATCTCTAGAAATAATTCCTAATCCAACAGAATTAGGCAAAATAATATCTAAAATTCCTGTAAAATAACTTAAAGTTGTATCAGCTGCATCTTTAGTCGTTTTTTCTATAAGAATACAAGTACAATAACTTAATCTCTCTAAATTATTAAACACTTGATTGTCATAATGTGATTTTAAAAAAAGTAAATGAATCGGAATTTGGGTAGCTTTATGTTCTAAAAGATTAAAAATAGATTGAAAGGCAGTATGACAATTATCCAAATCGACTAAAAAAATATATTGAAGAAAGGATTTCTTTTTTTCAATAATTTTTACAATTTTTTCATAAAAAAGACGACTAGAAGTTGTTGCTGTTATATATTTTGTTTTTGGAAGTTTGTAATCAATACCTAATTGAGAAAAATAAAGAGTTATAGCATCTTTGAGTAAATTTATTAATTTAACTTTAAATTCTATATTATTGAATTTGAAGTTATTAATACTACTATTATTTTTAATATTATAATGATCTAAAAAAGATTTCTTATTTCCTTTCCAACATAATTCATAGACACGAATAAGAAAATGTCCCGGTATAGTTAATATATCATATTTCATTATTTCTAATAATCGTATTTTAATTTCTATAGGTTTTAAATTAGAAATATCTCCTAAAAGAGCAATAATCATTTCTTTAGGACAAACTACTTTATCATTTTTTGTTTGAAAGGAATTATTATCATTAATATCTTTTATGTTATTAGTTGTGGGTGTAATTTTGCTATCTTTTTTTATAGTACTTGGATCAAAGTTAATAACATCAATAATAAATTTATATATTACATCTAGAACAATTCCATTAAATTTAAAAGAATAATATCGCTTAAGAAAACAAAAATTAAATAGATTACTAGCATTTACTCTAATTTCATGATAAGTATAGGTATATTTTAAAAATTGATTGCGTGGACCCAGCCACAAAAGATGCCACCATAATAAGAGCATTACTGCTGTGGGTTTTGTTTGAAAAACTTTTTGAAAATATTCTATATGATTTTGATTCAAAAGAATTTTTTTGAATTTAGAAGTAATTTCCTGAATTTCTCCTTTGATATTCCATAAATTTTTTACGCTCATGTGTTTCTTATATTTTCTCTCTAATAATCTCGTTTCTATCAAATCATATAGATAAAATTCGACATACTCAATTCTTTTTTTAAGTAAAGATGTAGATTGAAATATCTGCGATGCCAGAACTAAATATTTGGAAGTATCCATAATTTTTTATATACTGATTGTAGTTAAATTTATTCAGGTATATTTATATTTTAAATTAAGAATTCAAACCTAATAAATAGTATAATCAAGGGTTATACGATTTTTATTTGAAAAATATAATAAAAATTCATTTTCCACTCAAATAATGAATACTGATTTCAAAATTGAAATAAAATACTTAAAAAAAACATTTATAAAATGGCATCAAAAGAAGAAGTATATAAAGCATTTTTAAGTGGAGCATTTTCTACCGATTTAACTCGAGCAATTCTTAAAAAACTCGATATAGAAGATATTAAAAATAATTGTCGAGCTAAGGGTATGGAAAAAGTATGTACATCTTTGTTTTGGTTAGAAGTTTATAAAGCTAAATTCGGCAAAGATTTAAATGAAGTCTTTATTAAAGCCGCTTATTATGATAATATTGAAGTGATACAATTATTATTAAAAAATAAGAATATTGATGTATTTAAGATAAAAAATGATGTAATTAAAGCTGCGGTAGAAAATGATAGTTTAAATGTGGTCAAATTTTTGTTGAAAAATAAGATCATAGATTTAGATGATTTACTTGATTATTCTATATTGGAACTTGCAGTTAAAAATAATAGTTTAGATCTGATTAAATATTTATTACGTCTTGAAAGTACAGAGATTGATGATATATTACATCCGATGTTAGAAATGGCTATTGATAATCAAAATATCGGAATAGTAAATCTAATTTTGAAAGATAAACGTATTAAAAAAACTAATATTGATGGTAGTGACTTGTTAGATATGGCAGCAGTAACAAATAATACTGAATTAGTTAAACTCTTATTAGATAACTCTAAAATAAGTAATGCAGTTGCTGCTGCTTTGTTCACAGCTATAAAAAATAACAACTTCGAAATGTTTAAATTGTTAGTTGATAAAGGGGGAATATTCGGTAATACTTCGCTCAATGATGTTGTGTCAGATGGGAATCTAAAGATGTTAAAATACATATTAAAAAATAAAAAAGTAAATGTTTATGGTAATGAAGAATATGAAGGTTTTAACGCTTTGGATGTTGCTGTTACTAAAAATAAAACCTACATGGTCAAAACTTTATTAGCAGATGGCAGAATCAATCCAGTCAATTCATGTGATAGTATTGAAAAAGCTGCTAAAAAAGGTTATATTGATGTTTTAATATTACTTTTGAAAGATCCACGTATGAAGAATAGTAAATGTGAAATCCAAATGAAAATTAAAGATCTTATCAAATTTGCTCAGAATTACAAGTAATTATAGAAGTATATATAAAAATCCTAAACTCTCTTGCGATAAATCACTCCTTCTAATTCAATTGGTTTAATCTTTATTGATTTGGGTACTATTGAGATATCTACCATTGGCTTTTTGTGTTGATTATAATATTGAAACCACCGCTTTAAAAAAGGATCATACACACTCCACATCATCATACCCTCATCTTCATTGAATAAAGATTTTAATCGACCTAAAATAATATTTATATATATTTTTCGAATAAAATTGTTTTGTGCTAATTTTAAAATACTATCTGATTGATATAAACTTTCAAAAGTCTTTAAATCTGGATTTTCGATTCTGTTATACGCTGGAATAAAAATATTATCTTCCAATAAGGCTAAATAGAGAGTTGCTTTACCATAAATTTTGAATGAAATACTTGATTTCAAATTATCTAAAGATAATAAACCTAGAAATCCTATATTTTCCAAATCGAAATATTGGTCTAGAGCTGTTCTCAAGAGAGTAGATTCTGAATCTACATATAATTTAAAATTAAGTTCTTTCGCTATACTTGGATTTTGATTATAGATTTTAAGAAGTCTTTGAAGCCAGAATTTGTTTTTATCACATATCTTCTCTTTAAATTTAGTATTGGTGGAACACCAACT
>Ga0102944_1002538_pt1 | contig 10586 bp, 16 predicted proteins | sample SalPonD_shore_MG_FD_78172 | JGI IMG/M metagenome (GOLD analysis project Ga0102944, IMG submission 78172) | Salt pond soil microbial communities from South San Francisco under conditions of wetland restoration - Salt Pond MetaG... | ecosystem: Environmental > Aquatic > Marine > Intertidal zone >... | reverse complement strand
GCTTCCTTTAATTTGTTGTACATAATGATTGTTTTAGATTGGCGAGATCCAATACAGCCATGGGGTGGCGATTCCCGTACAGCCAAATAAAGTGAAGCTTGCGATCGCTTCAATACAGCAGCATTACTTTACCGCTATAAAAAAGGTCGTGCAAGTAAAAAAACTACCCTCATATCACGTCGATAATATGAGGGCCAAAGGAGAGTATTGATAGTCAATTATCGATATTTAATTGCCTCTTGCATTTCTTTACGAAGTTGCTCCCGCAACTCATCAGTTAATCCTTCTGCAAATGCATTCGCTCGGCTGAGTGGTGAATCTCCTTGTTGTGGAGAAACGCTTGCTAAGGGTCGTGGCTTTGCCGCATTTTTCTGCGCTCGTTCCTTATCGCCATCATATGAATTATCGGGTACAATACCTAATCGTTTAATCATGGTATAGGCTGAAACCGCTTTGCTGTACATATCACTATTAGAAGCTAAATTACTGGCAAGCTCAGGATATTTTTGTTTTAACGCTTCTATATTTTCAGCAGAAACGACTTGATCAAAATCAGGATATTGTTGCTTCAAGCGAGCTTCTGTTGACTGTAGCTGGGTTTGTTGTTCGTAATTTGAAATACGTGATTCCAATTTTTTTATATATTTTTCAACATGCCGCCATTCGGGAATATCATCAGGATTAAGATGAGGATCTTCTTCTTCCTTTTGTTTATTTTGCTCTGTCTTTTTCATTTCTTCAAGCATACGCTTCATTTCATCACGTTCTTTTTCCGCTGCTTCTTTTGATCGACGGAGCTCACGGTAATTACGTTCTTTTTCATCTTCGTTAGATTGTGCGTGCGCTTGTGCCGGTTCTTCTGATGGGGTTTCTGTAGGTGTTTCTTCTTGTTCTGCTGGTTCTTCTGGTAAAGGAGGCATTTCTATTTCTTGTCCTGGTGCCTGCTTTTCTAATTCTTGTGTCATTAAACTCCCTTATTGTTCAATAAATAAACTATCGGCTGCCTCTTTATTCATTTTTTTAGATAGCTCAATAAGTGAGCCATCATAAAATTTCAATACAAAATAAAGTAACTCTTTTTCTTCGGGTGGTACTTGTAATGCATTAGCTCGCATAATTTCACAGGTATCTTTTGAAGGAACTACCCATAAAAACTCAATATCTCCTGTATGTCTATAGCGATACACGGTTTGATCATATTCAGGTGTAGGACAGGATTGTCGTCCAAAAAAATAATTGCGTAACACATTGGGCATTAATCGTTCTTTTTTAGTAACAACAATTACAAAAAAATCAGAATGAGGAAAAAATTTCTCACATCGTTCAATACATTCCCATATATTTTTTTCATAATCTTTGTGCATCTCACGTTCAAGCTCAATTGGATCACGAGTTGGTGATTCTTTTTGTATAAGATCTGAACTTATTTTACCAACGGTAGGTCGGTAGCTCATACACTCTCCTGTTTTTATATATTTAGAAATGTATTGCACAAAAAATAGCCATAAATGAATAAAAAAGCCAAGTAAATTTTAATTGATCATTACACATTGAATTAATGCTATAGAAAGTACTATTAATAAGCGAAATGTGTGTTGACTAAATCCTTTTTATTGGTAATGTGAAAAATGAGTAAGTCATTATAACCATACTAAAGCGGGATAACTATGAACAAAACTTACAAAATATTACTTCTTTTCGGAATATCAGTTTCAGTAAATGCGATGGATAATGAGTGGTGGAATCTTGACGATCAAACGCTTGATCAAAGACAATTAGAGGGATCATCTCTGTTGGAAATGAAACAGGTATATGAAACGGCCCCTCCTTTTATAAAAGGAACTGTTGAACATTTAAAAGATCCAAACTATTACAAACCAAATGGGGCGCCAGAGTATCGTTTTTTAATGTTGCATGGTGAATCAGGATCCGGCAAGTCGACACTCGCTAAAGCTATTTCTATGTACGCTGGCTGGGATTTAGAATTTACCTGTCCCGCAGATTACCAAGTGGGAAATCGTGGAGAAGCAGCTATTAAACTACGCAATAAAATTCAAGAAATTATTTTACGCAATGCTCCTACTGTTCTGGTAATAGATGAAATAAACCAGTTACTTGAAAATAGTGAGCAAGCTAAAACCCATGATAACGATGCAACAAGTAAAGAATTATGGACCACGATGGATCGCATTAATGGTAATAATAAATTCTTTATTATTGGTACGGCTAATCGATTATATAAGGTTCCTAAACAGATTAAAACGCGTATAAAAGGACGATATTGCAACATAAATATGCCGAAAGATAGTGAAAGTAGATTAAAGATATTTAATAATATTTTATCGCGTACCCAGTTAGTATTAAATAATGAATCAACGGAGAACATGAAAACAATTCTTAACCGCTATCCTAAGTGGTCGGGTCGTGATTTTAGTGAATTTTGTTGGAAGATAAAACAAAAGTTAAATGATGAATGGAAAGTACCTAATATAACAAAAGGTACTTTTATTGAATCAAAAATGTTAGATGAAGTAGAGAATACAATGAATGATGCTGAAGAAGAAGATTTACAATACGATCATGAAGAGCTTACGGAGGAAGATCGCCAAGACCTCTATCAAGCACAAAATATGTGGCTCCAACTTTGCATGCAACGATTTCAAAAAAATACAATGATGGGATTCCGTACTAATGGACTTAAAGCAGATGATGGCAACTATATTATCGATAATACGATGACACCAAACCAGGTTAGGCTTTCAAAAAAACTACTTAACCATGAGAAATTACGCGAAAGACATTTTTAATCGTTACGGAGTAAGCTGTGAAAAAAATTATTTCACTTTTAATTGTGTTTCCTCTCATCGATTTTGGGATGGAGTTACCAAGTGTTGAAATTAAATGTGTAGAAGGAGTTTCTGAGATTATTAACTCCGTTAATACGACTGCACAAAATGTTACTATGAGTCAGTTTATGCGGAATGCTTTATTGGTAACGAGTACCTTAAAAAATCCACTCGGTACTGGGGTTTCCTATTATGCGCAAAAAGGACTTTCTGCAGCCCATCCTTTAATGCAAGAATATGTTTCTACTGCTATGAAAGGGCGTCTTGACACACTGCGCCAAAAAGCACAACAAATTAAAGATAAAATAGCTCATTCCTGGCTTCCACTCAATAAAGAACGAGCCCAATTAGAAGCACTTGAAAAAGTGATTAACTCTGATGTTTCTCAGCAATTGGAAATTATGAAATATGGTACCTATGAACAAGTGCAATGTAGTGTGCATCACATTATTACTTCTTTATTGGTTCATACAAATTCTAACTTCGAGGAACCACCAGCTTTTAACAAAGATGTTATTGATGCTTGTCGTGAGGTACTTTCAACGAATGTTAATGCGGTACCTATTGATCTTATGGACATGGTAACAACTTCTCCTCATAGCTCGGTACATCCAAGTTATTATCGTAAAGAGGTTTACCAAAAGATTTCCGCTCTTGATATAGAAAATATGGGAGTAGATAATTTTTTCGAAATAGCAGTTGAGATATTAAACGAATGTAAACAATTAACACCAATTCAGAAAAAAGCTTTTTTAGCTGAATTTTTACATGATATATTTGAAAAAAATTTAGGAGGTCGTCTGGCGAAAACATTTGGCGAACAGTTATTAATTAACCTCAAAGCAAATCAATTTTTCAAAGCAGGTAAATTTTTATGTGATTGGGCATTTGGTTATATATATCTAACCAACGAACAGCTTGACGCCCATGTTCAAGTATGGATTGATGGGTATGAAATGATTGCTCAAGCATGCAACGATATTAAAAATGGTAATGAGGCGAGAATGCATCAGATAATGAAATCGTCTGCGGACATTCTTTCATCATTTCCTAATCCAAAATTGAAAAAAATAAAATCAGTAACGACTAAAGGAGGGGGGATTGTACAAGCAATTGAAAGAATTACATAAAAAAGGCGTCCTTTTACAGACGCCCAAAGGATAGACTACTTCTTCTTTTTTTTCGGTCTTAATTCAGGATACTTGTTATACACCTTTTGACGAATGCCTTCTGGGTTAGGAGCATGGCGCGCATAAGATAAAGCTGCTTTTGCGCGCTTTAATGTGTTAATAGGATACGAATAAGCAGATGTACCACCAGCTGATCCGGCAAAATCAGGCTTTTTAACATTTTTGTATTCACCCGTATTAGAACCGCCAGGTTTATTTTCAAGTTTTTTTTCTTTTTTACGTGATATTTTTACGTTCTTAGCTACACTCACTTTCTTATTAGATTTATTTTCTTTTTTTGCCACGTTTCTTCCTTTTTACTCCTGCTTCATTAAGGGCAATCGCCATCGCTTGGCGCTTACTTTTTACCTTTGGTCCTTTTTTAGAGCCTGAACGGAGCTTTCCCGCTTTAAACTCATCAATAACTTGGCCTATCTTGTCTGATTTTTTACCCTCAGAAACTTCTTGTTTCAGCTTTTTACCACCTTTTTTATAATCTTTTTTCTTTTGGGCTGAGGATTTTTTCTTTGCCATAGTATATCCCTTTAAAAATGGAGGGATTGCTCCCTCCCTGCTTATCTTACTAGTCTCGTTTCTTCGTATTCTATCTTTTGTTTTATTTTGCGCAGCCTCTTTGGGTGCTTCATTTCATTTTGTGGAGCACCCAATATTGCATACGCAATTTTTTTAGCTTTTCCATTAGGACGAAGCATTGCTGGCATAGGTTTCCTTAATATTTTTCAGGATATTTATCTTTTTTAAGGTCACGACCATGGCTGTCTTTCCACATTTGTTCATCAACACCACGGATTGTATCATTAAGATTCATATCACCATCAACAAGGTACGGTGCTTTTGGATACTCTTTCATCATGACATTTTGTGGTAAGTTAGCCATTGCAGAATGATCTTCGCTGATCATCATACTGTCTTCTAACTCACGACGACGGCGTGGATCCATTTTATCGTAATATTCTTTCATGCCACGTGATTCATCACGACGATCTTTTTTAGATTGGTAGTATCGTTTTTTTGCCATCATCGGCTCCTTTTTGGTAGAAACTGCAATTCGTGAAATTATCTCACGGCATGCAAGGTTTAAAATATATCCTCTAACTACCGCTCAGGGTTGATTGAGCCATTTGGCCTTCTTCTTGCTGAGTGGTCTTTTCAACACTTTGTTCAAGTGATCTTAGTTTCATAACTTTTTCAAGCAAACGCAAATCAACTTCATCAATCTCTTTGACAGCTTTTACTAAGTCTAAAAGACCTCCCATTCTATCTTTCATAGCCTCAGCCTTACGCTCACCGGCAAGTGCTTGGTTTTCTTGGATACGGGATAATCGTTCATATCCAAGTCCTTCATCAGCAACTGCCCTCGCTTGGGCTAATTGAGTACGTGCCTGCTGTTCTTGCATTGATGATTGCATTTGCATTTGTTGTGCTTGTGATTGTGCTTGTTCTTCTGCTTGTACTGCTTGAATAAGTTTATTTTTATCTTGTAAAGTAGCGGCTTCGAGCAGAACATTTGATGGAACTGGTACCCCAGCTTCACGTAATTGTAAAAGTTGCGCAAATTGAAGTTGTCGTTGCGTGGTTGTATTAAATCCTTCTTCGACGGCGGCATCATAGCGACCAAATGTTTTATTATAAAACTCGGGCGATGGATCTTGCTCTGTAATTCTTTTTACTTTACCTGGTGTAAAATTGTTTTGAATCAAATCGATCATTAGTTTGCCAAGTAATTTTTGTGATCGATCAAGTTGATCAAAAAGATTTTGTAAGGTAGTCAGTCCTGCTCCTTGACGGAGCATGGAGAGGACACCAGCTTTATCATCAACAGCTGAACCTAGTAATTCTTCATTTACTCCACTAATTTCCATCACTTCACGCGCCAGTATATCAGAAAGTTGAATCATGGAAGGTGGAACTTGTGGTGGTTGTATTTGTTCAACATCTGCCATACTCGCTTCTGCTTTTAACGCAAGTCCCCGTCCTTGTCCTGAAAGAAAAACATCTTTTGGATTGACCAAAGAATCTTCTTTATATTTCCATCCAGAGTTAATCTGGCTTTCCAATATATCCAGCTCAATCGCTTTGCGACGGTTATATAAAAATTGTGCATCGCGCAAACCACGCACCATGCCTTGGACTCGATACGGGAAATACGGCATTTGCGGATTGTAATAGCCGAGAACGGGAACAAACGGATATGCATCGATCCCCATCGGATTCGGGCCATCATAGAGTACCTTTCCTTGTACAACGATTGCGAGTTTTACTGTTGGCACTTCATTATCAATTACCGTTACCTGTGGATACACTGATAAAAACTGTTTCAATTTATCGGTATCGTCACTTTTCCATTCTACTGTTTCACCCGTTTGGGTATCAACTAACAGTTTTTGCTCTCGGTAATCACGATAATAATATTCATCATACGTCAGTAAATTCGTTTGGCCATAGGAATAACTTTCTGGCATAAACTGAAACTTACCATCGCGATTATAGCCTTGACCCATGAGTTGCTCTATATCATCAGCATAGCCGGGCATTAATGAGATTGCTTCTTTTTTACTCACAAAGGTACGTTTCCATATAGCATTACAATCAGAAAGATCGTGCTTTCTAAAATAGGGATCAATTAAAAAACTATTATAGGAACAATTAGTTACCCTAATATTGCCTGCAATAGGATCTTGTCGATAATCAATCCATACTTGAAGAAGATTCATTCCCGTTACTAAAGCACCATGAAATGAATCTGATATAGTTTCAAGAACGCCTTCTTGCTGGTTAACCCAATAAAGTATCTTGGTAAACTGATCGGCCGTTAATTGATCACCATTTTCAACGGGCGTAACAATCGTTGATTTTCGATTGCGTCGCTGATGACCACTCACCATATTTATGACACGTCGGATACGATTGAAGTTAAACTGTTTTTGGCGTGAGGCGGGTAGGTTACCATAAATATCATTCCACACCGTTTGATCCCCTGCCTCAAAACGGGTATCCGTATCAGCTTCTGCCCAAAATGCCTGATTAATGGTAATACTTTCCGCGTAAAATGCCTCCATGCGTTTTAAGATGCCACGATCTTTTTCGTCGTAATATTCTGGACCTAATTGCGGAAAGATGCTCATTATCTCCCTTTTTTAAAGGAAAGCAGCCTGTAAAGTCGGGATCAGAGTGAGTAAGTCTTAAACCGAAAGCTGCTTTCCTTCATCAATGATAAAAATAGCTTATTACCGTCAGCAAGAACATAGCCAATTTTCTAGACTCTTACAATACACAATAAGGAGTCGGGGAGTTAATTGCCAAAGTACCATCGTCTTCCCGCTCTAGGAGGAGGTTCAGGAAGATTCCACTCGTCACCATTTTGGATATTATGAAAATCTTTGTATTTCATATCTTTACAATCAACCTCGTCAATAGTTGAAGGATTTGATTTTCCTTCTTTTTTATCTTTTGAGTAACTCAAAAGATAAATCCCTAATATTCCCATACTACCGGCAGCAGCTAAAAGCAATTTATTTTTATGTTTTTTAATAAATTGCTTTACATTTCGGTACTTATCCATGCATTGTAAAGAAAGTTCCGAATGTGTAGTTGAAAAAATAAAACATGAAAATATAAGTATAGAAAAGAATCTCTTCATATACTTTCTCCTTGGTTAGAGGTTGCACTTCGATGTACTATACGCTTATTTATCAAAAAGACAACCAACCAAAAATAAAGGATAAATGGTGGTTACATACATCTATAACCACGAAAATAAATTAAAGTTTTTAAAGTTTTATAGTTTCAAATTTTTCACTTACTATTTCCATTTTCTTCCTGAACATAAATAACTCTATTTTGTAGCAAGCATATATCCCTCAAAAAATAAGGAGTGTCGAAAATAAAAAATAAAAAATTTGTTCACCGGTGCTTTCATTACGATAAAATTTCATTCAGTTTCCTTCATTCAAAGATAGGTTTAGATCCTCACTTTAAATAACTACAAAGTCTTTGCTCACATTATCTTTAATATCACCTTTATCGTACATCTGTACCATGGATACGGAACAATGACCGGTTATTTTCATGATCTGATCGATTGGAATCTTATGTTGGTTTGCCATAGTTACCCACGTTGCGCGTAACATATGCGGATGAACATGGCGAATACCGGCTTTTTGAGCAGCTCTGGCAAAAGCATAGAGCACATGTCTTCTATTTACTTGCTTTTTGCGTCGTGTAACAAAAATATAATTATCATGAGCGTTTGTTGATTCTACATATGCTTTTAGCTCTGCCATAAACTGCTGAGGATACGATATTACAATCTTTCTAATTTGACCACTGGTTTTTTTTTGGAAAAAGGTAATACATCCTAAGTCCCAATCAATATTATCCCGTGTAGCTTCAAGAACTTCTGATACACGCTTTGCACCTTGCAGCATACATTTAGCTATCAATGCATCGCGCTTACTCTGTTTTTCTAACGTATCAATAAACCGATGCCATTCGGCAATGCTGAGTGCTTCAGACTCACATTTTTCATATACCTTAAAGAATGTGCTCATACTACCCGCTCCTTTTTGCGGTAATGCTTTTCTAAACTTCCCTCGTGTAGCACGCTCTAAATACCTCGTGAATGAAATATAACATGCGCAGTAGGTTTGTTTAGTCCCTTCATGCAGATCAGGGATTCTTTTAATAGCATCAATGATCATTTCATGAGGTATATCATTAAACTGCTCAATCGTTTGAGCGTTAATAATACCTCTTTTTTGGAGTTGCCGCATGGTATAGTAGTAATTTTTGGCAGTAGAGGGCGAAAGCATAGAAATCCATATGCTGATGGCGCTGGAAAGTGAGATGGGGGAGAGTGATGTTGATATGGTTTTGAGATTCACGTATTTAATTTTCTTTTGATTGTGCAATGTCGTTCAATACAGTAGTTGCGTATCAATAAATTCGTCTGGGGTAACATCAGGAAAACATTCTACCGAACATTTTTCTACATCGTTGTTATGAACGTTTTTGACATGATGATAATGATTTTCTAATTCAGCGGCCGCGAACCATGCAGAATCTGCGGCTTCATCAATTAGTTCTTTGAGCTTATAATAAGAAGGCATTATATTTCTCAAAGTGTTATCAACTAGTTTTTCATCATCAGTTTTTGGTTCTTTCTTTTGAATTTCACCTCTATTTCGTTTGCGACGATATTCTCTTATTTCTTTTATTTTTTCATTGTTAAATGGCATTTTATATTTATCACTTATTCAGCTTCCTTATTCTCTTTAAACTCAGACCATTCAACAGACGCTTTATAATCATCAAAATCCTTAGGAATAACTGCGTATAGGTAGCAATCAACCGCATATCCTCCCCATCCCGAGCCATCATCATAACGTCCTGATATAACAATATCTCCTACATCAGTAACAATTCGATATCCATACTCATTTATTGAACGTATATCTTTCACACCATAACCATGCTCAGGTTTAACGGATGGATATTCTATATCTTCGAAATAAATTGCGGCACAACACTCCCCACGTGTTCGATAAATATAAAAGTACAAATCAGTTTCAAACCGAAGAGCTGTTCCATCTTGGTTAATATAAATAGATATTAGGGAATATCCTGATTGTTTAAGTAAATCCAACTCACTCATTCAGTTCCTTTTCTTCCTTATTACACCCAAACCTACAGTAGAAAAGTGATGCTTCATAGATTTCATCGCATTTCATCCCAAGATCATGCGCATATTTTATAAAATGATATGAACAAAAACGAAATATTTGGTTATCTTTTTCGAATTCATAGAGTGCTGTTTTTTCACATTTATCACATTTCATTCAGCTTCCTTTATTCGGGCGAGAGAATATTAATCCAATCATCATTTAATATAGGAGGTACATTAGAAAATTTATATCTTATATGAGCGGGAAATACCCATTTTGATATATAAATTTTTCCTCTTACTTTATGCTTCATTTTATGAGTATGTTTTTTCGTATTATCACACAAGTAGCACACGCGAACATGAATCGGCTGAATCCTATTAGGAGGTCAGTAAATGAAAGATGCCTCTTGTCCATTACTATATTTATAAAACTTCTTTCTTTTGGCACGAGTCCTTACCCTCATTCAGGTCCTTTAATCCTTGTTTTTTCAACCAATGTAATGTGCCCATTAAAGGCTTGTTTGAAAGTTTTATAACGTTTAGTCAATACTTCTTTTTCTATATCAGCTTCATAGGGACAGCATTGAGAATTACCTTTAATTGCTTTAAATACCTTTGTTTCGTAGTACGTGGGATTTAAATCTTCATCACATCCTAGGCTTGTAAAAGATGCTTCTGTGGTTAAGGATAATCTCTTTAAAAATTCTATATATTCTCCAACAGTTGAAACAATATAACCATTAACATAAGTATTAAGTCTAAATCTACAATAATCACTTACACATAAATGACCCGCATGGGGCATATAAATTATTTCACTCATTATTTATCCAAGAATTTAAGTCTTGCACGTATTTACTGCTACATCCTTCTTTACCATTTTAT
>Ga0102944_1002537_pt1 | contig 10587 bp, 7 predicted proteins | sample SalPonD_shore_MG_FD_78172 | JGI IMG/M metagenome (GOLD analysis project Ga0102944, IMG submission 78172) | Salt pond soil microbial communities from South San Francisco under conditions of wetland restoration - Salt Pond MetaG... | ecosystem: Environmental > Aquatic > Marine > Intertidal zone >... | reverse complement strand
CTCATCGCCTACGGCTCCCAGCTCAGCAAGGATGTGGCCAAAGACGGCATCCGGGTCAACTCGGTATCACCGGGTCCCGTCTATTTCAAGGGCGGTCCCTGGGATCACATCAAGCAGGCCATGCCGGAAGCCTACGACGACGCCCTGGAAAAATGCGTCATTGGCCGCCTCGGCACCCCCGATGACATCGCCGCCGCCGCAGTGTTCCTGGCCAGCCCCTTGTCCGGCTTCACCACCAGCCAGAACCTGCACGTGGACGGCGGCTACATGCAGCACATACCGTTCTGATTAATACCAGGGAGAAACTGAAATTTAGCCACAGAGGACACAGAGATCACAGAGGAGAAAAGATTAATATTCTTATGCTCTGTGTTCTCTGTGATCTCTGTGGCTAATTGCAGTAATTGTAACCCTGCCACTGCGGTATCAGGTGGTTGCCAGTAATACCAGGTAACCCAGCGCGAACAGGGACAGGAAGACGTTGCAGAACAGGCTGTAACGGCGCAGCAGGCTGCCGGACTGCATCTCCCGGGGGACCTGGGAACCGTGCATGACCATGTGGATCATGATGGCGAAGACCGGCGTAGCCACGAAGGAGATGGTCGCGGAGACGTCGATCAGGGTCTTGAACGAGGTCATCAGGAACAGGATGGTGGCGATAATGCTGGCAGTGATGATCAGCAGCGCCGCGTTATAAACGTGCCGCCTGAATCCTTCGCGCTGTTCCGGTTCGCGTTTACCCGACTGCTGGAAGTGCCAGATGATCTCGTCGGTGATGCGGGAGAAACCGTCCAGATGGGCGATCACCGTGGAATACATGACGCTCAGCGCCATGATGCCCATGAACGGCCGGGTCCAGTTGCCCAGGGTCTGACCGTAGAGATCGATCAGCTGCGAGGCGAAGCCGCCGGGGCTGTCGACAAAGCTGATGCCCGCCCCGTGCATGAGGCCTGTCCCCAGCGTCATGAAACACAGGGACAACAGCAGCGTGGTGAGATAACCCACGTGGAAATCGACGGAGGCATCACGGGTACTGGGACGATAGCCGATGTCCCGGGCCTTGGCCTGGGACCAGAGACTGGTCATGACCGCCGCTTCCAGCGGCGCCGGCATCCACCCGAACAGGGCGATGATGAACAACGTCGTCTTCAGATCCAGTGTCTGCGGCCAGAACCGGGCTGATTCACCCCAGTTGATGTTGGGCGCCACCAGCGCCGTGGCCACCACCGTGGCGATCACCAGGAACACCATCAGCGGCTTCATCAGCAGATCCAGCCAGTGATAGCGGCCGATGATGAGCAGCACGTTGGTAACAACGAGTATGGTGATGGCAATGGCCGCCGCGCTGGGTGAGAGGGAGAACGTGGCCTTGAGGATTCCCGCCGCAACCATGGTGATGCCGGCACCGCCGACGAAGACGGTACCCAGGGCGCTGATGCAGAACAGGATCAGGGCCCAGGGTCCCAGCCGTGCGAAACCCTCGAGCATGGAAATGCCGGTAATGCTGGTATAGCGGGGGCAGAAACGGTAGGCCGGATACTTGGCCGCCATGGCCGCGAATACGATCACCACCAGCGCAAATCCGTATTCCGCACCCGCCCGGGTGGACTGTACCAGGTGCGAGGCTCCGACGGCGACGGCCGCCATGAGTATCCCCGGCCCGATGGAACGCAGCAGACTCGGTCTGTTGTTCACGGCTTACCCCCCCATGTTTTTGTTAGCAACGGCCGGGCGGCCGTCACGCCATCAGCCGCCGGCGGTCATGACATTGATCAGAGCCGCGCGGCCGCCGGCGACGGCGTCCCGGCCGCGTTGCAGGGCAGCCGCCAGGCCGGCCGGATCCTCCACCCGTTCGCCGTAGGCCCCGCAGGATTCGGCCACCTTCTCGAAGTCCGGCGACGGACCCAGATCCACCAGCGGCATCAGCGGCACCTGCGAAGATTCGCCGTCCGGATACATGGCCAGGGTGGAACGGTGGACGGCATGCCAGCGCCGGTTATTGTTGACGACGACGAGGATGGGCAATTCCATGGCGCGGGCAACGAAATGGGCGGCCACCGGGTTGCCGAACATGTAGGAACCGTCCCCGACGATGAGGATGACATCGCGATCCGGCGCTCCGAAGCGCGCACCCAGCGCCGCGCCCAGGCCGAAACCCAGTCCGCCGGCGGAGCTGGTGCCGATGAAGGTACCCGGCATGCTGAGGTCAAGGAAATCCATGGGTACGCCCAGCTCGTTGACAATGATGGTGTCGGGAGACTTGATATTATTGATGCAGTCGGCCAGCCAGGCGGGATGGATGGGCGTCTGCGAGGCGACATTGGCCACGACTTCGCGCATCTGCTCCCGGCGGCCGTGGCTGAGTGCCGCGAAGGTCTCGCGCCGGCGGGCGATAGCGCCGCCGTCGCCCGCGGACGCCTGTTGCAGCGCCGTATACAGCATGGGCAGCGCGGCCGCGGAACTGCCGGCGATGACCTGATCCATCTCGAAACCGCGTACCGGGTAACGTGTATAGATGGGATCCGCGCCCATGTGGATGAGTCTGGCCTCCGGCTTCGGCGTAACGTAGCGCGGCCACCAGGGCACATCGGCGTCCACCGCGACGATGACATCGGCCTGTTCCAGGGATTCCACGGGATGGGTGCCCAGGTACATGGGGTGATCGAGGGAAATGTTGACGTCGCGGGCGCCGGGTTCGCCGGAGTGGGCGATGCCGATGCCGAATTCATCGGCGATGCGGCCCAGCATATCCACATTGGCGAAGTGACGGCCGGCATTGGCCGTCACGATCAGGGGGTATTCCGCCTCGGCAAGGGCCGCGGCCACTTCGGCGACAGCTTCGGCCTCCGGTACCGCCGCCACCGCGCCCAGGCCGCGTTCACGGGGCCGGGTTTGCACGGACGGGGCTGACTCGCCCAGGACTTCCCGCGGCAGCACCAGGTAAGCCGGGCCGCGCGGTTCACTCATGGCGATGTCCAGCGCCCGGCCGACGATGGCATCCACGGGCTGGCCCGAACGCAATTCGTAGTCCCACTTCACGTACTCGCGCACCATGCCGCCCTGGTCGAAACTGTCCTGGCCCCAGTGAATGCTGGCATTGCGCGAGCCCTTGTCGCCCAGCTCCGTATGCGGGGTCTGGCCCGCCATCAGCAGCACCGGGATATTGTCGCGGGCGGCGTTCATCAGGGCGCACAGGGCGTTGGCGGTGCCCACGGTCACATGCACCATGACCGCCGCCGGTTTGCCCGTGACGCGGTAGTAACCACAGGCCATGGACACGGCCACGTTTTCGTGCGGCACGGTATGGAATTCCGGCACCGCCCGGCCCTGCCGGCCGGCGCTGACCAGGGCTTCGATAACGGGGGCGAAATCCGTGCCGGCGTTGGCGAAGACGTGCTCTATCCCCCGCTGCAGGAGGGCGTCGAGGAACAGCTCGGCGTTGGAGCGGGTAATGGCGGTATTCTGCTTATTCAACGGACTCTCCGGTTACAGGTTCCAGTTATGTATCGAATGATTTCAGATAATCTCTCTCACCGCAAAGCAGTATTCAACCGCTTGTCAGACTGTGCCTCTCCGTCCTCAACGGCCGGCCGTCTTGCCGTAGTCCTGGTTGGCCCGGCGGATAAGCCAGGCATGGATGGCCTCGGCGTCTGATTTGTCGAGCACGTCGGCGAAGCTGTCCATGCCGTAGGACGAGAGTACGCCCCCCAGGACGATATCCCTGAAGCGCTCATGGATCGCGGGTGTCATATGGCGGAGATCGGGAATGGTCCCGCCGCTGACGGCGTTGAAGCCGTGGCAGTTGCTGCAGTAGGCACCGTACAGCTTGCCGCCTCGTTCGGCGGTCTTGTTGCTCGCCGTGAACGGCGGCGGCTGTGGCACCGGCGCTGCCGGCGGCGGTGCCGGCAGGGAGGCATGGCCGCCCAGCTTGAAGGCGAGAACCCGGGAGGTGGCCCGGTGGACGGGCAGAAAGTGGTCGCCCATAAGCACCACGGAGCCGCCCCAGCCGGCGGCCACGGCAATGTACTGCTCGCCGTTGACGGTGTAGGTGACCGGGCCGGCCAGGGCGCCGGTGTGGATATCCTGCTGCCACAGCAGCTTGCCGGTATCCGCCCGGTAGATGGCGAAGCGCCCGTCGGCGGCGCCTTCCACCACCAGGTTGCCGGCGGTAGCCAGGGTGCCGCCGTTCCAGGGATGGCCCAGATCCACCTGCCAGACCTTCTTCTGGTGCACCGGGTCCCAGGCCAGCAGCGACCCGCCCAGCGGGGCCTTGTCCGCCCCCGGCGGCGGCGCGGCAGCGGGATTGGTGCCGATGTTCCAGCCCATGGGCTGAAACCGGAAATGGGGGTCGCGACTGTAGGCCCAGGGCATATTATTGGTGGGCAGGTACGCCAGGCCGGTGTCCGGGCTGTAGGACATGGCCTGCCAGTCGTGCCCCCCGTTAGGTCCGGGGGAGACCAGTTTGGCCTTGACCCCGTACTGCCTGGCCGGGTTCTCCCGGGGCCGGCCGGTTTTCATGTCTATGCCCGTGGCCCAGTTCACCGGGACGAAATTTTTCGCCGAGATCAGTTTGCCGGTCTTGCGGTCCAGGACGTAAAAGAAACCGTTCTTGGGTGCCTGCATGATGACCTTGCGCAGTTTGCCGTGGATCCTGAGGTCGGCCAGGATCATGGGCTGGGTCGCGGTGTAGTCCCAGCGATCGCCGGGCGTGGTCTGGTAGTGCCAGACATATTTGCCGGTGTCGGCGTTCACCGCCACGATGGAGGAGAGGAACAGGTTGTCACCGCCGCCGGGGCTGCGGATGGCGCGCGGCCAGGGGCCGCCGTTGCCGGTACCGATGTAGAGCAGGTTCAGTTCCGGATCATAGGCGAAGGAATCCCAGGGCGTTCCGCCGCCGCCGTACTTCCACCACTTTCCGTGCCAGGTTTTGGCCGCCATGGCCATGGCCCTGGATTCGAAGCCGTCGGCGGGATTGCCGGGCACCGTGTAGAAGCGCCAGATCTGCTTGCCCGTTTCCGCGTCATAAGCGGTAACATAGCCGCGTACCCCGAGCTCCGCCCCGCCGTTGCCGATGATGACCTTGCCGTCCACCACCCGCGGCGCGCCGGTGATGGAATAGGGCTCGTCTTTCGGCGTGGTTCGCACTTCCCAATCCAGTTTGCCCGTGGCCGCATCCACCGCGATGAGCCGGCCGTCCAGGATGCCCTCGTACAACTTTCCTTTCCATACCGCCAGGCCGCGGTTGACGGGACCGCAGCAGGAATACCGGATCCAGTCGCGCCGGGTGTGGGGATCATAGCGCCACAGCTCCCTGCCGGTGGCGGCATCCAGGGCATGGATAACGTTCCAGTTGCCCGTGGTATACATGACACCGTCCACCACCAGGGGAATAACCTCCAGGCCGTTGGTGGTGGGCATGTCGGTATACCAGGCCAGGCCGAGCCGGCCGGCATTCTGGTCATTGATCTGCTTGAGGGGACTGAAGTGCTGTTCACTGTAGGTACGCCCGTGGCTCAGCCAGTTGCCCGGCTCCCGGTCGGCATGGATGATGCGGGCGGCATCCACATCGGCAACGTCATGGTGCCCCAGGACAATCGCCGCGGACACCGGCCGGGCCACTGCCGGCAAGATGCATAGCAAGAATATAACTCGATACATTTATCAGGCCCGCTGAAATTCCTTAACCATTATATAGAAAGGTGTGAGGTGTGAGGGCTAAGGGGTAAAAAAACAGTATGGATGCAGTCCGGCAGTCTTCTTTTACCCCTTACACCTCACGCCTCACCATTATTCACCTGGTCAGATCGTGCCACGCCGGACTTCTCCAGCGATGTAATCCGCCTGGCGCAGAATCAGGGCAACAATGGTCAGGGTCGGATTGGCAGAGCCCGACGAGGGAAACAGGCTGCCGTCGGAAACAAACAGGTTGGCGATGTCGTGGGTCTGGCCCCAGGTATTGCAGACGCTGGTCTTCGGATTCTCGCCCATGCGCGCCACCCCCATGTTGTGGGTAGCCGGAAAGACAGTCTGCTCGAGGATCGTTTTCGCCCCCAGGGCCTCATACACCCCGCGGCTTGCCTTGAGGGCGTACTTGCGCATGGCCACGGAATTGGGATGGAAACGGTAATTGACCACGGGAACGGGCAGGCCGGCCCTGTCCTTGCGGGTGGGATGCAGGGTGATGCGGTTGTCCGCTTCCGGCATATCCTCACCTATGATGAGGGTCCCGGCCATGTTGTCATATTGATCCATGGTATCAACGAAGGACTCGCCCCACTGTCCCGGCATAATCACCGTGGCCATGTCCTCGGGGGTGAACGAGACGGTGTGCATCAGGAAGCCGCCGGAAAAACCGCGGGAGGGATCGTGGCGTGTCTCGTCGCGGACAAAACCCGCACACTGGGCGCCCTTGTAGAAGGCCACCTCGCCGGGCATGACGGCAACCACCGAGGAAAGCATGTGATGCATGTAGTTGCGGCCCACCTGATCGCTGGAATTGGCCAGGCCGTCAGGAAAACGTTCGTTGCGGGAATTGAGCAGCAGGCGCGTGGTTTCCACGGTGTTGCCGGCCACGCACACCAGCCGGGCCTGTTGCGTACGGGGCTTGCCGTCAGCATCCAGGTATTCCACCGCCGTGGCCTTACCCGACTTGTCGGTGACAATACGGGTAACCATGCAACGATCGCGCAGTTCGAAATGCCCGGTCTTCTCGGCCCTGGGGATCTCCGTGTACAACGTACACCACTTGGCCTGGGTCACGCAGCCGCTGGAGCAGAAGCCCAGTTCCAGGCAGGACGAGCGACCGTCCCGCGGGGTGGAGTTGATGGCCACGCGGTTGGTGTCCACCTGCGTGTAGCCGCGCTTGTGCGCGCCCGCCTGCAACACCAGGTGATTGTTGTTGGCGGCCGCCGGCGGCCGGTTGCCGGTCCCCGACACACTCATCAAGTCCTCGGCCTTGTCGTACCAGCGCTGCAGTTCGCTGTACTCCAGGGGCCAGTCCTGCAGGGACGTCCCCGGAATGTGCCCGTAAGTGGTGCGCGGCTTCAGCTCGTGCTCCTGCAGGCGCGGCGTGGCGGCGGTCCAGTGCATGGTGGATCCGCCGACGGTCTTGCACGTCCACAGGGGGAAATGGGGCGGCGTGTCGCCCTCACCGATACGTTCGTCCAGCCAGGTGAACTTGGGAAACATCTCGGCCTGGTTGTTGACGATGTCGCTCATGGCGAGACGGCGTCCCGCCTCCAGGCAAACCACGTCGATGCCCTGCTGCGCCAGGGCATGGCCCAGCGTCCCGCCTCCCGCACCGGAGCCGATGATGACGACGACGTCTTCACTATTCTTAAATTCTGTCGGCATGTTCCTGGGTTCTTTACGTAGATCGCTATTGTTCAAATAAATATTTAACCACGGAGAGCACGGAGAACACGGAGGGGTAAACGATGTTGGTTGTGGCTGGTCGGTTGTTGGTTGAATAAGCAATCAGTCTACAGACGTTTACCACCCACGACCTACAACCCACAAATATCATTTCTCCGTGTCCTCCGTGCTCTCCGTGGTTGAAAATCTTTCCTGTTCACTGATCCGGAAGCCAGCTTATATCGTTGAAACTGCTGAGATAACCGCCCTTGGCGATGGCATTGCCGCCGTAGCCGACCAGGTCCCAGACGCGCTGATCCCGGTACAGGACCGTGACGGCGGTGCCGCGCACCAGGTTGAAAAACGGCCCGTCCTGGATTTGCCGGATGGCCTTTTCCCTCTGCTTGCCGGCCAGCGCCGGCCAGTCCCGGGAACCGGCCAGCTTGTGCAGGTTCATCAAACCGTCGCGCAGGGTGGCGCGGGTTCCGGCGGATGCGGCAGCCTGCTGCTGCAGCCGGGCGGCGACTTCGCCGTACAGGGAAGACGGCACGCGGGAATGGGGAAAGAGATCGTGGGCAAAAGCGGCCAGGGTTTTCAGTTCGGCCGGCCCCGGCTGCCAGTCCGCCGCCAGCAGGCGCTGCGGGGACAGTGTGGCAGCCAGTCCCAGGGTGGTACCCGTCAGCGTCAGGAAACGGCGGCGTGTCAGTGACCTCATGTATTCCCCCCGTGGTACATTTTATTTTTTCGCCTGCCGCTGCTGCCAGTCGTGATTGGCCCGGCTGATGATGTAGGCATGGATGGCCTTGACATCCGCCTTGCTGAGCACATCGGCGAAACTGTCCATACCGTTGGCCGAGAGCGCGCCACCCAGGACGATATCATTGAAGCGGGCATGGGTCGCGGGTGTCATGCGGCGCAGATCGGGAAATGTCCCGCCCGATACGGCGGCGAAGCCGTGACAGGCATAACAAACCTTATTATACAGGACGGCCCCCTTGCTGACTTCCTGCTGCGAGGCCTTGAGCGGCGGCGGTTTGGGCCATGCCGGCCGCGACGGCGGCGGCGGCAGCTGCGCCTTGCCGCCAAGCTTGAACACCAGCAGCCGGTCATCGGGCAGCGGCGGATTATCCACGGGATGGGCGCCGATGATCGTGGCCCAGGTCCCGCCCCAGCCGGCACTGACGGCGATATATTGCTCGCCGTCCACGGTATAGGTCACCGGGGCGGCGATAATGCCGGTCTGTACGGGCGTGTGCCACAGCTCTTTGCCGTTGTCCGCCCGGTAGACGCGGAATTCCTGGTCGGACGTCCCCTGGACCAGGAGGTTGCCCGCCGTGGTCAGGACGCCGCCGTTCCACAGACCCTTGTCAGGGATGCGCCAGACCTCTTTTTGCGCTACCGGATCCCAGGCGGTGAGATAGGCCTTGATGGGCCAGTTCGGCGGTGCGGGCTTGGGCGCCGCCGGGTTGGACAGGGACGGCGACTGGGCCAGGTTCCAGATCCCCGGCGTATAGTCGAAATCCGGATCGTTGCCGTAATTGAAATAGGTCTCCAGGGTGGGGATATACACCAGGCCGGTCTGCGGATCGTAGGACATGGACTTCCAGTTATGCCCGCCGATGGGACCGGGACGGAGATAGACAATGCCGTGCTTGTAATACTCCTTCGCCGGGATATGGGGACGGCCGGTCTTCATGTCGATACCGGTGGTCCAGCTCACCGGGACAAAATTTCTGGCTGAAAGCAGTTTTCCCGTCTTGCGATCCAGGATGTAGAAAAAGCCGTTCTTGGACGCCTGCATGAGTACCTTGCGTTTTTTGCCCTTGATATCGAGATCGGCCAGGACCAGGGGCTGGGTGGCGTCGTAGTCCCAGCTGTCCCCGGGGGTGGTCTGGTAGTGCCAGACATATTTGCCGGTGGCGGCATCCACCGCGATGATGGAGCAGACGAACAGGTTGTCACCACGGCCGGCGCTGCGCGCGTGCCGGGACCAGGGACCGCCGTTGCCGGTACCGAAATAGACGAGATTGAGATCCGGATCGTAGGCGAAGGAATCCCAGACCACGCCGCCGCCGCCGTAGCGCCACCACTTGCCGTGCCAGGTTTTGGCCGCCATGGCCATGGCTTTGGATTTGAAGCCGTCCTTTGGGTTGCCCGGGACCGTGTAGAAACGCCAGACCTGGTCGCCGGTTTTCGCATTGTAGGCGGTGACGTAGCCGCGCACGGGGTATTCCGCGCCACTGTTTCCGATCACCACCTTGCCGTCCACCACCCGCGGCGCCCCGGTGATGGAATACGGTTTTTTCGGATCCGTGGTCTGCACCTGCCAGTCCAGCTTGCCCGTGGCCGCGTCCACCGCGATGAGACGGCCGTCCAGAGTGCCCTCGTAGAGCCGGCCGTGCCACAGGGCCAGACCGCGGTTGATGGGGCCGCAGCAGCTGTAGCGCAGCCATTGCCGGGGAACCTGTGGATCGTAGTGCCACAGCTCCCTGCCGGTGGCGGCATCCAGGGCGTAGATGACGTTCCAGGGAGCGGTGGTATACATGACGCCGTCCACCACCAGGGGGGTGGCTTCCAGGCCGTGGCTGCCCGGAAATGCCTTGTACCAGGCCAGTCCCAGCCGGCCGGCGTTTTGATCGTTGATTTTTTTCAGCGGGCTGTAGCGCTGCTCACTGTAGGTGCGGCCGTAACTCAACCAGTCGCCCGGCGTCTGGTCGGCGTTGCGGATCTGTTCCCCGCCGACGGCAGAAGCCGCTTCCAGCCGTTGCTGGTCCGCCGCTGTCTTTGCCGTCGTGGCGGCCGCGCACGGGCCGGCTGCCAGCAGCAGGCAGCAGATGGAAGGCGCAAGCAGGAGACATCGCCGTTTCACCGCCGTTATGTTCTTGTCGATAATTGACTGCATGCCGTACCAACAGGACGGCCGTATAATTCCACTCGGTTATACGGCCCTTGAAAAAGTACTAAAAAAGGTGCTTCCCGCCACCGGGAAGCACCCTGATTATGACACAATCCGTATAGAAGTGTGTATCAATACGTAGCGCGCAGCCTCGCGTACCATTCGCGCGGAGCGTTGTATACGCCGAAGGTCTCGGCAATCCCGCCCTGATTCTGGCCGCTCAGGATATTGCGTTCGTCGGCCAGATTGGTGCCACCCACGGTGATCTCATACTTGTCGCCGGGCAGCCGGTAGGTAGCCGAGGCATTCAGCATGTCCGCCGGGGGTCGTCTCAGTTG
>Ga0102944_1002536_pt1 | contig 10589 bp, 6 predicted proteins | sample SalPonD_shore_MG_FD_78172 | JGI IMG/M metagenome (GOLD analysis project Ga0102944, IMG submission 78172) | Salt pond soil microbial communities from South San Francisco under conditions of wetland restoration - Salt Pond MetaG... | ecosystem: Environmental > Aquatic > Marine > Intertidal zone >... | reverse complement strand
TTTACATAAAATAACCAGTAGTCCGGATCTGGATCCAGGAAAATATGCTGCGAAATTTGATGGTGGGCGGCGTTAAGGTAAACTTCTAAAATTCACCCTTCCTATATCAGCTAACCGCTGCTGTTTCTCTAAACCAATGCAACAGATCATAAGGCAGCTCTGCCAATTGGCGTTCATCAAACTCCTGGAAATCAAGCGAAAGGTGATTCATTGCATCATAATTTTCGGACCCCTGTGCCGAGTATATTGTGGCGTTTGGATGCGTGCCGGAAGCCAGTAAATCACAATTAATATCGATGATACCTTTATTTTCTCCCTGCCGGTTAACTATTGCAATTAGTCGTGTCCCACCGTACGGGGTTGCCAGCGTGGTCAGGGCCAATTTTTCCGAAGGATCCTGACTTAACTGAAACACCGCATAATAGTGATCAAGAGATAAATCCAGCGGCGAATTTTTAAAAGTTAAATAATGGATGTTATGCTTCATCTCCTGCCCTTCAAACCACAATGTGTTTAGCACCTGCACAATCCACTTTCGCAATAAGGGATGAGCTTTCTCCCCGGTAAATCCACGTTGCGACCAGTATTGGTAATGTCGATCATTCGGTTTGGTTTCACTTTGTACAATTTCGGGCAGTTGATCCAACCGATTAATTTTACCATCTTCAATCTGGTACCAATAATCGCTCACACCGTTGGTCATCAACAAATAGGGAGCATTGATTTTGGTATTATAACGGGCAATTTGTTCTCCCACCTTGTCACCGATCGGAATATTTTCCGCCTTGCACTCGATCAATATTTCAGGTTTAAAATCCTGCGTATAACACAGAATATCCGCACGGATGGGTGTTTCGTCTTTTTTGAACTCCACGGGAATTTCGGTAGAAATGCGATGGCGCGACCATACCGATTCCTGCAAAAGATATTCGATAACTCGCAACCGGACCCGCTCTTCGGGACGATTTTTCAGCGCTTTCTTGAGAACAGGGTTCCACAACTGCTTTTCTCCACCCCGATAAACCATCTGTGGAAAATGACCCTTAGCAATACTTATATCTCCCATCATAATTTTTATTGCCTATCGATCTGAAAACTATTCACGTCTATTTAAGTTCGTAATATTTTTTATTACGGTAAAGACTGATTTTAATAAATTTGTGAATTTTTCCGTCCCATTATCGGCTCATAAATTAAACTTTCCTACTAATTTATTGGCGTTCAAGATATTCATCGTTTTATTCTATTGAAGTAAACCGGGATTATTTTTTTAGATAATTATCTCCACCCACAGCTAACCTTGTTTTGAGATAGAGATTTGAAAGACCTAAAGCTTACGCACAGGATATTAAATTAATTTTCAGCAGTGATTCTTGAGCCCCCCATTATACCAAACCTGCTACTATAATCACAAAATTATTTGTGATCGTGTATTTCAACCTGAGGTCGATTTAAGAAAAATAAATTCCTGGATATCATCCCGATTATTAGCCCGGATATTTCACACTATAATAGGTAATATTACCGTATCATAATGCCATTCAATGCATTATATCCATTTCAAAGTGGTTATAATTTTAACAGTGTGTAGAGCGCTGCGAAATTTTATCCTCAGCTTCGTTGAAGTTAAAATAGCTTACTCAACGTCCCGAACACTTTCGGGGCGGGGTTGCTGAGGAAAAAATTTCTTGGTGAAATATCCGGGCTAGCCTGGAGACCGGAAACAGGAGGCACTGTGGGATGAATGCAACCGGCAGCAGATGTCAGTATCTCACTCTTATAAAAATAGCCGGAGTTGGATAAGCCCCGGCTATCTGGAATTCCTACCCGCGATAGGTAATCAGGCCAATCTATTTATTCTTTTTCTTCAATTCTTTGGCCTTCTTTTTATCCACTGAAGCCATCATTTGCTCGTGATCCACCTCTTTGTGAATCATCAACTGTTGACCGATGGAAAGTGCGTTGTAAATCAGGTAATAGAGGCTCAATCCTGCGGCAAAATTGTTGAACACGAAAAGCAGGATGACCGGCAATACATACTGGAACGATTTCATGGAGGGGTTACCACCGCCACCGCCCATACCGCCGGTGAACTGGGTCTGAACCACCATGGTGGCACTCATCAAGACCACGAGTCCCCCCAGATGATCCCCAAGGAAGGGCACGTGGAACGGCATGTGAATCAACATATCCGGGGCCGAAAGGTCACTGACCCACAGGAATGTTTTCTGCCGTATCAAAATGGAATTCTGGAAGAATCGATACAGGGTAATCAGTACCGGGAACTGCAAAAGAGTGGGCAAACAACCACCAAGCGGGTTGACCTTCGCCTTTTTGTACAGCTTCATCGTCTCCTGCTGCTGTTTCTGCGGATTGTCTTTATACTTCTCCTGCAGAGCCTTCATTTCGGGCTGTAGCTCTCGCATGGCCGCCATACTCTTGAAACTTTTCTTGGTCAGCGGGTACAATACCAGTTTGATGGCGATGGCAAAAAGGATAATGGCAATTCCATAATTACCCAGTATACGGCCGGTGAAGGCGAAAAATGGGATAATGATATATCGAACCAGCGGATCGGAGAACCAGCGAATCCACGAGTATCCCACATTAACCATATCATAGGCGTGCTCATCGAATTTCTTGATATCATTGTAATGCAGCGGACCGATATACAGCTTGTATTTAACCACATTGTCATTCGGAATATCCGACCGAATCGTGGCCTGATAGTTTTGAATGGTTGACTCTTCGCCGGGATCCCCGTTTGCTTCTCCGCTCAGGCGGGCACCATCCGTCGGGGTCACCGGTTTTATGAGCTGGGTAAAGAACTTATTCCGGGTGGAAACCCACCGGATATCGCCATTATAGGAGTGATCGTTTTTCCCGGCATCACTCAACTTAAACTGTTCCAGTTCTCCGCCCGCAAATACGTACGCAGAGAGGGACTGATTTTCCTGAGCTGTGTTTTTCTCTGAAGATTTAAGCGGAGATGACCAGGTCAGGTCCACTTTATCGCCGGCAATCTGTTGACGAACACCATCCAGGTTCACCGTCAAATCAATTTGATAAATATCGCTGTGGAAGGTATAGGTGTATACCAGCTTGCGACCATCTTTGAGAGGCAACTCATAACTCAGTTGCTTGGTGTCCCCCTTGTTAAGACTTATCGTATTTTCCGGGGTAACCTGTTTAAAGACCAGCTCATTGGTTTCAATATTGTAATTCTGCTGGGAGAGAAAACCCAATGCATACGTGGAACGGGTTGTATCCTGGATCATCTGAACCTCCTGATCATCCCAGGTCATATACTGTTTGAGGGTGAATTTGGCCGGCCCCGCCCCCACATTCGTAAATTCCGCCCGGTACAAAGGGGTTTCTATGGTGGTATACACCGTGTCTTTCTGGCTGGCATCAGCAAAAATTCCCATCGAAGAAGGCTCTTCTTCCGATGATTTCAATGCATGTTGCGGCCCCTGGACTTCCTGCAGTGTATCCGCCTGCTGAGAGGGCTGAGTCGCTGCTGTATCAGCAAGGGCAGCGAGACTATCGCGCCGGGCTTGTTCTACACGCTGTTTCTGTAGTTCTTCCTGGCTGGGAGCCATGAAATAGAACCAGGCCAGCATGATGGCAAAAATTAATACCAGGCCCGTTACCGTATTACGATCCAATGGTTCTCCTTCCTATATATTTAACTTCTTATGCTTGTGCTTATGTTTATGGTCATCAGGTTCCGGGACGGGATCAAAACCGCCTTCACTCCATGGATGACATCTCGATATTCGTTTTACCGATAGCCATAATCCTTTCACTGCACCATGTTTACGCAGGGCTTCCAGACTATACTGACTGCATGTAGGCCGGTAACGACACCGGCTGGGAAAATGCGGTGATATTACAAGTTGGTACAGGCGAACTAAGCCGATGAGAAGATATCTCATGGTTCTGTATAAGTGGAAAGGATATGATTTTTAACCTTATGCAATAGATAAATCACGTCTTTCTGAACAGATTCGAAATCGGCGCCGACGGTATTCGCCATCAACGCCCCATGGAACCCGAATGCTCCGGAATCAAACAAATCAGAAAGAATATGTTGATTAAGACGGTAAGCTTCACGCAGGAGCCGCTTGGTACGGTTCCTGATAACCGCGTTGCCTAACTTTTTTTTGACTATAAATCCCATAAGGCAGCCTTCTAAAGGGTCCGGATATATTCTAAATCTGAGATTGACATTCCGGGTCCTGTAAACTTTCGCGTCATTGAAAAGCCGCTGAAAGTTGCGCCGCCCCCTGAGAATTTTACTTTTGGGTAGACGAAAATCCCCCGGGTTAGAGCGAGACCTCAGACTATTTGGGTCCTTTGCCATTGCTAACTGTTAACCGCTTGCGGCCTTTTTTGCGGCGACGCTTCAGAACCTTTTTACCGTTCTTGGAGCTGTTCCGCTTGCGAAATCCGTGTTTATTCTTCCGTTTTCGTTTACTTGGTTGATATGTACGCTTCATTCTACTATTCTAATTTTCTATGAAAAATTATTGAAAAAAAATCCTGTTTTCAGATAGACCCACAATTTAACAAACAAAAACGTAAATGAGAATTATAAATTATATTCCAAATTATCTCCTTTATAACTACAGGTGCAGACACATAGTATTGAGATTTGTAAGATTCAACCTTTACTGATTTTACTTCTTTTTTTCATTTTTAGGCGACATTGATGCTTATGAATATTACAAAAAGGAAACTCCACGAAAATATAGAAAAAAACTAAACAATATCTGTTTGTCCCGAAAGCATGCGGGATAGGCAGATTCGTTCGGAATGAGTTTACGGTATTCCTGTTAATTTACTCAAGCTTTGCACCGTTTTAAATGACGCTAAGAAGCGTTTAAAAAAAGGAATTTACAACTATTCCGTATAAGTTATTCATAATGAACTGCTTACCTTGATTTTTGGCATCTTTCCAAATGACCTACTTTTTGGATTATTTCAAAGGGTGGGATCATCGGTACTTTTTTTTGCCTGGAGAAAAAACCCGGATGTTCATTTTTTAGGGAGAATAGCCCTTCGGAAAATTCCAAATTACAATAATCAAATTACAAAACTGCTTTTTGGAGTACGGGAAAGAACGTTAACCGTATTTTTTGATCCTCTTATCAAATATTAATTGTCAATTCTTCATTGATTATTAAAACGCTATAAGGGGAATCACCTGCTTATCCTCGTTTAATTTGATAATGTAAAAGAAGGCAGAGCCTTCCGGATAGCATTACATGGTAGAGCCATGTAACGAGCAATAAAGGGTACTCGTTGTGCATTACCTCTTTGAGTGTAAAACTGTAGACTGTTAACTGTTCATTGTTAATTGTTCCCCACTGGAAATGCCCCTTCAATCTTATCCAATTTCTTTTTTACCAATTGAGATCTGGGATGAATGTGCTGACATGAAACATCCGGCATGCTTCCATCTCAGATCATTCGATTATATGGGATAAATCCCCCTCTTTGAGTGGGTGCGAAACTTCAGTAATTTAATCAAACTCAGGTTAACTTAATTTTTGCAACGCTTTAAAATGAGTCTATGAGTACTTTGCGAAACCGTGCTTTTATCTATATTTCGCCTTTAATGCGTCTTGCGAAGCAGGGTTTCTGCTGAGACGGGTTACCAAGCAGGGGCTGGAAACCAATTTCTGACAAAATTGTTAACTGTTCATTGATCATTGTTCATTGATAAAAGTAATTCTAAACTTAGTTTACGTAATAGTAAATCGGTTATATCTTTTATACATTCGGCATAGGCTAATTCCGGATTTCTTTCGTTATAGGCATGGCAATTTTTGATACTCTTACAGGTTATATGTAAAAACTTGCAATTAATAATTTGAACAGCCACGGCTTAAACCGTAAATTTTGACCACTATATACAAGAAAACACTGCAATTGACGGATTAACATGTTAGAAACAATAAGCAAAGTACTTGCTAAAGTATTTGGTACCAAAAGTGAAAAAGATCTTAAAAAAATATGGCCCGTTGTCGAGGAAATTAATACCATCGCCGACGGGTTACAGTCACTTTCCGACGAGGAGTTAAAGGGGAAAACAGAGGATTTCAAAAAACAACTGAATGAGGCAACGGCCGAAGTCGAAGAAGAAATTGAATCCGTCAAGCAGCGCATGGAGAAAGATGATGAGGACATGACTATCGACGAGCGTCGGGAATTCTCTGAACATCTGGATGAGCTTGAAGAAGAATGGTATGATATCACGGAAGACAAGCTCGATGAGATCATGACGGAAGCTTTTGCCGTGCTGAAGGAAACCTGCCGCCGCTTCGTTGGCGAATCCTGGGATGCAGCCGGACATGAAATTGAGTGGAATATGGTGCCATATGATGTACAGTTGATTGGCGCCATTGTGCTGCACCAGGGACGTATCGCCGAGATGAAAACCGGTGAAGGTAAGACCCTGGCTGCTATTTTTCCCGCTTATCTGAATGCCCTGACCGGTCGGGGAGTTCATATCGTTACCGTAAACGATTACCTGGCCAAACGTGACGCTGAATGGAACGAACCGCTCTTTAATTTCCACGGGCTTAACGTCTCCTGTATTGATAATTATGAGCCCAATACAGAGCAACGTCGTAAAGCCTATCAGGCGGATATCACCTACGGAACCAACAATGAATTCGGTTTCGATTACCTGCGCGATAACATGGTGATCAACGAAGACCAGATGGTACAGCGCAAGCATCACTTTGCTATCATTGACGAGGTTGACTCCATCCTGATTGACGAAGCCCGTACCCCGTTAATCATTTCCGGTCCGGTTCCGCAGGATACACAGACGCAAAAATTTGAAGAAATGAAACCCCGGGTGAAGTCGCTGGTCGATGCGCAAAAAAGACTGGTGGCCAAGCTGGTGAAAGAAGCCGAAGAGCACCTGGAGAAGGGTAATGAAGATGAAGCCGGCCTGGCGATGCTCCGCGCTGAACACGGGTTTCCGAAAAACAACCGTTTCCGCAAACTCATGCAGGAACCTAAAAATCAGCGGTTGATGCAGAAATCCGAGAATTTCTACCTGCAGGATAACGCCAAGCGGATGCATATCGTCGATGATGAGCTGTATTATTCGGTCGATATGAAGATGAACTCGATAGAAATGACCGAGAAGGGTCGCGATTTTATTACCAATAAAGATGAGGATAAAGAATTTTTCGTAATCCCCGATCTCGGTACGGAAACATCTATCATTGAAGAAGAAATCGCTGAGAAGAAGAAAAAAGAAATTGAAGCGATTAAGAATAATGATGAATTCAGCGAAGAGTATAAGAAGAAGAAAATTTCCGAAAAGGAACAGGAAATTGAGCAGGAGCGTGAAAAGCGATTTAATGAACTCCATCGCCTTTTTGCCGAGCGCAGTGATCGAATCCACACGGTAAATCAGCTTTTGAAAGCTTACACCCTGTTCGAGCGCGAAGACGAATACATCGTTCAGGATGGAAAAGTGCAGATTGTGGATGAGCACACCGGTCGTGTACTTTCCGGCCGCCGTTATTCTGACGGCCTCCACCAGGCTATTGAGGCCAAGGAGGAAGTCAAGGTGGAAGCGGCTACGCAGACGTATGCTACCATCACCCTGCAGAATTACTTCCGTATGTATCACAAGCTGTCGGGTATGACCGGTACAGCCGCGACGGAGGAGGGCGAGTTCAATGAAATTTACGAACTCGATGTTGTGGTCATCCCCACCAACGAGCCGGTCATTCGCGATGATAAAGAGGACCTGGTTTTCCGCACCAGACGCGAAAAATACAATGCTGCACTCCAAAAGATTCAGGAATATTATGAGAAGAAACAACCTGTACTGGTCGGTACCACCAGCGTAGAAGTTTCAGAGACCCTCAGCCGGATGCTCAAACGGAACGGTATTCCCCACAATGTGCTGAACGCCAAGCACCACAAAAAAGAGAGTGAAGTTGTGGCCAATGCCGGTCATCCGGGTGCGGTAACCGTTGCAACCAATATGGCGGGTCGTGGTACCGATATTAAACTGGCCCAGGGCGTCAGAGAAAAAGGTGGGCTTGCCATTCTGGGTACCGAGCGGCACGAATCGCGCCGTATCGACCTGCAGCTCCGCGGTCGTTCAGGACGTCAGGGGGATCCCGGTGAATCGCAATTCTTCGTTTCCCTGGAAGACGACCTGATGCAGCTTTTCGGTTCCGACCGGGTGGCCAAAGTGATGGATCGTCTCAATTTTGAAGAAGGCGAAGTCATTCAGCACCCCTGGATTACCAAATCACTGGAACGTGCCCAGAAGAAAGTGGAGCAGAACAACTTCAGCATCCGTAAACGTCAGCTTGAATATGACGATGTGCTGAACAACCAGCGTAACGTGATTTATGCCCGTCGCAAACACGCCCTCTCCGGCGACCAACTGAAAGCCGATATCTTCGACATGCTCGAAGATCTTGTCGAAAGCATTGTAGAGGAACACTTCGGTGATGGTGACTTTGAGGGATTGCGAGAGGAAGTACTCCGGTTCCTGGCGGTCGATATCGAGCTGGAACCCGAAGAGTGGGCTCAAAAAGGGGAAGACGGAATTATTGACTTCATTATCGATCGTGCCTACGAAGTTTATCGACAAAAAGAATCGCTGATAGCTGAACCGCTCTACGAAGTGCTCAAAAATATTGAAGAATCGGATGCCGAAAATAAACCCAGTGCGGTTCAGGTGGTATTTACCGATGGTATCCGACGTATTCCCGTCATACTGGAAGTTGAGAAGGCGATTAAAAACAAAGGTCACGAAGTAGCACGAGCGCTGGAACGCACCTCGGTGCTTCGTACCATCGACGACAAATGGATGGAGCACCTTCGTGAACTCGATACCGTTAAAGAAGGTATCGGGCTTCGGGCTTTTGGTCAGAAAGATCCGCTGCTTGAATATAAGCGCGAGGCTTTCAATATGTTCAAACAGCTCCTGGATCAAATTAACCAGGAAGCCATCTCCATGATGTGGAAAGCCGTGCCCGAATCAACTACCGATGAAGCGCAGCTGCAACAGGCCAAGAAGACCAAAGGCAAGGTTGATCTCAACAAGATGAGAACCAAGCACGAAGATTCCACCGGCATGGGCATCAAGTTTGGAGGCGGACAGCAAGACGGTGGTGGCAACGGTCAGCAGGCCAAACCACAAGGCGGCGATGAGAAGCAACAGCCGGTTGTGGTAGAAGATGAACCCGGCCGCAATGACCCGTGTCCGTGCGGTTCCGGTAAAAAATACAAACACTGCCACGGACGGTAGAAAACAATTTGCATGCAAGTTTTAGGGATTGATATTGGAAGCTACGGCATCAAAGGGTGCATCGTAGATACCGAAGAAGGGAAAATTCTTTCGGATCGGTATAGTACCCCCAAACTGGAGGATACTTCCCCTCATAAAATCATATCCCAGCTCCATGAAGTAGTTCAAAATTTCAGTTGGGAAGGTCCCATCGGGTGTGCCTTCCCGGCTCCTGTCAGCAACGGTGTTGTCATTTCCGCCTCACGCATCGATCCTTCCTGGGTGGATGCGGACGCCGAGCATCTTTTTTCTGAAATTACCGGGAGTCCGGTTACCGTGTTAAATGACACCGATGCTACCGGTATTGCCGAGATGCGGTTTGGTGCCGGACGAAATCAGAAGGGCGTCGTCATTGTACTCACGGTTGGGACCGGTATCGGGTCATCCGTTTTTATCGATGGGAAACTTTTACCGAATACTGAGCTGGGTCGCGTGGAAATCAAAGGCATCACTGCAGAAGAACGCGCATCCAACCGGGCCCGCAAAGAAGAAGGTATTCGCAAGAAAGTATGGGCCCGCCGACTGCAACTGATGCTCACCCATTACGAACATCTTTTTCACCCGGATCTTTTTATCCTGGGTGGACAACTTAGCCGCAAAGCCGAAAAAACCTTCCCCTATATTAAGGTTAATACCGATTTTAAAGCGGCCAGTTTCCTGAATGACGCCAGTATCGCCGGGGCCGCCATGTGCGCTGCAGACGTTCATCAGCGCAGGGATACGGAGTATTCCATCAATACGCGTGTGGATTAACTTAGTTCAAAGTATTTACCGTTTTAGAAATAGAACCTTCTAGGAGCCTGTCCGACTTAGCTAAATCTACTGCAAATTTCCTAAGTCCGACAGACTCCTAGGCTGTCATAAAAAAGTCATTTTTTTTAAAGACACTTTAATTATTTGGGTTTCTACTCCTTTTTAAAAGACTAGTTCGTCAGTGTCCCCCTTTGAAGGGGGGGGGGATGACGACGGAGTAGTGCACTACCTTCAAAACATTTCTTCCTGAGCGTATTATCCTTATTCCAGCTACCTTCATGATTTTTTATACCTCATCTTTTGCTGTTTTTGGCTTATTATACTTTCCATGTTACCATCAAACCTGCTTTTTTACTATTTGCTGTCTCTAAACACATCTTGTCGAGTCCTCCCCCGTGCCTCCCGAAAGGTACTGTGTTAAAAATCAAATAATAATGGTATTTTTTTAGTTGAAAAACCATGCTCAGGCCACGGCCTGGGCTGGATCTACGGTAGC
>Ga0102944_1002535_pt1 | contig 10605 bp, 10 predicted proteins | sample SalPonD_shore_MG_FD_78172 | JGI IMG/M metagenome (GOLD analysis project Ga0102944, IMG submission 78172) | Salt pond soil microbial communities from South San Francisco under conditions of wetland restoration - Salt Pond MetaG... | ecosystem: Environmental > Aquatic > Marine > Intertidal zone >... | reverse complement strand
GCGACCGGCAGGAGCGCGAGGAGAAGGACGTGGCGCGCGAGTCGTTCCGCGAGCACCTCCTCGCCGAGCGCGGAGAGAAACGGCTCGCGCCGGACTTCGTCGAGTGAGGTGGGCCGCGCCCGCCCGTTTCTGGGTCGACCCCGATCACCGACGCCGTCGATCGGCCGGCTCGAACGCTTCAGCCGGCTCGCACGGTTCCTGCCCTCGTCGCCCGTCGGGAGGGAGTAGAGTATTGGCGATCGCAGATTCATCCTCGACGCGGCTGCCGGCGATGACACGCGCGACGGCGACGAACGCGACGGCCCAGCCGACTCGACCGGTCGGCCCCCGGGCACCGTTCGACCCGGAGAGTACCGGACGGTCGCCGTGAGCACGCTCCAGGGAGGCCTCGAGCGGCTACGCGGCGAGGGCCGCGGCTGGACGCTCGTGTTCGTGGCTGCGGGCTGGTTGTTCATCAACGGATTCCGGGTCGTCCTCCCCGCCCTCCTCCCCCAGATCAAGGCCGACTACGCCATCGGCAACGCGGGCGCGGGCTTCGCGCTGACGGTGCTCTGGTTCACGTACGCGAGCCTCCAGTTCCCCGCCGGCGTCGTCGCGGACCGGACGGGCGAGCGGTCGCTGCTGATCCTCGGCGCCGTCCTGGCGGCACTCAGCTTCGCTTCGTTCTACCTGGCGCCGTTCTACGCGCTGTTCCTCCTCGCGTGTGCGCTATTCGGGATCGGGGCCGGCTTCTACGGGACGCCCCGTGACATGCTCCTCTCCCGGACGTTCGCCGACGCGGACAGCACGGCCTTCGGGGTGACGTTCGCCGCGGGGAGCGTCGGCGCCGCCGTGCTCCCGTACGTCGCGACGGCCGTCACCGGACGGTGGGGGTGGCGCCTCGGCGTCGCGTGGATGCTCCCGTTCCTCCTCGTCGTGGGCCTCGGCCTCTGGCGGGTCGTCCCGGCGACCGTCGAGAGAGGAGACCGACCCCAGCGTTCCCCGCTCGAGACCGTCCGACGGACGCTCGCGGCCCTGACGGACCGGACCGTCCTCCTCGGGAGCGGCGTCATGATCCTGTTCGTCTTCACCTACCAGGCGCTCCTCTCCTTCCTCCCCACCTACCTCGTCGAGGTGAAGGGGCTGGGGCAGGGGTGGGCGGCCGTCCTCTTCGGGGCGTTGTTCGTGGTCGGGGCCGGGGCGAACGCTGCGTCGGGGCACTTCGCAGACACGCTGGGGGAGCGGTCGACCGTCGTGGCGGTGATCGGCCTCTCCACCGTGACGCTGCTCCTGCTCCCGTTCGCCAGCGGTCGCCTCGCCCTGGCGGTGCTGGTCCCGCTCCTCGGGGTCCGGGTCGCCATCGGCCCGCTGATCAGCGCGTTCGTCGTCCGAGAGCTCCCGCGGTCGGTCCAGGGGACCGGCTGGGGGTTCATCCGGACGCTGTTCTTCGGGATCGGCGCGACCGGATCGACGATCATCGGCCTGTTCGGCGACGCGGGCGCGTTCGACGTCGGGTTCGTCCTCCTGGCGCTGCTCACCGCGATCACCCTCGTCCTCTGGCTCCGTATTCCCACGGACGGTTACTAGTCCTCTGTTGGGCGATGCCAAACGCTGCCATCCGGCGGGGCGTACCTACCAGAGTGTGTGATCTCTGCAACCCTACCTAACAGCTGATATGATATGCGGTGGTGGAGAGCGCCCGTCTATGTACGAGATAGCGCCGTCGGTGTCGATCGACGCGCCGCCCGAGGCGGTCTGGGCGTACCTGGTCGACGTCGAGGGCTGGTGGGTCGACTCGAACCCCGAGCACGAGTCGATCGAGATACTGTCCGGGGAGGACGAACTCGGGGATGGGACCAGGCTCCGGGTGCGGGAGTCCATCGCCGGCGTCCCGGGGGTCGCAGAAGGCGAGGTCACGGAGTTCGACCCCGGGCGTCGCGTGACGTGGGACGCCCCCGGCGCCAGGTACCGCTACTTCGGTCTGCCACTCGTGGTCGACGAGGGCGTCTCGTGGGAACTCGCGCCGAGCGACGGGGGGACGGAACTGACCGCACGGGTGTGGGCGTCGTTCCCCGACTCGCTCGTCGGACGCATCGTAGAGTGGAGCTTCGAGCACGTACTCGACGGCGTCGAGCGGGACTACGAGCACGCGATGGCCGAACTCGAGTACATCAAGTGCGAACTCGAGTCCTGAGGCCTCGGCGACCCGGCCCGCCTACTCCTCGGCGTACTCGAAGAGGCTGAACTCGTTGCCGTACGGGTCGGCGAACATCGCCTCCTTCCCCCACGGGTACTCCTGGATCTCCCGGGTTATCTCGACGTCGGCGGCCTCCAGGGCGGCGACGCTGGCCTCGCAGTCGGCGGTCCGGAACGTGTAGTAGGTCTCGGTCCCGAGCCGGGAGGCGACGAACTCGCGTGCGGCCTCGTCGTAGAACTCCTCCTCTGCGGGCATCAGGGTGACCTGGAGGTCCTGGCCGGGGACGCCGACCGTGACCCAGCGTCCCGACGTCCCCTCCATCTCGAACTCGCTGTCCATCCGGACCTCGAAGCCGAGGGTCTCCGTGTAGAACTCGATCGCCTCGTCGAGGTCCTCGACGACGACCGGGACGATGTCGAGCGATTCGATGCCGACCTGCCGCTGCGTGGTGCTGCTCATGATACGATCGATCAACACAATCGCTGGCCGAGAGCTTAATCCTGCCGAGCAGGCTGCTATCACGGCACCGCGCGTCGAGGAAGCCGACGGGAATCCCCTCCCGGCGGTGGGATCGTTCGATCGGACGGCCTACGACTTCGACTCCTGCTCCTCTTCTTCGACCTCCGCCTCGACCTCCGCGAGTTCCTCGTCGACGGCCTCCTGGTCCACCTCGACTGTGGCCTCCTCGTCGTCGGTAGCCGACTCGACTGCCTCGTCGCTCGCCTCCGCGTCGGTCGACGCCTCGGCCTCCGGCTCGCCCTTGCCCATCTCGGCCTTCAGCGTCTCCAGCTCGGTGTCCACCTCGCGGCCGGTCGATATCTTCTCGAGCTCCCGGTCGATGGAGTCGCCCTCGTCGAGCACCGAGTCGAGCGCGCCGGACTCCTCGAGCTCCTCCAGGGCGGCGGCGCGGGACTCCATCTCGTCGGTGCGGTCTCGCATCCGCTCGATGGAGCGGTTCACGTCGCCCATCTCGTCGCCGACGCCCGTCAGCGCCTCGGAGACGCGCGCGCCGGCCTCGGCCGCCTCGTACCGCGCCTTCATCGTCTCCTTCTCGGTGCGGAACTGCTCGACGCGCTGTTCGAGCTCGTCCTTCTTGGAGACGAGCGTCGCCTGGTTCGCCTCGAGCTCCTCGATCTGCTCGTCGAGCTCTTCGATCTGGGCGAGGTGGGCCTGCTTCTTCTCTAAGGCCCGCCGGGCGAGGTCGTCGCGGTCCTGCCGGACGGCCTCGCGGGCCTGCTCGTTGTTCTTCTCGACGTTCTCGGCGAGCCGGTCGCGGTGCTTCTGGAGGCGCTTCTTCTGGGTCGTGAGGTCGGCGATGCCCCGCTTTACGTTCTGGAGCTCGTCGCGCATCTGCTCGTAGGAGTAGTCGAGCTCGGCGGAGGGGTTGGAGCCCCGCGCGATCAGCGTGTTGAGCCACGACCGGATCGTGAACGATAGCCGCGAGAGGATGCCCATGGGCGCGTATGAGGGCCGCAGGGGTAAAAAGCCACACGCGAGGGCGTGCGTTCCCCCACCGGATGACGACGCCGGGGATCGACGGGCGGGACCGAGCCAGAACTGGCGCCCGGCGTTCGCTCGCGTCCGGGCCCGTCCCGCCCCGACTCCGTGGGGCACGCGGCGTAATCACCTCCATTGTAGATTTTTCACTACGATAATTGTATAGACGTATCAAAATAGCTATTGTCTAAACAACGGTAGCATTCTATATATGAAAAGGAGATAGCGGGTTTGATATCGTAAGTGGGGGAGACAACTGGCTGAATCCCCTTGGATCGTCAGCTTTTTGTGTTGCTCCCCCCCGCGACGACCCCGGCCGGCTCAGGTCGTCGCGGCGCCGTTCTGGTCCGAGACCACCGTCCACCGGCTCGGGTCGAGTTCGTTCGCCTCGAGCGCCTCGTGCTCGGGGTAGGCCGTCAGCACGAGGTAGGTGGCCCGGCCCTCCAGGTACTCGACGAGCCGGCCGAGGTTGTCGCCCGCGAGGCCGCCGATCCCGTCGAGGAGGATGACCGGGAGGCGCTCGCCGACGTCGTAGGCGCGGTGGCCGGCCAGGGCGGCGACGATCCCGAGCAGCTCGAGTTCGCCCTCCGAGAGCGCGTCGAGGCTGGCCTCCCGGCCCTCCCTGGCGACCACCACGTCGAAGCTCCCGGTGAGCCGAGCGGACTCGAACCCCACGTCGAATCGCTCGACGATGTCGCCCATAGCCGCGGAGAACGACTCGCGGAGCTCGCGTTGGACGGTCTCCTTCCGCTCGCGGAGCCGCTCCATCTCGTCGCCGAGACGGTCGAGTTCCCCGGAGAGCGTCTCGCGCTGTTCGGCCCGGGACGCGAGCGACTCGCGCTGCTGGCGGGCCTCGTCGAGCTCGGTTTCGACGTACTTCCGCTCGCTCCTGACGTCGGTCCGCTCCCGGTCGCGCTCCTCCACGGCGTCTTCGAGGGACTCGACGGTCTCGTCGAGCTCTGCGAGCCGCTCTCCGGCCGCGGCGAGGCTCTCCTCCCGGTCGACCAGCGTCGCCTCGAGGTCGGCGATCGCCGCCTCGAGGTCGGCCTCGCGCCGCCGGGCGCGCTCGACCTCGTCCCGGCGTGCCTCCAGCGACTCGACCGTCTCCTCGTAGCCCGCCGCCTCGGACCGGAGCGAGGCGATCCGGTCGCGGAGCGCCTCGAGCCGCCCGTCGAACGACTCGGCCTCGGCGCGATTCCCGCAGACCCAGCACTCGACGACGTCCTCGACGAGGCCGCGCTCGACGTCGCCCACGAGGTCGATCCGCCCCTCCTCGACGATCCGACTGTTCGCCTCGTACACCGACCGGAGCAGCTCCACGTCGCGCTCGACCGACCGGAGGTCCTCGCGGGCCTCGGCGAGTTCGGATTCGACGTCGGCCGCCTCCGGCACCTCGAGGGCGTCGAGCTCGTCGCGACGGTCGGCGAGCGTCTCCCGCGCGTTCGCGACGGTCTCCTCGAGCCGGTCGACCCGGTCCCGGGTCCGCTCCCGCTCCGCCCGGGCGTCGGATAGCGCCTCCCAGTCCCCGCCGTCGCCCGAGGCGGTCGGCTCGTCGAGGTCCGCCTCGCGATCTTCGAGCTCCTCGAGCTCGGATTCGAGCTCCCCGATCCGCTCGTCGGTGGCGGAGAGCTTCGCCGCCGCCGCTTCCGCCTGCTCGAGCTCGGCCTCGACCTGCTCCCGTTCGCGCCGGTAGGCGGCGATCTGCTCGTCGATGTCCTCGAGGTCGAGCGGGTCGGTGAGGACCGCCTCGAGGTTCTCGCCCCGACGGACGGCGGCCCGGACCTCGTTGGCGTCGTCGAGGAACGCGAACAGCTCGGCGCACCGGCGGTCCCGGGCGTCGTCGAGGTAGCGCCCGCCCCGTCGGACGACGGTGCCGTCCTCGCGGGCCAGCTCGACCGTGACGTCGCCGTCGTCCGTCGCCAGCTCGACGCGCCCCGCCGTCTCGCCCTCCGTGAGCGGGGCGCCCGTCCCGACCGCCGCCTCGATGCCGGCGATGAGGCTCGACTTCCCGCGCCAGTTGCTCGCCCTGACCGCGTTGACCCCCGGCTCGATGGTCGCCTCGCCCTCCCTGATCCCGGCGACGTTCTCGATCCTGACCCGCCAGGTCATAGCGGGATGGACGCGACGGCGTCGACCACCGAGAAGACCTCCTCGGCGGAGAACGCGTCGAGGGCGATGGACTGGAGGATTCCGAGGGGTAGCAGCGCCCGGCTGGCCGCGTCGGTGAGGGTCGAGCCGCGGCCGCCGTCGGCCGTCGCCGAGTCGAAGTGGTCCCGGCAGACGTAGCCGCGCTCGACGGCGTCCTCCAAGGGGACCCGGGTCGGACACTCGGGGCAGGAGAGCTTCACCTGGACCTCGACGGTCGCCCGGTGGGCGTCGGGGAGCTCCCGCTTCGACGACAGGGACTTGAGCGCCGACTGCGCCTTGTCCGTCACCTGGTTCCGGGCGATGTCGAGGCTCTCGAGCTCCCACTCGGTCCGCGCCGGCTGTGCCGCCTTCTCCGCTTCGAGGCACCGCTTCAGGTGCCGCCGCATCGTGCTCCAGGAGACCATCGCGTCGACCAGCGCGTCCGCGTCGACGCCGTCGGCCCGGAGGTCCTCTGCGACCTCGATCCGGACGAGGTCGTCGTCGCCTCGGAGCGCCTCGTACTCGCTCTCGATCCGGGTCCCGATCGTGTCCCGGCCGTTCCGCTCGTACACCCGCTTCATCAGGCGCTTGTTGAACCACTCGGTCAGCTGCTTGTAGCCGACTGCGGCGCCGTCGTCCGCTCCCGTCCAGCGGTCGACGAGGTAGCGGTCGATCGACTCCCCGGCCTGCCCCGGGGCCGAGAGGCCGAACCGGTCGACCACGTGGTCGATCTTGCAGGTCTCGTCGGCGGTCATTACCCGGAGTATTCTCGGTTCACGCATAAAAGTCTGCCCTCGGCGGGGCGTCCGCGGCGCGGGGCGGGCGAGCCGCACGGGGGCTCGCCCGTCAGCGGGCCGAACCGGCGGGCCGAACGGGGGAAGCGGCGGACGGTCGGACCGGGCCTCGTGACAAGGGCTAAGGCGCTGTCGTAGTATCGAAAACTCGACATTTTTCGCTCCCCACCGGCCGCTGCCGGGTTCGACCGACGGCGTCGTCGCCGCGAGGGAACGCGACCGGGATTCCCGGTATTCGCCTCGGCGGCGTGGTTGCGGACTCGCGAGCGCCGACGGGCTGGCCGTGGCGCCGGTCACGTCGCCGCAGGGGAAGATTGATAGCCGAGGACGGACGACGGTCAGGCGTCGAATGCCGGAAGAGCGCATCGCGGCGCTCCTCGAGCACGAGCCGTCGCTCCGGGAGGCCCTCTCGATCGTCGTGGAGCGGACGGACGGCGGCGCGGACGAGGTCGACTGGCCCGACGTCCGCGACGAACTCACGAGCGGGCAGTGGGGTCGGCTCATCGGTCGCGGGGTGCTGGTCGAGGGGGAGTCCGGGTTCGCCCTCGACGACCCGGAGGCGGCGGTGCGTGCCGTCGAGCCGGACGAGCCCGCCGACGCCGTGTCGGGGGCGACCGCGCTCGACGACATCGAACCCGAGTCGTGGTCGCTGCTGGACAAGGGGGCGGGCGTCGTCAGCCTCGTGTTCTTCCTCGGCTACTCCCAGCCGCACATCCGGAACGTCATCGCGAGCGTCGACAACGTCTTCCTCGCCCCCGTCGACGCGGCACTCCCGTTCTACGTCGTCATCCTGCTGCTCTCGGTGGTCACCGGCTTCTACTCGACCGTCATCCAGGGGAACCTCATGGACTACGAGAAGATGGGCCGGTACCGGGAGCGGATCGAGGACGTCAAGGAGCGACTCGACGCCGCGAAAGAGCGCGAGGACGAGGACGCGGTCGAGCGGCTCGAGGCGGAACAGCGCGAGGCGATGGGCGAACAGCTCGGAATGTTCAAGCTCCAGTTCCGGCCCATGGTCTACGTCATGCTGCTCACGATCCCGATCTTCCTCTGGATGCGGTGGAAGATCCGCGCCGGGCACCTCTCGGCCGACGAGATGCGCGTCGTCTTCCCGCTGGTGGGGACGGTCGGCTGGCGGGACGCCGTCCTCGGCCCCATGCCGGCGTGGATCGTCTGGTACTTCCTCTGCTCGATGGGCTTCCGCCAGATCATCCAGAAGTCGCTGAACCTGCAGACGTCGCCGAGCTGAGCGGGTCTCGGGACTCGGGTCCCGGTGGAACACTCGCGTCGCCGCTACTGCTATCCGGACTCGGGCCGGACTTGCGACGTGTTCTTCCCGCGCTCCCGACGACCCTCGGCGTCGGGCAGGTGGTTCGGTGCCGTCACCAGGGCGTTCGAGATGAGGCGCTTGTGAGCCCTCCGGAGCCGCTCGGAGAGCGCCTGGTGGCTGATGTCGAGTTCGGCCGCCAGGTCCCGGGCGGAGACGTTCCGGGGGACGTCGTAGTAGCCCGCCTCGATGGCCCCGACGATCGCGGAATACTGCTCGTCCGACAGCCCGTACAGCCCCATCCCGGGCTGGTTCTCCTCGGTCATGTGGTGGACCTGCTGTATGCGCACGGGGACCTCGTGTTCCCGGCAGTACCGTCGGGTGGCGTCGAGCGACGCGCGGTCCGGAAAGAGGGTCCGGAGGTGCCAGGAGTCCTCCCTGGCTCGGGCGTTCATGATCGCGCCCGCCCGGTGGACCAGCGCGTGGGTGAGCCGGTCGATCGAGTCGGTCCAGTCGACCTTGTAGAACCGCTCGTCGTCGTACGCAGTGAGCGGCTCCACGTCCTCCACCGTCGGGTCGTCCTCGAGGGCTGCCTCGAAGGCGTCGAGGCCGTCGCCGAACGCCCAGAGGAACGGCATGACGTGGGGCGTGTCGGACACGACGAACCGATCGACCTCGACGACGACGTCCGGAACCCGGGGCAGGGTCCGGCTCAGTGCGAACGCTTCCACCGGAACCTCGAACTGGGCGATTGTGCTCATCCTGATCGGCCTCCCGACAGACCACGGTCGGTACTACACGGGTGAGGACACAGGATATTACCCCTTTCGACCCGGGCGCCGCGTTACGAGACGGCCCCGGTCACGATCACCGGACGAGAGCGCTCACGATTCTACCGTCGGCGGGTCGATGGCGTCGCGCAGCGACTCGTGGCGGGACACCTCGTCGTGGCGGCGCTTGTAGCCCGGGAGGTCGTCGTCGCCCCCCGACGGGTGGCCGGCGTCCTCCTGGTCCAGCCTGATCTCCGTCTCGCCGGTCACCCGCTCGAAGAGCCGTCCGAGTTCCTCGCTCCGTCGATCCTTCTCGGTCACCGTTCGGACTGACACGCCCATAATACCACGTCACGACGTTCTCCCCGTAGGCGATTCAACGTGCTGCTTGCCACGGAAAGTCGCCCCTCCCGAACGGCGGACGGCGTCTCCCTCGTCGCACTCGTCGCTCGAGACGTCCGGCCGTTCCCCCTGCCCGTTCGATGGCTTCGAACTCCCGGAGCGCGGTGGAGGACCGCGAGCTCGGCGAGGTAGCTCGAGCCGTCGGCGCCGACGTTCTGGCGAGGTCGTCGGCTGCGTCACCCGGCGGCTGGCACTGGCAAGCACACCACTTTTGTCGGTCACCCACCTCCACCGATACGGTCCGTCCAGACGGACCGATGGGACCCCACCATCTTTCGGTAGACGGTGGAATCGAGCATGACCCCCGATCGGACGAATCCTCCTCGCTGGACGGATCGACCCCTGTCCCCCCCTCGAATCCGGAACGCCTGAACCAGCCGTAGGCGGACCGGCGGTTCTCGACGAGTACGGCCGGCCGACGACCGAATCGACCTCGTGGTACCCGGTGGGGGTGCCTATCGCTCGGACTCCTAACGGTGCCCATCGCTCGGACGTCCCCCGTCGGTTCGACCACGGGAGCGGGGTCCTCCGGGAAAACGCGGGTCGGTCAGTCCTCTCGCGATCGCCCTGGCGAGTGCCGGTCGCTCCGGATGGAGTGGGCCGTGAGCGCCAGCATCGAGCCGACGAGGACGACCATGAACCCGCCGGCGGCGATACAGACGAACCAGAACCGGACGGGCAGCGTCGCGGCGCCGCCACCGCCACCGCTCGACCCGTAGCCGCTGCCGGACTGGCCGCCTCCACCGGCCTGACCACCGCCGCCGGACGGCCCGCCGGCCCCTGACGACGATCCGCCACCGGCGTCGAGCTGGACGTCGCCGACAACGACCACGCCCCGCATGCCGATCGACCCGTGCGGCTTGCAGAAGTACTCCACGACGCCGGACTCCTCGAACGTCTGCTCGAACGTGAATCCCGCCTCCTGGTGGAGGCCGCTGTCGAAGCTCCCTCCGGTCTGGGCAGTCACCGTGTGCTGGTTCCCCTTCCCGGTCCACTCCCACCGAACGGTCGTCCCGGGCGACACCCGGACGGCGGCGGGGCCGAAGCCGAAGTTCCCGCCGTTTCCGGACACGCCGACGTCGACCGTCACCGTGTCCGACCCGGTCCGGTCGACGACACCGTCGTAGTTGCTCGTCCCGGACAGCCAGCCGTCGAAGCCCGGCTTCGCGGCCAGCGCCTCGCCGGTGGCCCCGGCCGTACCAGCGGCGACGGCGGTCGTTCCGGCGGCGGTGCGGAGCAGTCCTCGCCGTGACAGCGTCGGCTCTCGCCCCATGTCCCGCCCTTCGCGAAGTGCGTACATAGGGGCGTTGGTTTCCGGCCCCGGCCCTGCGACCCCGTGATGGTCGGTTCACCCCGCGACGTCGAGGTCGCCGCCGCCCGACTCGCCGCTCATCCCCGTCGTCAGGACGAGCTGGATGCCCTCCGCGACGGACAGCTCCGTCGTCCGGAGGCGGGACTCGGGGACGATGGCGAGGAAGCCGCCCATGGGGTTCGGCGCCATCGGGACGAACACGTCGTATCGGCGCTCGTCGTCGTCGAAGCTCGCGGCGGCGCGGCCGGACGTCTCCGCGG
>Ga0102944_1002534_pt1 | contig 10606 bp, 9 predicted proteins | sample SalPonD_shore_MG_FD_78172 | JGI IMG/M metagenome (GOLD analysis project Ga0102944, IMG submission 78172) | Salt pond soil microbial communities from South San Francisco under conditions of wetland restoration - Salt Pond MetaG... | ecosystem: Environmental > Aquatic > Marine > Intertidal zone >... | reverse complement strand
CCCGTTTGAGCACACCTTCACTTGATGAGTGCTTCCCTTTTCCATGAATAATGAGAACCTTTTTCATTCCAGCGGTTCGGCAGCGAGCTATGAAGGCTTCTGTCCGCGCTTTTGCCTCTTCCAGGGTGAACCCGTGAAGGTCAAGCGTGGCGTCAACAGGCCAACGTCGTGGATGCGTCCGCTCGCGGTTGTGCTCTCCGGCGGAGAGTTCCTGTTCCGAAATGAGATCCGGCTCCGGAAGGTACATGTTAATGAGCCGATCCATTTCTTCCCGTGATAGCCGTTTCTTACCCATAATGACCAGCCGCTACTCTCCCGAAGGTACCTCTTGGCCCCTTTTTTTCCCAGGCTCCGGCAGTCCAATAACGCTGTTCCGCTGAATCCATCCCTCAATGCCAAAACCGGTCCGTACCAGATAGAATCCGTCATGAGCAACCTGCGGCGAGAGCGAGGTTCCAACGGGCAGAGAAAGCCAGTCCTCCGCACTCTCTTCCGGTATGCGCTTCAAGTTTGCATCTGTCGGCCCCACTACGGCAACCTGTCGATGCATTCGCGCGGCCATATAAGGGATTCCGGCAAGCGATATTCCGAATAAAAGGACCGCAGTAATAAGGTATATGTAATAGAAACCGTATTTTCTACGCTGCGGCAGCAGCAGTAACGCGCACACCGCGTAGAACAGCACCACAGAGAGAATAAAGAACACATCGGGATGGAGCAGTTGCGGCGGGGCAACCTGCCGTTCAAGTCCCTTTTGTTGTTCCATCCATGATAGAGCAGCACGGGCGTCACCTAACGCGGGGTTGTGTTTGACGGCACTTCTCATGCTGTAAAGGGCGCTGGCAAGCTGCCCGTCTGCATAGTATGCAAGACCCAGATTGTATAGAATTCCCGGACTGTCCGGCACATTGTCCGTTGCCGCTTCAAAATGTTCTACCGCGGCGCTGCTGTTTCCCGCCCGGTAAGCCTCATATCCAAGATTGATGAGGTCGGTGGGAAGAGGCTGGAATAGTGTTGAGCCGATTATGAACAGGCCCACGGTGACTGCCGCCCCAAGTTTCTTCTTACGTCGTTTCAGCAGCAGAAACACCACGCAAAGCAGGAGTCCTGGCGCAAAGAGCAGATAGGCTACGGGCCGTTCAAAGAGATCAAGCGGCTGGACCTCCGCTACCTGTTCCGCATTAAGAGGGGCAAACGGAATACTTCTCACCTCTCCTCCGGAATCCTGCGCCGCGGCGGAGACTGCTTCAACGGAGAACTGCCGAGCCGCCGTCCTGTGAACTACACCGCTTTGAGGGTCAAACCAGATAAATGGCGGAATATCTACCGTGTGAACGCCAAGGGAACGCGGAGAAAGCTGCACGTCCAACCTGCGGAAACCGCGGTACCCGGACGGAGAAGGCTCAGTCTGTGCCGTTTCGGAAGAGTCAGTCTGTACCATCGTTTCACTTTCCACCTCCGGAAACTGAAAGTAGTCCAGGTTCCCCTCCCCCTTTACCTCCATGGATACCACTACCGATTCTCCGGGGCCTACGCGTCGGGAGCTGATGCGGGAACTCACCGTAAATTGCCCTACCGCACCTGTCTGGCGGGCAGCTTCAGGAATTCGCTCCACCGGCACGCGCAGCGGCAAAGCAGTTCTGTCAAATCCAAGCGCCTGCACGCGAGCGGCGGGGATAGTCAGAGTTCCGGTGGAAGAGGGCGTTAAAAGAAAGGTGGCAACCGGAAAGCGGAATAGCTCGGTATCTCCAAATGTCTGTGAAACCACGGCGCCAAGCCCCTGCACTTCCTCAAAGAGCGCTCCGGACGGTTGCCTAATGTCTATCGAATCGGGAAAGGTAAACGTCGGAATATTTGCTATTTCCAGATACACCGGTACCGTCTGCCCTTCGTATACGCGATCCACTCCGGCATGCCAGAGCAGGTCAAAGGGTATCCTGTCCGGACTGTCGCGCTCAGATATTTCAATGAGCGCGGGCTGGGTTCTGGCCGTTGTGTCACCGTACGTGATGACAAATGGCGGCAGTACGGCGCGCCCGGCCTCGGTGCCGCGGAACTCAAATGTCACCAGACTTGTCTGACGGGGAAGCGTCCCTGAAAGGCTCGCATAAGAGGTCTCTATGGTTGGCCCTGAGATCTTCCTCAACGCAGGGGGATAATCCGGTTCATCAACACGTATGCGTTGGGGATCAAAAAAATCAACCGCTATTCGGACGGTGACGCTCTCTCCCTGCCTGATCTGTGGATCTGAAACCTGTACCTGAAGATCTTCCTGGGCAAACCCATAGGCTGCAGTGAAGAACAATACGGCTGCGATGGATTGGATTCTCACCAGTCGCGATTGCTTGTCTGCGCGGGCGCCTGTTCCGTGGCGTACCATCGCTCTCCCTCCTTCCGGCGAATATACTCCAGAACGCGGCCGGCTTCATCACGCACGTCCCCTTTGTTCCCGCCGGCCGTTGACTGAGCCGGCTTCTGTATGTTCTCCCCGGCCTCTATCTTCCGCAGGGATAGCTCAAGATTCCGTTTTGCATCAACGCTCGCCGAATCTATCTTCAGCGCCACTTTAAACTGCCCGTACGCCTTCTCGTAGCGCCCCAGCTCATAGTAGAGCACACCTCTGTTGAAACTGACACCAAAAAGCAGATCCCGGTCGCTGGTGTTGCCGGCCGTATCCCACATTTGCAGAGCGGATACCGTCTCTCCAAGCGCGTGATAGACGTTTCCCAGGTCGTACGCAATCCATTGCTCGTACTGTCCGCGGTCCATTGCCCTGAGGTAATCGACCGTGGCGGCCTGAAACCGGCCCTGCCCAAAGGCGTAATTGCCCTGGATGACCGATACGTGCGGCTGAGTAACGCTGCACGAAGAAAGAATGAAAGCCGCCGTAACGGCGGCCGCAATTAAAAGGTGTTTTTCCATCGTACTACCCGTATAGCAACATGCAAAAGAAGAAAGACAATGGCAAGCGACAGGAAGAGCGGATAGCGTGCCACATCCTCCAGGCGAAACCCTTCGCTGTTTCTTCTCCCCACAAAGTCTCCCACCGCGCCGGTAAGTTCCTTAAAGATATCCGCGTCAGATGCACGAAAGAGCGCCCCGCCGCTTGCGGAGGCAATATCAGACAGGCTCTCCAGGCTAACCCGGGAAATCACCACCCGTCCTTCCGCGTCCGTAAGAACCTTCCCACCCGGAAGCATTATGGCGGAACCTTGCAGCGTACCGGCAGCCACCACAAATACCGGAATACCGCGTTCACCGGCCTGGCGCGCAGCTTCCAGGGCAGAACCAGAGAGCGACTCTCCGTCTGAAAACAGCACCACAATCCGGTGACTGTCCGTGCCGTCAGGGAACGCCGCAAGCGCGGCTTTGAGGCCGGACTCTACGTCTGTGCCGGGGGAAGAGAGCATGTCCGGCTGCAGCGCGTCTATTGACGCTTCCAGCGCCGCCCGATCCTCGGTCATAGGGACCAAACGCGTCGCCTGCCCTTTAAACACTACAAGCGCAAAACGGCTCCCGTCCAGCTCTCCAATCAAACCGCGCATTATGTCCTTGCTGCGGTCCATTCTGCTTGGAGAAACGTCAGCGGCCAGCATGCTGCGGGAGACGTCAACCACAAGCACTGCGTCCATCCCGCTCCTGTCTTCCTCAACGGGACGCTGTCCCCAGTAAAAGCCCGCGAGGGCAAGCACGGCAAAAACGTAAAAAAGATCAAAGGCCAGAGATGAGAAGAACCACTTCACCAGATAGACGTTGGCAAGCTCCTCCTGGTTTGCCGGAGGCGCCACCATTGGCAGGCTTCTGCGTCCCCGTGAATAGGAAAGAAGCTGCAATAGAAGTAGCGGGATCAGACCCAGCAAATACCAGAATGCCTGCGGGTGGGTTACGCTCATAACACCTCCCGCAATATCAGCTTGCGAAGCACAAAATCAAACAGTATGAGGCCAAGCGCTAAGAGAAGTACTTCCCGGTACCGTGGCGTGGTCTTTACCTCAATCCGTACCCGTTTCTCCACAGTCTCAATGGAGTCGATCGCCCGGAACACCGCTTCCAGTGTTCCACTGGTGCCCGCATAAAAGTAGGCACCTCCTGAAATGGAGGCAATCTTTTGGAGAAGGGCTTCATCAAAACCGCCCTCAAAACTGCCGCGGTAGACCTGCCCCGTCCGGGGGTCCGTAAACTCCAGCGGTGTTGGCCTGTCGTTTCCGATTCCGATGGCATAGATGCGAATACCCATCTGCGCGGCTACACGGGCAGCGGTTTCCGGCAAAATCTCCCCGCTGTTATTCTTTCCGTCAGTCAAAAGAATGATGATCTTCTGCGAGGCGGTACTGGAACTCAAATGAAGCGCCCCGAGCGCAATCCCCATCCCAATTGCAGTGCCGTCACCCAGACTCATAATAGAGAGATCATCCAGCCCCGCAAGAAGCTGAGAATAGTCTACAGTCGGCGGCACGCGAAGTGCAGCCTCTTTGGAGAAACTCACCAGCCCTATTGGATCATTTTCCCGTTTCTCAACAAAACGCCGGATCACGTCCCTGGCGGTCTCAAACCGGTTACCTGGAACAAAATCCTGTGCCGCCATGCTCGGGCTTTCATCGAGCACAATCATCATATCAATGCCGCGGCTCAAATAGACGCGCTCCCGTTTCACCTGCGCCGGACCCGCGAGCGCCAGAATAATCCCTACCGCTCCGACCCAGAAGCTCACCGAAGCAACCGTGAAAAGAATCCTTGTAAGGTTCATCCGGCTGTAGTAGCCGTTTCCGCGCCATATGCGAAATGGATAGCGGATCACTCCCCCGCGCGATTTTGCGGCATGTCTGAAATAGATGCCCACCGGCACCAAGATTAGCAGCGCGAGCACGCCCGGATGCTCAAACACCCACATGAGAAGACCTCCGCGTTGAGTGATCCAGGCGTTCAACGCGCGCAAGCAATTCACCTACTTGCTGCAGGTGCTCTTTGCGAATGCGCGCCGAAGATGACTTGCCGGCAAATTTGACCAGGTCTCCAAACTGGAACAGCGAAAGGAGAAGCTGCGTATCATTTTGATCCGGAGTCAGCCGCACCAAATGAAGACGCAATTCCCACGTAGTGGCTGACATGCAGTCGGCGTCCAGCTTCCGGCTCAGGTAGCGTCGCAATTCTTCCTGAAGCACGATATAGAATTCCCGACCGCTTCGATTTTCCACATCCGCGGAAAGCTGTTTCAGCACACGTTGCATCCGCCTGTTTGGCTGCCGCTCCCGGTAGCGCGCAATCAAGCCGACAAGGCGTGAACGCCCCCAGCGGTAGAAGACAAACCACCCCAGCGGAAGAATCACCAGAACGCCCACACCGAGGCCAATTACGAGGCGTGTTGAGGGCAGAAGCAATTGACTGCGCGGCGGGGCCAGCCCCACCTCGCCTTCCTGAAGAATTGACTTCACGTAGACGTTGACACCCTCGAGGGTGATATCGCCCAGCTTCATCACCGGCATGGATTGGGTTCCAGGACGAAAGGGGGTAAAGATTATCCGTACTGTGGCGTCTCCACCGGCATGAGACACGCTTATTGAATGGATCTCTCCCCATTGCGGCGTCGGCATTTCAGCAGGGCGCTCCAGCGCGGCGTTTTGGGGGACTCGAAGTGAGATACGCATTTCTACACGGTCACCCACATAGAACACACGAGGGAGAAAGACGGTACTTGCCACCGTATATGACTGGGAAAAGATGGACAGGATAGGAAGCACAAAGAGTACAAGGAAAAGGGGAACGCGTCTCATCTCCGTTTCCTCCGCCGGAAGAATTGCACCAGCCGCGCCACCGGATCGTCATCTGTGGTAATTTCCAGCGGCGAGACACCCAATCTTCTACAATCACGCAACCACTGCCGGCGTTCTCCTTCCCAGAAGGCGCGGTACTGTTTTCTGAATCTGCGCGAATGACCAGGCATTACCACGCTGCGGTGTGTTTCCGGATCCTGAACATGAATAGTGCCGACCGGCGGGAACTCCACGTCCATCATATCTGTGACGCGAACTGCAATAACGTCATGCCTGCGGGCAAGAAGCGTAAGATCTTTCAGATAGCCGGTGGTCTTGAAGTCCGACACAACGATGCACATACCGCGCCGTGAAAGCGCCTCACCGGAAGTCCGCAACGCCAGGGCCAAATCCGAACCGCTTCCTTCCGGCCTGAAGGAAAGCATGTCTTGAATGAGGCGTAGCGCGTGCTTCCTTCCCTTCACCGGGTTAATCCATTTCTCTATGCGGTCGGTAAAAAAGACGGCGCCGACTCTGTCATTGTTTTGAACGGCGGCAAAGGTAAGGAGGGAAAAGAGAACACTCACCATTTCCCGTCTTTCCGTGTCACCCAGCCCGCCCGCAACGGATGCGGAAAGATCGACAATCAGAAAAAGAGTGAGCTCGCGCTCCTCCCGAAATGTCTTGGTATACGGACTGCCAAAGCGAGAGCTCACATTCCAGTCGATGAGGCGCGCATCGTCCCCCTCAACATATTCGCGGACTTCGTCAAACTCTATACCGGGACCTTTAAATACGGAGCGGTAGTTGCCCGCGAGGAGGCTCTCCACGAGCTTTGTGGAAAGAAGTTGCAGCCGTTTGACCCTTGAAAGGGATCGGGAACGATTCATATCGGTTTACGCGTTCAAGGTACGGGCACTGCCTGCAGGAGGTGGTTCACTACGTCGTCCGTGGTTAACTCTTCAGATTCCGCCTCATAGGAAAGCACCAGTCGGTGCCGCAGCACCTGATGTGCAACTGCCTTGACATCTTCGGGCACAACGTATGTCCTGCCTTCAAAGAGGGCACGCACTTTTGCACATCGATAAAGATATATGGTGGCACGCGGGGAGGCCCCGAACTCAATGTAGCGCGCATACGGGTATATGTTCCTATTCCGCTCCCGGGACGCGATGACCAGCGCAACAATATACTCTTCAATGCGTTCATCTACGGTGACCGCGGCGGCAACATCGCGCAGCCGTTCAATATCCGGCTTGAACAGGATGCGCTTCAGCTTGATCTCCTGCTCCACGCCTACCCGGCGCAAAATGGTGAGTTCCTCTTCCGGTGTGGGATACTCAACTGAAAGCTTCAAAAGAAAGCGGTCGGTCTGAGCCTCCGGAAGGGGATAGGTGCCTTCCTGTTCTATGGGATTCTGGGTGGCGAGCACAAAAAAAGGCTTCGGCAGCGTGTAGGTGGTATCCCCAATGGTCACCTGCCGTTCCTCCATTGCCTCCAGCATGGCGGACTGGACTTTAGCAGGAGCCCTGTTTACCTCATCCGCCAGGACGATGTTGGAAAAAACCGGTCCCTGCCGCGGCACAAACTCGCCGGTTTGCTGCCGGAACACCATGGTTCCCACCAGGTCCGCAGGGAGTAGGTCCGGGGTGAATTGTATGCGCTTAAAGCTGCAATCAATTGTTTCGGCAAGCGCCTTCACGGCGAGCGTCTTTGCAAGCCCGGGAACGCCTTCAAGAAGCACGTGGCCGCCGGTTAGTATTCCGGTAAGAAGGCCGTTTATCATTGTCTCCTGGCCGACTACCCGCTTGCCTATTTCGGCTTTGCAGGCGGATAGCAACTCTCCCGCCCGCTTGACCTGCTCCTCACCCTGATACTGTTCTGTTTCGCTCATAGTTGCACCATCTTTTGGGGACGCACGCGCGGAATGCGGTGGGTCCGGCCGTTTCAGGTTCTGTAATCTGCATTTTCCCGCACGTATTCGTGGGAGAGATCGCTTCCAAGCACCAGCGCGCTGCCGCTGCCTGTTCCACAGTCAATTTTGATGTCGACAAAGCGATCATGCTGTGGATAGCCGTGAAGCCGTGGGTTCATGGCAGTCATTTTTAGATATTCGGAAAGGCGCACTTCCTTTTCTTTGTCCAGGTGGAACGCGCCGTCCCGAAATACAGACTCGTTCCCAAGATACACCGCTACACGGCTTCTGTCTATCTTGACGTTGTTATTACCGGTAAAATCCCCGAGCGCGGACACAAGCCGCCCCACATTGGGATCGTTGCCAAATATCGCGGTCTTCACCAGAGGCGAGTTCACAATAGCCTTGCCTGCGCCAACTGCTGTTCTTTCATCAGGCAGACCGGAAACCGCAACGCGCATAACGTGCGAGGTGCCCTCCCCGTTGCGCACTATGTCGGAAGCCAGCTCGCGGCACACATCGTTTACCGCGGCTGCAAATTGGTCCAGCGAGGGCGCCTGAACGTGGCGGGAGCTCAAGAGCACCGCCATATCACTTGTGCTCTGGTCACTGTCCACCGAAATTCTGTTGAAGCTATGTTCGGCCGCATCCTGCAGAATGCGCTGCGCATCTTCCCGGTCTACGTCTATGTCAGTCAGCAAGAATACCAGCATGGTGGCCATGTTGGGTTCAATCATACCTGCACCCTTGGCGATTCCCAACACCCGGCCTTCTCCCACGCTGCGAGAGCGCACTTTGGGAAAGGAGTCTGTAGTCATGATAGCGCGAGCAACGTCCAGCGCGTCCCCGCTGTGCAGGCCGTCCACCAGGGGCTCCAGCGCGGCGCTCATTTCCGCCACGGGCAGCGACCACCCGATGATGCCGGTGGAGACCGAGAGCCAGTGGGAACCCTCGGAACCGGTCAGGGCAGCGGCCCGGTCTGTCAACGTTCGTGCATCTTCAACGCCGGTCTGAGAACAGACGTTTGCAATCTTGTTATTGACGATAATGCCTTGAAGTTTCTCTCCGGCCATCCGTTCCCGGCCCAGGATCACCGGAGCTCCGGGAAACTGGTTGCGTGTAAATACCCCTGCAAAGGAGTCCGTAGGATTGTCCGACAGAAGGAGTGCAAGGTTCATTGCATACGGCTCCTCTGTTGGCCGTTCCTTTGGCGTAAAGGATATCCGGGTTACAGACACCCGGAATCCGCGGGGCAGCACAGCACGCCGGGTCAGGACTTCAAGGTAGTCGCGTTCTCCGCTAAATTGCTCCATTTTTCTATTTATAGTATGTGGCACCCTGCTTGGCAAGGAGAAACGCCGGCGTGGCTGCAGATGAACGTCAGTCGTTGACCCGGGCCGGCCGCCGCACTACTATGTGGCCATGACCCAGTCCTCCTCGGCTATGCCCCTTCTTATTCTTGCCGGGATCGCTATTCTGGCGCTCTTGCTTCTCCTTATTGTGCAGGCGTTCCGTGCAAGGCGGGCCGGACGGCCTACCCTTGACGGGATCGCAGCACGCCTTGCGCAACTTGAACAGGTCTCCCGCCAGGTGCAGGACCTCTCCAACCTGTTCCTTGTTCCCGGCGCGCGCGGGCCGGTGGGGGAGACGCTTTTGTCACGCCTTCTTGAAGACTGGCTACCGGCAGGAGCGTATGAGCTTCAGTACGCCTTCTCCAACGGAGCCCGCGCGGATGCGGTAGTGAAGCTGACAGGAACAATTATTGCGATAGATGCCAAATTTCCCCTTGAAGCCACCAGAAGAGCGTTCGAGCAGCATGATACTCCACCGGAAAGCCTCCCGGCAGATGTAAGACGTGCCTTTTCCCGCCATATCACCGACATTTCGGCAAAGTATATCAGACCGGAAGACGGCACCATGAACTTTGCGCTCATGTACATTCCTTCGGAAGCTGTCTATCACTTCGTCTTTGTGGAACACCCGGAGGAGACACTGCGGGAGTCGCTCGAACGCGGAGTGGTACCGGTAAGTCCCGGCACCCTCTTCCTGTATCTCCAGACCGTTGCCTTTGGCCTCAAAGGTCTCTCTTTGCCGGAAACACAACGCGCACTGCTTGCGGAAATACAGCGGCTGCGCCGCGACTTTGAAGAACTGAAACGGGGGCTGCAGCTTGCCGGGACTCACTTCCGTAACCTGGGCAAAGCACTTGAGGAGACCGGATCAAAGGCGAGCCGCGTGGATGCCGATATCGAGAGGCTTGATGGTGCCTAATTCTGTATCCTCGGGATTTGTCGTTCACTCCTTCATCCAGCAAAGCCGTCGCGGGGATACGGCAAACATGAGAGTGTGCCTGCTTGGGCGGTTTGCAGACGGCTCCACGTTTGCCGTTGTGGATGACAGAATTTCCGCCGGCTTTTACGTCACCGCTTCAGATCTTGAGAACGCTCTCCAGAAAGCCGGGAGTACCCCTTTTGTCACCTCAGATGAAAATTACCGCACCATCTACGGAGAAGAAGTGGCTTTTCTCTCCTGGGATTCCTCCCGGACGCTTCTTGCTGCGCGTAACCGGCTGGAACACCACGGCATGAGGACATTTGAAGCGGATGTTTCCACCGCAGAGCGCTACCTCATGGATCATCATCTGCACGGAATGATTACGGTCACCGGAGAGAGCAATCCGGGACACCACGTAGACCACATCTTCAAGAACCCCGAACTTTCTCCATGTGAAGAGGAACCTGCGCTGGTGGTAAGCTCCATGGACATAGAAACCGATCCTGACAGCCAGGAAATCACCACCATAGCGATCTGCACCGAGAATCCGTTCGACCTCGTCAGGCGGGAAGAAATTCTCTTTCAACGGAAAGGCGCACCGGCGCTGGCCCCTTCGCCCGTGCCCGTACGAGTCTTTTCATCGGAGCGGGACCTTCTTTCCGGCTGG
>Ga0102944_1002533_pt1 | contig 10610 bp, 8 predicted proteins | sample SalPonD_shore_MG_FD_78172 | JGI IMG/M metagenome (GOLD analysis project Ga0102944, IMG submission 78172) | Salt pond soil microbial communities from South San Francisco under conditions of wetland restoration - Salt Pond MetaG... | ecosystem: Environmental > Aquatic > Marine > Intertidal zone >... | reverse complement strand
TGGCCCACGCCGATGGCCTTGGGTTCGATCTTCACCAGCTCCGCGAGGGGGTCCTGCAGCCGGCGCGCGATCGAGACCGCTCCGCGCAGGGAGACGTCCAGGTCCGGGAACTCGGCCGCCGCCGTCTCGGAGGCCGAATAGACCGAGGCGCCCGCCTCGGAGACCATGACGGGTGTGGCCCGCACCTCCCTATCGCTCTGAACGAGCTCCCGGGCGAGCTTCTCCGTCTCCCGCGAGGCCGTACCATTGCCGATGGCGATGAGGTCCACGCCGTGCTGTCGGCACAACGCCGCGAGGGTGTTCAGCGCCGCATCCCACCGCTTCTGGGGGGCGTGCGGATAGATGGTCCCGGTGGCGAGCAGCTTGCCGGTCGAATCGACCACGGCCACCTTGCAACCCGTGCGCAGCCCCGGATCGATGCCCATTACAGCCCTGGGTCCCGCCGGGGCCGCCAGCAGCAGGTCGCCCAGGTTGCGGGCGAAGACCTGAATCGCCTCGGCGTCGGCGGCGTCGCGGAGACGGCCCAGCAGATCGGTCTCCAGCCGCGTCAGCAGCTTGACGCGCCAGGTGAACCGCACCACGTCGGCCAGCCACCGGTCGCCGGCCCGCCCCAGATCGCGAATGCCGAGGTGAGCCGCGATCCGGCGCTCTCCGGCGCTGGGACCGGTTCGCTCCGGCTCCAGCTCGTCGGGCATGGCCAGACGCAGGCGCAGCACCTTCTCCCGGCGGCCGCGGAACAGCGCCAGCGCGCGGTGCGAAGGGATGCGATGGATAGGCTCCTGATAGTCGAAGTAGTCGGAGAACTTCGCCCCGGCGTCGCGCTGGTCATCTTTCGCCTCGGAGACCACCAGTGCCTCCTGCCAGGCCCAGTCGCGCAGGCCGCCTATGAGCTCGGGATCCTCCGCGAAACGCTCGGCGAGAATGTAGCGCGCCCCCTCCAGCGCGGCGCCGGTATCGGTGATGCCCGCCTCGGCGTTCAGGTAGGTCCGGGCGTCCGCCTCTGGGTCAAGGGAGGGATCCTCCAGCAGCGCCAGGGCCAGCGGCTCCAGACCCGCCTCCCGCGCGATCTCTCCCTTGGTGCGGCGCTTCTTCCTGTAGGGGAGGTAGAGGTCCTCGAGGCGCTGCTTCGTATCGGACTCGTTGAGCGCCTGGCGCAGGGCGGGCGTGAGCTTGCCCTGTTCGTCGATGGCGGCGATCACGGCGTCCCGCCGCTCGGCCAGCTCGCGCAGGTAGATCAGGCGCCGCTCCAGCTCTCGCAGCTGGCCGTCGTCGAGGCCTCCCGTGGCCTCCTTGCGGTAGCGGGCAACGAAGGGAACGGTGGCGCCGTCGTCGAGCAGGCGCACAGCGGCCTCGATCTGCGCCGGCCGTACGCCGAGCTCCGAGGCGATGGTCTGGCTTAGGTTGTTGCTCATGTCGATTCCCGGTTGTTCCCTGCCGGCCCCGGGGCCGGCGTCGCGTCAATCGTCGTCGGGCGTCGGCGGCTGGCCGCCCTCGCGCCCCCGTGCGGCCCGCGTCTCATACAGCGAGCTCGCCATGTAGCGGTCGTGGGCGTGGCGCAGCAGCACCATGATCACCGCGGCCACGGGCAGGCCGAGCAGCACGCCGACAAAGCCGAACAGCTGGCCGCCGGCGAGCACCGCGAAGATCACGGCCACGGGATGCAGCCCGATGCGATCACCCACCAGCAGCGGCGTCAGGATCGTGCCCTCCAGCGTCTGGCCGATCATGAAGACCAGCCAGACGAGCGCCAGCGCGGTCCAAGGCTGATCGAACTGGACCACCGCCGCCAGGCTCGCCGCACCGATGCCGATGATGAAGCCCAGGTAAGGGACGATGTTAACCAGCCCCGCCACCAGACCGATGATGATGCCGAGCTTCAGTCCCACCAGCCAGAGGCCGGCGCTGTAGATGATGCCCAGGGCCAGCATCACCAGCAGCTGCCCCCGCAGGAAGGCCGCCACCACCTCGTCGCACTCCTTGGCCAGCAGGGAGACCGTCGGCTCGACCCTGCGGGGCAGCAGGCCCTTGATGCGCGCGACGAGCACGTCGAAGTCACGCAGCAGGTAGAACGTGACCACGGGGATCAGGGCGACGTTGGTGAGCAATCCAAGCAGCGCCAGCGAAGAGGTCGTCACCCGGCTGAGAACTGCGCCCGCGACCGTGCCGGTGGATTCCCAGTGGGCGGTGACGGCCTGGCGCACCGCCTGCAGGTCGATGCGGCTCACCGAGATGTCGAGGGTGCGCTCGACCCAGGGCAGTGCCTGGTTCTGCAGCCAGTCGAGGAGGGCCGGGAGCTGTTTGATCAGGGCATCGATCTGCCCGCCGAGGATCGGCACCAGCAGCAGCACGACGCCGGCGAGCAGGAGCGTCAGCCCCACGAAAACCAGGGTCACCGACGTGGAGCGGCCGAGCCCCAGTGCTTCGAGCCGGTCGGCGATGGGATCGCCCAGATACGCGAACAGCATGCCCACGAGGAACGGCGTGAGTATCGGCTGCAGCAGATAGACCAGGATGCCGCCGAGGGTCACCGAGGCCAGTAGCGGCCAGGCATTGGTGTCGCGCAGGGCTTCGCGCATTGTCGATTCCGGCTCCGGGCGGCAAAGAGGCATAAGGGACTCGCGGACCGCACGAAGGATATCGCAGTCGGGCAGGGCGGGCACACCGTTGGTGCCGCCACCGGCCGCGTCCGGCCGGCCCACCTGGACGAACACTGTAAAAAACTCGCCAAACGCACGGATTTTCGCCAAAATCGGGCGAATGCGGGTCGTTTCACTGTGATCCGTGTCGCGGACTGGTTACCGACCTTCGAACAACTCGGTATGGTCGGTGTGTGCTTGAGGGGGAACCGATCAAGCGCGGCGACGCAACGGGTTGAGCCTCCGGGCCGAGGGCGCGGACGATTCAGCCCGGGACGGGCGTGCTGCTGCGAGACGCTGAACAATTCCTCGCTTCCGCAGCCGATTCAACCTAAGTCAGACAGGCTGCTAGAGTAGGCGCCAAACAAAACCCGATTGTCCGATCGGGCCCCGTGCCCGAAAGCCGCGGAGACATTTCGTGCGAAATCCGAATCGCGTCCTGATCTGGATGAGCCTTTTCCTGCTGGCGGTTGCCGGCGTCGCCGTGTTGCTGGCCTCGGAGCTGCGTACCGCGTTCGTGGCCAATCCGGTCTTCAATGGCATGATCCTGGGGGTTCTGGCGCTGGGGGTAATAATCAATTTCCGCCAGGTCCTGGTGCTGGGCCCGGAAGTCCGGTGGATCGAGACGTTCCGCCACGCCGACGAGGACGAGGCCCCGCCGCTGCCCCGCACGCGCCTGCTCGGCACCATGGCCCGGATGCTTACCGGCCGGCACGGCGACCGCTTCAGTCTCTCGACGACGTCCATGCGCACTCTGCTGGACGCCATCCGCTCGCGCCTGGACGAGTCGCGCGATCTGTCGCGCTACTTCGCGGGTCTGCTGGTCTTCCTCGGTCTCCTCGGCACCTTCTGGGGCCTGCTCGACACGCTTCGCGCCGTGGGCGGCGTCATATCCGGGCTGAGCCTGAGCGGCCAGTCGGCGGGTGCGGTGTTCGAGGAGCTCAAATCCGGCCTTCAGGCGCCGCTGTCCGGCATGGGAACGGCATTCAGCTCCTCGTTGTTCGGCCTCGCGGGCGCGCTGGTGCTGGGCTTCATTGACCTGCAGGCCGGTCACGCGCAGAACCGGTTCTACAACGACCTCGAGGAATGGCTCTCCGAGCGCACGCGTCTGGCGAGCGGCGGCCTCGGTGGTGAGGGTGAGGGCAACGTTCCCGCTTACATCCAGGCGCTGCTGGAGCAGACCACGGACAGCCTGGACAAGCTGCAGCGGATCATGGCGCGCGGCGAGGAAGATCGACGGACCGGGGATGCCCGCCTGGTCGAGCTGACCGAGGAGATCGCCAATCTGGCCGAGCAGACGCGCAGCGAGCAGCGCGGCCTCATGGGGCTCACTCGCATGCAGGCGGAGCTCCAGGGCGTCCTGGATCGTCTGGCCAACGCCACCGAGGGCGGCGAGGGCCACGACCGGGAGGTGCGCGACAGTCTGCGGCATATTGCCTCCAACGTGGTGGACCTGCGCCAGGAGCTGACGGCCGACCGCGAGCGGCTGATGGAAGAGCTGCGTGAGGAGCTGCGGCTGCTCACGCGCACGGTTTCCCACCTCGGAACCGGCGGCCGTGGTGGCTGACGGGGCGCTACCGATTGCACCCGGTGCGGGGAACCGTGGGCGCTGGCACTGCGTCGAAACCCATGCATCCCTTGATGTAGCCCGGATATAGGAAATCAGTCTCCACCATGTTCTCGAGCGCCCGGCGTGGACGCGCCGCCATCAATATCTGGCCCGGTTTCGTGGATGCCCTGGCGACCGTCCTGCTCGCCTTCATCTTCGTGATCATGCTGTTCGTTGTCTCCCAGTTTTATTTGAGCGACGTGCTGTCGGGCCGCAACAAGGCGCTGGAACGGCTGCAGGGGCAGCTTCAGGATCTCGCCGAGACGCTGTCCATGGAGCGCAAGAAGAGCGGGCGCCTGGAAGAGCGCATGTCCCAGCTGTATGGCGAGCTCTCGGCCACGCTCACCGAGCGTGACGCGCTGCGCAAGTCATTGCGGTTGACCCAGGACAAGGCCCGCCAGATCAAGCAGGAGCTCAGCGCCAAGGAGCAGGAGCTCCAGGTCAGCAAGGACACGCTCAAGGTCAAGCTGCGTGACCTCGCCTCGCTCCAGCAGGACATCGCCACGCTTCGCACCATGCGTGACAAGCTCGAGTCGCAGGTCGGGCAGCTCGCCTCGGCATTGAGCGATTCCCGCCAGCAGCTCGCCCAGACGCGAGACCGTACCAAGGCGCTGCAGGCGAAGCTGGCCGAGAGTCAGGAGCAGACACACCTGGCGCAGAAGAGCATCGATCAGAAGGATATCCGCATTCAGAACCTGGTCGAGAAGATCGACGAGCAGGACAAGGCGCTGTCGCAGCAGAAGGAGCTAACCGCGGAGGCCGACCAGCGCATCGCCGACCTGCGGCAGAACATCAGGGCGCTGCGTGCGCAGATCGACTCGCTGTCCAAGGCGCTCGATGTCTCCCAGGAGACCGTTCAGGACCAGAAGGCCAAGATCAAGGATCTCGGCAAGCGGCTGAACGTGGCGCTCGCGAAAAAAGTGGAGGAGCTGGCCAAGTACCGCTCCGAGTTCTTCGGACGGCTGCGCAAGGTGCTCGGCGACGTCAGCGAGATCCGCATCGTCGGTGACCGGTTCATGTTCCAGTCCGAGCTGTTCTTCGAGAGCGGCTCGGCGGACATCGGTCCCGCGGGCAAGAAGAAGCTCGACCGCCTCGCGTCCATTCTCAAGGACGTCGCCGCCCGCATCCCGGACGACATCGACTGGGTGCTCCAGGTCGAGGGCCACACGGACCGCCGGCCGATCAATACCGACCGGTTCCCGTCGAACTGGGAGCTGTCCACGGCCCGGGCCACGAACATCGTGCACTACCTGATCGATCAGGGTATCCCTCCGGACCACCTCGCGGCGGCGGGTTACGGCGAATACCAGCCCGTCGCCAAGGGCGACTCGCCGCAGGCCTACGCGCGCAACCGGCGCATCGAGATGAAGCTGACCAGCCGCTAGAGCTGACCCGCCGCGGCGTGTGTCCCCGCCGTGGTCTCGAGGAACAGGTCGAATAGCGCGCAGATCTCCGGGACGGCGTCGGCCAACCCGTGATCGCTGTCGAGCATGTGCAGCCGCGCGCGGTGGGTCTGGGCAAATCGCCAGCTGTTGATCGGCGGAATGACCTCGTCCCGCCAGCCATGCACCACCTCCGTGTGCCAGCTCCCGGGCGTGATGTCTTCCTCGTAGCCCTCCATGTAGAACGCCGGCGCCATGAGGAAGAGCCCGGCGGGCTGCAGCGTCCTGCTCGCTACCGTTGCGACGTAGCCGCCCATGCTCGATCCGGCCAGAATCAGCCGATGGCCGCGCGGCGGTCCGGCGGCAAGGAGCTGGGCCACCCGGGCGTCGGGATCCATCGTGTTGCTGAAGTCCGGGCTCTGCACCGCCAGACCGTGGCGGCGGGCGACCCCGGCCAGTGCGGAGATCTTGCGTCCCCACGGCCCGCTCTCCTTGCCGTGGGCGAAGCAGATCGTGGCCGGCATGTCACCCTCCCTCCGTTCCGCGACGGTCGAGCCGCGGGATCTCCGGCTCGGGCCAGGCGTCGAACGGCCACGGCCGCTCGTCGCGGTTGAATGTCACGAACAGCAGGATCTGGTAGAGCCAGGTCGAGAGCTGACGCGCGAACTGCAGCACCCGCGGGTTGCGTGTACCGGTCACCAGCGTCATCGCGAACTGGAAGACCACGACCGCCACCATCAGCATCTCGGCCAGGTTGAAGGCAATGGCGAAGAGTACGATGAACAGGCCGCGGATCCAGGTCTCCTTCCGCGTGAGATTGGCCTTGAGTTGCTCGTCCATGGCTGTGCGCTCCCGATGTGTGAGATGTCCCCATGATAGCGTTGCAGCGGCCTCGGGCGAACGGTGGCGGGCGCCGCTCCTACGGCTGGCATCCGAATGCGCCAACGGCCGGCGCGCCGGGTTCACAGCAAAAAAAAGCCGGCCGCCGCGGAGCGGCGACCGGTCGGAGTCCCCCAGCCGGGGTGAAAGCCTGCTTCGGCGCACGCCCCCTCAGACGCCCAGATACTCCTGCATGATCTCGGGCTTGGCATCCAGGTCGTCGGGTGTGCCGTCGAAGACCATGTGCCCGTTGTTGATGATGTAGCAGCGGTTGGAGATCGACAGCGCCGCCTTGACGTTCTGCTCCACGATGACGATCGTGCGCCCCTCCTTGGCGAGCTTCTTCGCCACGCCCAGCAGGTCCTGGACGATGATCGGGGCGAGTCCCTCGAACGGCTCGTCCAGCAGGATCAGCTTGGGGTCGCGGATCAGCGCCCGCGCGATGGCGAGCATCTGCTGCTCGCCCCCGGAGAGATCGGTGCCGCGGCTGCGGCGGCGTTCCTTCAGACGCGGGAAGTACTCGTAGATCTGCGCGATGGTCCACGCATTGGGCGCGCTCATCGCCGCGAGCACGAGATTCTCCTCGACATTGAGGCTGCCGAATATGCGCCGCTCCTCGGGGACGAGCTGGATGCCGTGGTTGGCGATGTCATAGGGCGGATGGCCTGCGATGTCTTCGCCGGACAGCCGTATGCTGCCTTTCCGGGGCGTCACCGCCCCCATGATCGACTTCAGCGTGGTGCTCTTGCCGGCGCCGTTGCGACCCAGCAGGGCGATTACCTCGTTCTCCTCGACGCGCATGTTGACGTCGAAGAGGATGTGCGAATCCCCGTAATAGCTGTTCAGCTTGTCGACTTCGAGCAGGCTCATGCGGTTCCGGTCTCCGTCTCATTCTCGTCCATGCCGCCCAGGTAGGCTTCCTGGACGCGGCTGTCCTCGCGTATCTGGTCCGGCGTGCCCTCGGCGAGAAGCTGCCCTTCCTGCAGCACGGTGATGTACTCGGCGAGCTCGAAGACGGCGTCCATGTCATGTTCCACCACGACCAGGGTGCGCCCCTCGCGGATTTCCTGCAGGAGCTTGACCGTCGACGCCCGTTCGGCCGGGCTCATCCCGGCCAGCGGCTCGTCGAGTAGCAGCACGTTGGGCGAGTTGGCGAGCGCCAGCCCGATCTCGAGCCGCCGCTTCTCGCCGTAGGCGAGGTCGGTGACCGGCACGTTCGCCCGCGGGCCCAGGTCGACCAGGTCGAGGGTCGCCTCGATCTGGGCCTCCAGGCCGTGGATCTTGTGCAGGGCCTTCAGCATGTCCGGCCGGAACTGACCTCGGATGCGGGCGAGGACGGGAATCGCCAGATTCTCGCGCACGGTGAGCTTCGAGAAGAGCTGGTTGATCTGGTAGCTCTTGCTCATGCCGAGCTGGGCGACCGCAGTGACTCCCAGGTTCGTGATGTCCGCGCCGTGCAGGAAGATCTGGCCCTCGGAGGGCTCGATCTCGCCCGCCAGCATCTTGAAGAACGTGCTCTTGCCGGCCCCATTGGGGCCGATGATGCCCCGGAGCTCGCCTTCCTGGATTGCCATGCTGACGTCGCGATTGGCGACGATACCGCCGTAGCGCTTGGTCAGGTGGCGGCACTCCAGCGCGGGTACGTCCTTGGACTTCGCGTGGGGCACGATCCAGGGCACGCTGCTCGCCTCTGGAGTGCCCGCTATGCGACGCTCGCGTTTTTCTTCCATCGTGCGCGGCGGCTCCTCCGCCGGCTCCTCGCCTTCCGGCACCATGTGCGCGCGCTTGTGGAGGTATTGCCGCAGCTCGCCCAGCAGGCCGCGGCGGAAGGCCATGATCAGCACCACGAACACCACGCCCAGGATGAGCTTCCATGCCGGGCCGAGCGCCGGAATCGTCTGCAGGTTGTCCTGCAGTCCGAGCCACACGATCGCCCCGAGCAGCGGCCCGAACAGCGTGCCGGCGCCGCCAATGACGCCCTGCATCACAAGCTGGCCCGAGGTGTGGAAGGCCACCGCGTCGGGGGGCATGTAGGACTGCAGTACGCCCAGCAGCCCACCGGCGATGCCGCCGAAGCCCGCGGCGATGACAAACGCCGCCCACTTGTAGTTGCGTACCGCGTGGCCGCTCGCCAGCGCCCGCGGCGAGTTGTCGCGCAGCGCCGTCAGCACGCGGCCGAATGGCGAGAGCACGATGCGGTGGGCGATCACGTAGCTGACCAGGAAAAACGCCGCGATGAACAGGAACAGCTCCCAGCCACCCTCGAGCTTGTGGCCGAACAGCACCGGCAGCGGCACGCCCGTGATGCCGTTCTCGCCGCCGGTGAAGTCCGACAGCGGCGAGAGTTCGAGGAAATAGAACATCTCGCCGAAAGCGAGGGTGATCATCGCGAAGTAGATGCCGCTGCGGCGCAGCGTGAAGTAGCCGACCACGACGCCGGCGAGCATCGCGAGCACGGTGCCCACGCCCAGTGCGACGAAGATATCGACGTTCATGTTGATCATCAGGTAGGCCGACGCGAAGCCGCCGACGCCGAAGAACGCCGCCTGGCCGAAGGACAGCAGACCCGTGTACCCGAACAGGATATCGAAACCGAGGCCGAACAGGCCCCAGATCAGGATGCGGCTGGCGATGTCGGCGTTGAGGCCGATCACCGGCAGCGCGAGCGGGCACAGCAGGAGCACTACCAGCGTCCCGAGTTCGGTGACCCAGGGCTTGCGCTCCATGGTGGTAAGCACTTGGAGAATCATTCACGGCCCTCCACGCCGAACAGGCCCTGCGGGCGGGTAGCGAGGATCAGCGCCATGACGGCGAACAGCATGACCTGCGAGTACGCCGGGCTGAACATGGACGTGAGACTGACGATCTCGCCGGCGATGATGCCGCCGACCACGGCGCCGGGGAACGAGCCCACGCCGCCGAGCACGATCACCACGAACGACTGCACCAGGATGGCCTCGCCCATGTCGGGCACCACCGCCACGATGGGCGCGTTGATCACGCCGGCGAACCCGGCGGTCATGGAGCCGATGCCGAACACCAGCAGGAACACCCGGTAGACGTTTATGCCGAGCATGTTGACCATGAGGCTGTCCTCGATGCCCGCGCGCACGATCATGCCGATGCGCGTTCGGTAGAGCACGAGATACAGCAGCAATAGCACCACGGCCACGATCACCATGACCTGGATGCGGTAGGTTGGATAGAACAGGAAACCCATCTTGGTGACGCCGGAGCCCCACTCCGGGGTGGGCACCCGCTGGCTGACGCCGCCGAAGGCGAGGCGCACCGCCTCGGTGATGATGATACCGATGCCGAACGTGACCAGGATCTGGTCCTCGTCCGGGCGCTGGTAGAAATGACGGACGACGATGCGCTCCATGATTAGGCCGATGATCAGCGAACCGACCATCGCCCCCACCATGGCGAGCACGAACGAGCCCGTCTGCTGCAGCGTGATGAATCCCGCGTAGGCGCCCACCATGAACAGGGCGCCATGTGCGAGATTGAGCACGCCCAGCGTGCCGTAGATGATCGTAAGACCAGCGCTGATCAGCGACAGCAGCAGCCCGAGGGCAAGGCCGTTGAACAGCTGCGAGAGAAACAGTGGCAAGCTGGGCATGCTCACTTCAGGTCCTCCTTGACGAGTCGATCAGGTGTAGGAGCCGAGCTTGCAGCCGAAGTGATCCGCCGGCGGCATGACCTTGTCGCCATCGACGGCCTCTACGATGCGGTAGAAGTCCGCGCTGTTGCGCATCTCCGAGGGCTTCTTGCCCTGGACGATGAACACCGGACGCACCAGCTGGTGATCGGCCGCACGCCAGTGGACCTCGCCGATGCCCGTCTTGAACGTCTCGCCCTTCTCGTACTGCTTGACCACCGTTGGCGGATGGAAGGTGCCGGCGTTCTCCACGGAGCGCGCCCAGAGCATGGTCTGCAGGAAGGCGATGTGCGCCGACCACTCCGGCTTGCGGCCGTTGCGGCTCTCGAAGTCGTCCACGAACTGCTTCGCGAGGTCGTTGTTCTCGGCCTGGGTCCACCAGAACTCGGTGGTGCCGTAGACGCCCTGCATCAGCTCGGGGCCGACCTCCTGGGCGAGGAACG
>Ga0102944_1002532_pt1 | contig 10612 bp, 8 predicted proteins | sample SalPonD_shore_MG_FD_78172 | JGI IMG/M metagenome (GOLD analysis project Ga0102944, IMG submission 78172) | Salt pond soil microbial communities from South San Francisco under conditions of wetland restoration - Salt Pond MetaG... | ecosystem: Environmental > Aquatic > Marine > Intertidal zone >... | reverse complement strand
TCAATTTCAGGATAGCCTAAGGAAGCCAATAGAAAAACATGTATCCCTAATGCGCTCAGAGCTTTGCTGTTATTCGGCGCGAACCCTCCCGAAGTTTTTTTCTTTAAAATTAGTTCGATATTTCCCGAGCTCCCTGAAATTTGCTCTAATCGATTTGAGAAATCCTTTATGGTCTCAAATTGCTTCCATTTTTCGAAGCTTTTTCTTGTTTTAACTAAAGAATAGAGAAAATCAATAAATCCATCTATCCCTAAAAATACTTTTTTCTTAGTTAGGTTTTCTTCAAACTCTTTATTTAAATCCTCTTGAATTGATTTAAAAGTTGATAAAGTTTTATCATAAGGATTTAATTTTTTATACATAACTATTTCATAATCTGTTCTTGTTTCCTATAAATAAAAGCAGATCCTTATTCTAATAATTTGCTAAAAATTAAAGGCAGAGAGATAAGATCATAATAATTATGGTTGATACATTCTTTAACTAATCCAATATACCTGTGAGGATCTTTTAAATATTTTTTATAACATAATCCCACCAAATTACTGGGTAATTCATTATCTCTTTCCCAATTTAAAAGTTGTTGCTCAATGGTGGTTAATTGGTAGTTCTCAAATTCTCCTTTATATTTACGACGACAATTATGGTATAAATCAATATGCCCATATTTTGTATTAATATCTTTATATGGAATATCTTCTTCAGAAATCATTGGATTTTCATCAAAATAATATAAATATCGATTGGCTAAATAGGGAATATCAAAACTTTTTCCATTATAGCTTACAAAACATTTAAATCTGGGAAATATATGTTTCCGCAATTGTTCGCAGATAGCTATTTCTTCTTCTAATCCCCTAGCAAAATATTGTATTACCCTATAGTTTTTATTATCATAAAATCCAATACCTACAATTATAATAGGGCTGTCATATATTCCTAAGGTTTCTATATCAATAAAAAGGAGATCTTCTATGGAAAAACAAAATGAGGTGTCTATATCGTATAAATATCTATTTTCAGATAATGCCCGAAAATCTTTTGTCTTTACTTGATTAATGATCTTTCTCGCAGATTTACTATATTTTAAATGCGTTAATAAATCATAAAGAGAAGAAATTCCTCTGTTATATAAATTATTTTCTGTATAATGCCCGATATAATAGACTGTTTTTAGATTTGTTAATACATTCTTTTTAGTCTTTTTTAAATTGAGATTACAAGGAATCGTCTCACATTCCCATGAAATTTCTAATAATTCTCCTAACCCATTAGAGAGGATTCTCTGATTTTCAAAAAGCTCTTCTAAATTTTTTCCCTTATAATCCTCTACTATATTAGTTATATTAAAGCTATGAAAATTTTGAAAGAATTCCATTCTATCAAAAGGCATTATTATAATATAATAAAACGCGTTCTTTAATAAGTAATTCTGTGTGTAGATTTAGTATGAAATTAAAAAAAGAAGATTATTCAAAAAATACATCAATTCTTGGAATTGAGTCTGCTTTTTTCTTAGAAGGTTTAGTTTTAAAAAGTCTTCGAGATTCGCTATCTTCTAGAACGTAGTTAGAACCTCCGCCATGTATCATACAATATGGATCTAATAATCCTATCTGGTTAGAATATTGACGAATAAATCCACGCCCGCCTAATGTTCTAAAACAATGAATAGAACTTTGGAATGCTAATTCTGAAGTTTGAATTTTTAAGCCCATTGTATTCGCAGCCATTAATTTAGAGCTTCCAAGTTCAGGACGACTATCTAATTCACGCGCATATTCAATTAACGCAGAAATGAGTAAGTTAAGTTGACGAATATTTTCTGAAATGGGAAATCTAATTACTTGATATTTATGTAGTCTCCTATCAAACTGTTCTCTATTTATAGCCCATGTATGAGAATATAATAGCTTTTTCATCGCATCTCCAAGAGCTTCCGCACTTATTATAAGTCTTTCTTCCGTCAATTGATGGAACATTATATCTAGACCATTTCCTTCTAATAGATTTTCTTTTGGAACCTTTAAACGATCGAAGATTAATCGACTCACAAATGCATCACGCATACCATAAGTATGAACTCTCGCCGCCCTAAAATTGGGTATTTGCTGATTATTTGTATCAACAAGTACCGCACCGAGTTTTCCATTATTCAATCTTCCATATACAATTATATAATTTGCAATCATACCATTGGTGATAAAAACTTTTTTGCCTTTGATAACTATTTCATCATCTTGCTCGATAATTCTGTTCTCCATACTAAAAATATCTGACCCTGCATTGAATTCTGTCATTGCTGAAGCTCCTATTTTCCCTTCGATTGCAACAGGTCTTAAAAATTGTTCCCTCTGATATTGATTAGCTTTATAATCAACGGGATTGCAATATAAAGTCCCCCCAGCAAGGCGACCCATTTCTACACTCCAATTTCCTGCGATATATCGTTCTGAATATTCTGACCACCGACCACCACATAACGCATAAGCAATTAATGCATTTCTCATTATTCGACCAATTCCATAATCGTCATCCTGTTGCATGAGGGTGCTATAATATCCCTTACTAGCTAATTTTTTCATTATTCGAACAATAATCCCTTTTTTTTTCTCTTCTATTGGCTCCTCCAGTAAGTAATTTAATTCTTCTAACTCTCTTAAATCCTCATCTAATTCTTCTTCTAGGAAATCATAAAAATCAGCTAAAAACTCTTTTTCATTTGATTTAAGCAACGGATTATTCAATAAATCCAATTCGGGAACATAGCGTTGTATACGAATGGGCCTGAATTCTGTCAATCTTGTATCCATACTTATTCACATACCTTTTCCTTTTAATTCGTATTCCTCTTCTATACTATAATAAAAATAGATTAAAGCAATTATTTAAATTAAAGGAATTATTTATACCTATTTTTTTTCAAATCCATATAGGTTTTTCTCTTAGAAAAAAATTTAACTCAGAAAATTGTAAGTGAAAGAAGAAAAACTTTATTAGAAAATTAGCAAATTTCTAGTTGTTAAGTCAAATTTAAAAGAAAAAAATATTGTCAAAAAAGTGATAAATGATAAAATGATACAAGAACGTGTTTGCGTTATCGGAATTGGTCACACTGATTTTAACTGCATGTCGCCGGACATGGAATGGAAAGACATTATGTACGAGGCATGTCAGAAAGCATATATGGATGCAGGGGTTAACCCTAGAAAAGATGTTGACGGCTTTATTACCTGTGCTGAAGATTATTGGGAGGGTTTTAGTATTTTTGATGAATTTGTACCCGATCAAGTTGGAGCAGTATTAAAACCTTGTTGTACAGTATGCGGAGATGGCATATATGGCCTAGGAAATGCGTATATGCAGATTCAAACGGGATTAATGGATGTGGTATCTATTGAAGCACACAGTAAAGCTTCAGATTTAATTACATATGGTGATGTGGTGCTTCATGCATTTGATCCTATCTATGAACGACCAGTATCTGGTCCAGTAGAGCGTCCCAATTATGGGGGCTTACCTGCATATTCAGAGGAAAGTCCAAAACCCTTAGTGGGAAGCACAGATGAAACCGAGCGGGTGCATCCTTATTTTTTAGCAGGATTAGAAATGCAGAATTACCTTAAAGAAACAAATACTACTGAGGAGCAATGTGCTATGGTTGCTGTAAAAAATAAGCACAATGCGTTTCTTAATCCATATGCTGATTATGAAGCTAATATTACAATAGATCATGTGATGAAATCGGAATATTGTTTTAACCCCTTAAAACGACTAGATATTAGTCCAAATGTTGATGGTGCTGTTTGTTTTGTCCTTGCGAATGAAAAAATTGCAAAAGATTTGGGCATTGAACCGATTTACTTAAAAGGATTTGGATGGAGCTCTGAAACTCCATGGTTATCCACAAGAGGGATGAATGCGGATTATGCTACTAAATCTGCTAAAATGGCTTACAAAATGGCAGGAATTGTTGATCCTAGGAGAGAAATTGAAGTTGCAGAAATAGATGATCGATTTACTTATAAAGAAATGCAGCATTTAGAAGCTATAGGATTAGCGCGTAAAGGGGAGGCAAAACAATTAATAGAGGAAGGTGCATTGAATATTAAAGGCGCACTCCCAATTAACCCCTCTGGGGGTAGTATCGGGGTTGGAAACAGTTTAGAAGCTACGGGATTACAAAAATCGTTGGAAATTGTGACTCAATTGCGAGGACATGCGGGGAAACGACAAGTTCCAGACGTTGAAGTTGGATTAGCACAGGCATGGAGGGGTATTCCTTCCGGAAGTGGTGCTGTGGCAATATTTACGAGAGGTTAGGAGGTGTAAAAAATGAAAAAAGATGTAGCTGTTATTGGAGCGGGTATGACCCTCTTTCGTAGGAGGTTGAAAGAAACTGGTAAGGAATTATCATATTTAGCGGCGAAAATGGCAATGGAAGAGGCTGGAATTCAAAAAGATGATATTGATATGGTTGTAATGGGCACAGCTCCAGATGCTTTTGATGGAATTCATATGAAGGGAGAAAATCTACTAGATGGGGCTGCTGGTGCAGGAAAACCTTATGTGAGAGTATTTAATGGTGGCGGGACTGGTGTATTTGCCCCTATTGCTGGTTGGTGGCATGTCGCAAGTGGAGTAGCAGATGTTTGCCTCGTAATTGCCGAAGAGAAGATGGGATCCTGCTATCCACATCCTCAAACGGCATTCAGACACATATGGGATCCTATTTTAGATAGACCCTTGAAGCCTAATTTGGTATGGCTTTTTGCGATGGAGATGAATCGTTATATGACCGTTCATAATATAAAAAAGGAGGATATTGCGCGTGTATCGGTCAAAAATAAGAGAAATGCGGTAGGACATCCATGCGCTCAATTAGCAGATCCACATATTACCGTAGATGATGTGTTAAATTCGGAAATAATGGCATGGCCCGTCCAAAGGCTTGATATTAGCCCTCCTAGCGATGGAGCATCCGCTTTACTATTTTGCTCTGAAGATGTAGTAAGACAATATACTGATGATCCCGTATGGATTGATGGCGTTGGATGGAGTATTGATAGTACCATGTGGACCAATCGAGACCTCTATTTTCCACGCTATGTTTCAAAAGCAGCTAAAATGGCTTATAAAATGGCTGGTATTCATAATCCTCGTAAAGAAATTGATTTTGCAGAACCTTATGATCCCTTCGATTATAAGGAACTTCATCATATGGAGGGATTATTGCTCTGCGATAAAGGCGAAGCACCCATTTTAACGAGAGAAGGAGTCACCCAAAGGGATGGCGACCTTCCAATTTGTCCTTCCGGAGGATTACTCGGAGTAGGCAACCCAATTGCTGCCACGATGGGGCAGAAGGCATGCGAATTGTATTGGCAATTATCCGGAAAAGCGGGAAAAAGACAAATACCAGATGATCCTATGGTTGGTGTAGGCCAAGCGTGGGGCGATATAATGCAAATGGCAACTGTAATAGCTATGAGGAGGGGATAAAAAAATGGAAGAACCAAAAAAAGAAGAAATAGTTACGTATCCAAAGTATGCTCCTGGTACTCATGTTAGAACTTCCGATATAAGAGAAAAGAAAATAACTTATACTTGGTGGGAGCCCGAGATTCAATATGCTTGGAGTGTCGGCCCAGCAATGAGTAAATTTTTACAAGGTCTAAAGGAAGGAAAGATCTTAGGAGTGCATTGTCATAAATGTAAGCGATTAATCGTGCCTCCCAGAAGCTTTTGTGAATATTGCTATGGCCCTACTGAGGACTGGGTAGAATTAAAAGACACCGGAACCATTAATACTTATTCTATTTCGTATTTAGACCCGAATGCGAACAGAATTGAAGAACCAATTTTGATAGGAGTAATTTCCATAGATGGAGCATACCCAGAGCCTATGGGATTTATGCATTATTTCGGCGAAATGAGTAAGGATGAGATTAAGATTGGTATGAGGGTGAAAGCAGTATGGAAGCCTGAAAATGAGCGTGAAGGGGCTATTACCGATATTAAATATTTTAAACCATTACGAGGAGGGGAAATCTAAAAATGACCTTTATAGAAAAGCAAACAGATCCTATGGCTCCAACACATTGGCGTGGTGATATGCAAGCAGATTATCTCTATCCTAACGGAGTTGCGGGAGATAAATTCTTCAAATATATAAAGAATAATGATGGATTTCTGGCAACACCCTGTAAAAAATGCAATAAAGTGTTATTTCCGCCACGATTATACTGTGAGGATTGTTTTTCAGAAATTCCCGAAGAAGATTGGATTCAAGTGCCTGCATCCGGAACGATTCGGCTATTTACTATAGCAAGAATCAATGCTCACGGAAAGAGAATGAAGGAACCAAAAGTAATGGCATTAATAGATATTGATCAGACGGATGGAGCTCTATTGGGTGTTATCAATTCCAAAGACTTAGAAAAAGATCATACTGGTTTAAGAGTAAGAGCAATATTTAGGCCTATGGATCAACGAGAAGGTACCTTAAAGGATATTATAAACTGGGAAATAATATCCTAAAAAATAATTTAAATTACTTTTTTATTTTTTTTTTTATAATTTTTGGATGGTTTTCTATTAGCAAATTCACTCAGTTCAAGTAAATAAGATGATTTTTTCCCTATTTTATAGGAAGGTAATGATTTTAAATGAACTACTTTTCTTTCTTCATATTTGCATAAAAGATTTGGTTTTTAGTACCAAAAAAAAAACCCCACAAAAGAGAGCAAATAGTGAAACCTTTAAAAATAAGTAGAGCATAGTAATTAATTAAAAAAATAATATGAAATTTTAAAAGTGATATTCTATGAGTCAAGAGAAATTTTGGTTTAAATCTTATGATGATCATGTACCTCATAATTTGGATTATCCGAAAGATGATTTAGGTACAATTTTAAGCAGATCCATGAAAAAATTTGGTGACAGAGTTGGCTTTTACTTTATGGATTATGAAATTCCTTTTAAGGATGTCCTTAAAAATGCTCAAATATTTGCCACTTTTTTGCAAAAACATGGGTTAGATAAAGGGGATGTCGTCGCGATTAATATTCCTAATACCCCGCAATATTTATTTGCGTTATATGGTACGCTAATTGCAGGTGGAACCTCTACGGGATTATCTCCCCTATTAAGTCCTGTGGAGATGGCATATCAATTAAACGATTGCAAGGCAAAATTCGTGGTGACAATGGATATTCTCTATGAAAAGGTGTTTCCAAAGTTCTTAGATAAAGTACTGAGTCTTGAGGTTATCATTCCAACAAATATATCAGAATACATGGGATTTTCAGGCTTTAAAGTGTTTATGGGAAAGTTAATCGGGAAAATTCCTAAAGGCAAAATGGATCCGTGGCCTGGTAAAACAGTGGTGCCCTTTTTAGAGGCAATGGAAACTCCTATTGATCTTAAAAAAGTGAATATCGATGCTCAAAAGGATTTAGCCCTTATCCAATATACAGGCGGGACTACTGGAAGACCTAAAGGCACAGAGATCACGCATTTTAATTTATCAGCAAATATGCACCAGTTTTATGCATGGCTTGATAGGGTGGATGGAACGGATATTACACTTAGTGCCTTTCCATATTTTCACATCGCAGGGCTATTTATTGGGTTATACTTAACTTTTATTGGGTCAACTCATGTAATAATTGCAAATCCAAGGGATACTGATCATATCATTAAGGAAATAGTAGATAAAAAAATTACGGTGTTTGGAAATGTACCCACGCTATTTTTAATGGTTCAGAAAAATCCCAAATCAAAAGATATTCCCGATGAAACCTTGAATGATATCACATTATGGGTTAGTGGGGCGGCGCCATTCCCGGCAGAAGCAGTAAGAGACTTTGAAAAGGAGTTCCATACTGAGAATAAATTCGTAGAGGTTTACGGAATGACTGAAAGCGCTGTACTCGCAACAGTCAATCCCGCTAAGGGTGAGAAGAAAATTGGTACTGTCGGTTTACCTCTGCCTGATACAGATGTTAAGGTCGTGGATGTAGAAACCGGAGAAGAAGTCTCAATTGGGCAACCAGGAGAAATATTATTAAAAGGTCCTCAAGTCACCGAACGATATTACAACAAACCAGAAGCAACTGCCAAAACCTATATAGAAGGCTGGCTTCATACGGGAGATGTGGGTGTTTTTGATGAGGAAGGCTATTTGATTATTGTAGATAGGACAAAAGATATGCTCAGCGTAAGTGGATTCAAAGTTTACTCTGTCCACGTTGAGGATGTATTAACTAAACATCCAGATATTCAACTTTGTGCCATAATTGGAGTTCCAGATACTGATCGACCTGGAGCAGAAAAAGTGAAAGCGATTATTCAGTTAAAAGAAGGAATTGAGCCTGATGACAAGACGAAATCTTCTATTCAAAAGTATGCCCAAGAACACTTAGCAAAATATGAGGTTCCGAAAATCTGGCAATTCTTAGAGGAGCTTCCAACGACTATGATCGGTAAAGTATTGAAACGAGCTCTCCGTGAAGAAGAGAAGAAATAATAGAAAAACTATACTTTTTTATTTTTCCTATATTATTTATTTTAATTTTAAATCAAACTAATCTTATTTTAGAAAATTAGTGAATATAATAACATGGCTATTGAAGAATATGAAGATATTATCTATGAAAAGGAAGAGAATGGTATTTGCACAATTACTATTTCCAAACCAGAAGTAAGAAATGCTGTCACCTATATAAGTTTTATCGAAATCTATAAAGTATTAGAGGATATGGAAACAGATAAGAACGCGAAAATTCTCATCATAACGGGTGATCCTAAAGGAAATGCGTTTACTTCTGGTGGGTATTTCAAACCAGAAATGTTTAAAAAAATGAGGAAATATCCTGAAATTGATCTTATGGATATTGCGCAGAAAAAATTAACGCTTAAGTTCTGGGATTTTGAAAAACCGGTCATCATGGCAATTAATGGCATGGCGATTGGAGGTGGACTTACCATGCCTTTATCTTGTGGCGATTTAATTTATATGTCTGAGGATGCGTGGTTTGGTCCATATTTTGTTAAACGGGGGATCGTTCCGGAATTTTCGAGCTGTTTTCTATTACCCTTTTATCTCGGGTTTCAAAAAGCGAAAGAAATCGTATATTTTGGGAATAAAATCACAGCTCAAGAAGCGTATAAGCTTGGGATAGTCAATAAAGTGCTCCCATCAGATGAATTGATTCCATTTGCCAGAGAACAAGCCTTAAATCTTATCCCTCCTAAGGCACCTTCTTTATCAATTAAACTAATGAAAAAAACCATGCATACTTATTTTAGAGAAATCTTATCAAAAACTCTAGATTTAGAAAATAGAGCATTAAGGAAAACCTTCGCGTCAAAAGACTTCAAAGAGTCAATGCAAGCACTCAAGGAAAAGAGAGACGCAATCTTCATAGGCAAATAAAAATATTTCTTTTTTAGCTTTTATTTCTAAAAGAGAGAAAACTAGGATATAATTATAGATTTAAATAGTAAACGATAGAAATATCTTTTATGGTAAATAGTATTTATGATGAAAGTAGAGTAATTGCTTCTTATCCCGTAATAGTAGTCGGATCTGGCCTTGGAGGAATTGGAGCAGCATGTCAATTAGTATTGCGAGGAGAGCAAGTATTAATCCTTGAAAAGGATAATGTTCCAGGAGGATTTGCCACTTCTTTTGTTAGAGGTCGATTTGAATTCGAAGGCGCTCTTCATGAACTAAGTGATGTTGGAACAGAAGATAATAAAGGTAGCCTTTATCGTTTTCTAGAAAGGCTAGGTGTACTACCAGATAAATTGAAAATTAAGCATGTACCAGAATTTTATCGAAGTTTGTTTCTTGATGGATTTGATGTAACTATGCCTTTAGGTGTAGAAGAATATACTGAAAAATTAATAGAACTCTTTCCTGCAGAAAGAAAAGGAATAGAGGATTTTATGGAAATGTGTAAGGCGGTGCTTGATGGGATAGAATATGTTGCCTCAAAAGGAGGAAAATTTAAGCCTCAAGAAGTTTTAAAAGAACATCCGTGGCTACCGCGTGTTTCTGGTATTACTTTATCAGATCTATATGAGAAATTTTTTACCGACAAAAAGCTGATGGCATTAATTTCCCAACTCTGGGGATATATTGGGCTGCCCCCAGATAGGATAAACGCCTATGCGTTTGTTGCTATGTTAATATTTTATTTAAAGTGGGGTGCCGCCTTCCCTATAGGGAGATCTCATGCATTAGTAAATGCGATGGTAGATCAATTCAAAAAAATGGGAGGAGAAATCCGTTATAATGCTTTAGTTAATAGAATATTAGTAGAAAATGATAAAGTTTGTGGAGTAGAGTTACTTAATGGAGATGTTTATAAATGCAAGGCGGTGATTTCTAATGTCAATCCAATATGTACAGCTATGAAAATGTTGCCGCAAGAAGCTGTTCCAGATGACTATAAGAAAAAGATCTACGCTCCTGAGATTGGACCTTCGGGATTTTCGGTGTATATAGGCTTAAATGCATCTTACCAAGATTTAGGCTTAAATGCCCATGAAACTTTTATCAATGATGATTATGATATGAATGCCGCTTTTGAAACTTTTCATA
>Ga0102944_1002531_pt1 | contig 10613 bp, 12 predicted proteins | sample SalPonD_shore_MG_FD_78172 | JGI IMG/M metagenome (GOLD analysis project Ga0102944, IMG submission 78172) | Salt pond soil microbial communities from South San Francisco under conditions of wetland restoration - Salt Pond MetaG... | ecosystem: Environmental > Aquatic > Marine > Intertidal zone >... | reverse complement strand
TCCCAAAAATAACCTTTTGGCAGCTAAAGCTTAATATAGGAGTAAAAATGATGGAAAAAGAAAAAAAAAGAAATAGAAGTTTTATCTTTATTATTTGTCTATTGGCAGCAGCAATGGTTTTATTAGGTGTTTGTAGTAAGTCTTTATTAGAAAGGATAAAAACCTCAGAGAAGGAGAGAGGGGGACTTGAAAAGAAAATCCAAGAACTACAGATTATGCAAAAAGTAGGAAGAAATTACATAAAGGACATATTAAGGCATAAAGCGATAGCTCTCTGCTTATTAGAATTGATAGAAGAAAATGAGGATAAATACACTCGAGAGGAGAAAGAAGACCTTATTCAACTTATCGTAATGAGTGATATGAACTATGGACAGAGAGAACTTGATGCTCCTCTAATACTGGCTTGGCTGGAAAAAGAAAGTGGAGGAAATCCTGAGGCTGTCTCCTCTGCTGGAGCCACGGGATTAACTCAATGGATGGATTACAGAGCCTGGGAAATTCTGGTTGAAATGGGTTACCCTGGATATGATAAAAAATTGGTTTTTAATCCCGTGGTTAACCTGACCGGCGGTCTCTATCATTTTAGAAAACTCATGAATTTTTGGGAATGGAAAGGAGTTAAGGGCCAAAAAAAAGTGATTATTTACTCCCTGCACAGTTATAAATGGGGAGCGGAGACCACAGAAAAACTGTTTAATACTAATGAACTCAATAAAGAAGATATTCCCTATGTCAATTGGATTTTAAAGCGGAGAGCTTACTGGATCAAAAAATTGAAATATTGGATTGACGATTCAGGAGAATTAGCTGAAAAATGGGAAAAAAATGTCAATTGACTCATAGGCAGCTGTAGATGTATTATATTTAATGAAAATTATAAACCATTGAAAACAAACTTAATAATGGGAACTGAAATTGACTAAATTAAAAGTCTTAGTAATTGATGATGAACCAGAAATTGGGAGACTTTTTTCAAAAATTCTATCCGAAGAGGGATGTGAAGTATTTATAGCCAGGAATGGTAATGATGGAATTTGTAAGATAAAAAAAAGAAACCCTGATCTGGTTATTCTTGACTTAAAGCTACCACAAAAGAGTGGAATAGAAGTCCTCAGAGAGATAAGAAAATTTAATAAAGAACTGAGGGTGGTAATTTTAACCGCATATGAAACAGTAGAAACGGCTGTTGAGGCCATGAAATTAGGGGCTCATGACTACCTTTCCAAACCTATGAAAATTCAGAGAATTAAAAACCTGATCGAAAATACAATTATAACCCAAGAAAAAACAAAAAGAATCATCAAAAAATCAAAACAAAAAGAGGACATTACAAAAGACCAAAAAATTGAAGGTCAGAGTCCTCAAATTAAAAAGACTTTTAGTCTTATAAAAAAAGTAGCCCCTCATGATGTTACGGTCCTTTTAAGGGGAGAAAGCGGGACTGGAAAAGAATTAGCAGCTCATGCTATCCATAGGATGAGCAGGAGGGCGCAAAAATCCTTTGTGGTTATAGATTGTGCCGCAATTCCGGATACATTAGTAGAAAGTAATATTTTTGGTCATGAGAAAGGATCATTTACCGGAGCGCATGAGAGAAAAATAGGCAAATTTGAACAGGCTCAACAGGGAACTATTTTTCTAGATGAGATCGGTAATTTGTCCAGCCATATTCAAGTTAAACTGCTGCGAGCTCTTCAAGAAAGAACAATCGAACGTCTTGGAGGTAGAAAGCCTATCCCCGTTGATTTTAGGCTTATCGCGGCAACTAACGTGAATCTAGAAAAAGCAAAAAAAGAAAATCACTTTAGAGAAGATCTTTATTATAGGCTCCATGTTTTCCCCATTGAGATTCCTCTTCTAAGGGATAGAGATGGAGATGTCAAATTTTTATCTCAGCATTATTTAAAAAAATTCAATAAAACGTTGAGCCAAAATGTGGAAAAAATTTCATCAGAGGCAATGGATATGCTGATTCGATATTCATGGCCAGGGAATGTTCGTGAGTTAATGCATGTCATAGAAAGCGCCGTTATTCTAGCAGACCATACTATTTTACCTGAAAACCTTCCTTTAAAAACCCAAAATGCTCAGGAGGATAATGGCGAGTCCCCCTCTACGCTGAAAAAAGCAGGCAGATTAGCTAAAGAAAAGGTAGAAAGAAGATTGATTGAAAAAACATTAAAAGATGTAAACTGGAATAAAAGTAGAGCAGCTGAAATTTTGAATATAGACTACAAAACTTTATATAATAAAATAAAAGAATATTCTATCTATCGAAATTAAAAATAAATTTATCCAACTCAAAGTGACTCTTTCTATAAGTAAAAAATATTTTTTTGATGCAAAGCTTATTCTCTGTCTGCCTTTATAAAATTTTCTTCTTTTTTATTGAAAATTTTCCATAAACTATGGAATAAATTCCATACTTTTCCGTTTATAGAAAATGAAAAAAAATAAAATTTGCTTTTCCAGAGAAGATAAGTAACTAGAAAATCAAAATTCTTTTAAGACTTAAAATAAAGAATGGCATGGATATTGCAGTATAAACCACCTCTGAGTTCAAAAATGATGAAGATACAGCAAAGCGAAATTAAGTTAGGAAAACAATCAAAATGGGATCAAAATTAGACAGGATTCTTTTAAAGGAAAAATTTCTCAATTCAGAACAGTTGAAATCTATTGAAGAATATAAGAAACAGAACGACGCAGCTGTAGGAAGCGCAATAATCAGCTTGGGCTTTGTCTCTGAAGAAGAAATAGCCCAGACTTTAAGCCGTCAGCTTGGATACCCTTACATAAACCTTGATCAATTTGAATCCTATCCAGATGTTGTAAATCTCATTCCAGTAGAAATTGCAAGGAAGTACATGGTCATGCCTATACACCGCATTCGTTCTTTTTTAACTCTTGCCATGGTAGATCCTACGGACCTAAATTTCATCGAAGATATAAGATTTATGACTGGATTGAGCATCCAGCCTGTTATTGCCTCTGAGTCAGGAATTATTAACGCTATTGAGAAATATTATGGCTCCTCTGATTCTCTCAAGGTTAAAAAGATTATGGATGAGATAGAACAGGCTGAAGACATCAGGGTGAACATAATAGAATAAGAGGAAGATTAGCATAAAGAAAGGATCAACATGAAGATTAATATTGAACATATCATCAGCTCTTATGAAATTAAAGTCAAAAATGTTAACTCATTAATAGATAAAGTTCTACAAAAGATAAAGTGCCTCCATATAGAACAAATGCAAATGGCAAATAGACTTAGAGATATACTGGCTAAAAATCAGAATCTAAGAAAAAAAGATTTCGATGAAATGATTGGAGATATTCAGAACCGGCACAAACAAAGAGAAAATGAAATTTCAGAAACAGCGGAAAGATTCTACAACCAAGAAAAGGAAATTCTCAACCAGCTTAGAGGGCTAATTTCAGAAGAAAGTTCCAGCAAATATGAAGACTTTAAAAAATTGAAGAAAAAAATGTTAGATAATTCCAAACAAAGGGAAAAAAAGCTGGCCCGAATGCTCAAAAATTTTCACAAAGAGCAGCAGGAATTAACGAGAGCTCTGCGGATACTTGTGGAAAAAGGACCTTCCGTAAGAATAAAAGATTTAAAGAATATGATCATAGCTTTTTATACCCAACATCAAGATGAAGCAGGACAATTGGACGAATTATTAGAGGAAATGGACAGAGCTAAAGAAGAAATAAGCAGTCAATGGAATAAATTCATAGTAGTTCAAAACAAAGAGAGGGATGATACCCTCTTTCTGGATTATAAATCATAAAAAAAGGAGGTGAAAAAAAATGGCAGTCGAAAAAACAATGGCTTCTTCAAGCTTGGTTGAAGTGGTTGACAGGATTCTGGACAAAGGAATCGTTGTGGACGCTTGGGTTAGAGCTTCTCTGGTAGGCATTGAGCTCTTGGCTATTGAGGCCAGAGTGGTTGTTTCTTCAGTAGAAACTTTCTTAAAGTATGCTGAAGCTGTCGGTCTTACAGCAGAAGCTGCATAAGCCGAATCAAGCTAGAGTAAGGAAGGGAAGTCCTTAGGAGTCCAGAGGCGCATTGCTTTTATGAAAGCTTGCCCCTTTGTGAAGTTTCTCGCTTAATCCTAAGTACTCATCCCTGAAAACAATGATTATAAGGAGGAAAAAATGAATTGGGGCGAAGAAGTAAGAAATTTGTCAGAAGATATTTCTAAAGCAAACAAAGAAACAAAAGGATATGTTCAAGAATTAAAAGAGGTCACTGACGATATGATAAGTAATTGGAATAAAAAAAGGATCCACATAAAGGCAGACCTTAAATCTGATTTTCAGGCTTGGGATAAAGTGAGAAAGGATGAGACAAAAAAACTTAGATCGCAGGCTCAAGATCTAATGAATAAATTTAAAGAAGGAAGCCAGATTAGAGCCGAAGATATGAATAATTTAAAGTCTCATGTACAACAGATGACCAATGAATGGAGTAAGGAAAGAGCTCAGATGAGATCTGATCTTTTTATCGAACTTGGAGAGAACACAAAATCTATAGCTAAAGAAGCAGAAAAAATAAAGTCATCACTGAGAGATTTTCTAAAAAAGTACAGAGAAGGAGATTTAGAAAACATTAAAAAAGAACAACAGAATAGAAGCCAGGAAATCGATAAATTTAGAAAAGATGTACAAAGTTTGATGAAAAAATTCAGAAATATCCATAAAGAGGCCGCCAACGCTTGGAAAGGATTGAAAAAAGAACAAAAAAATACACAAAAAAACTCAGGAAGTTCTGAAAAAGAGATGAAAATTATATCTATAATCGAAGATAATCAAAAGGGAATAACTCTCTCTGAAATAGCTTTTCTCATGGATGTCGCGCCTGTTTCTATATCCAAAAACATAAAAATGCTCATGGATGAAGGACATATTAGGAAAGAGGGAAATAAATACTTTGTTAAATAAGATGAAGGTTGAAAAATTATCTTGAGTTTTGATCAAGGAGAAAATGATGTCAGGTTGGGAAAAAGAACTAAATAAACTAACCGAACAAATTTCTAAACAGAGAAAAAAACGAAAAGAAAATCTAAAGGGAATAAAAGAGGAAAACAAACAGAGGGCTCAACAAGTCAACCAATTTAAAAAAGAAGTTCAAAAATTGATTTTAAAATTTACAGAGGAACGTACCCAAGCTTCTAAGGCATGGAAAGATTTGCTTTCAAAACTGGGGTGATATGAAAAAGGATAGAGGATGATCAATGCGAGCTAAAAGGAGGAAAAAGCAATGTCTTCGCAAGAATTTATAACTGTTCTTGAGCCTAAGCCTTTGGCTCATTTTGTAGAAACAAAGGAAGTAAAAAAAATCACTGAACGGGCTCTTGGGTACATTAAAGCTGGTTTCCCTATCCATTTTAGAGGAGTTTCAGGGACAGGAAAGACTACCTTAGCCATGCACGTGGCTTCTAAACTAGGACGTTCCTTAGTGATGATCCATGGGGATGAGGAGCATTCTTCTTCTGATTTAATAGGTGGAGAGTATGGATACAGAGTGAGGAAAGTTGTGGATAATTTTATTCATTCTGTACTAAAGGCAGAGGAAGATATGCAGAGGCATTGGGTGGATAACCGATTAACTGTAGCCTGCAAGTATGGATTTACACTTATATATGACGAATTCACTCGATCTCGGCCAGAAGCCAATAACACCCTGCTCTCAGTTCTTCAAGAAAAAATGCTTGATATGACTTCTCCCTTAAATAAAGAGGGATATTTGAGAGTTAATCCGGATTTTACAGCTATATTCACTTCCAATCCAGAAGAGTATGCCGGGGTTTACAGAAGCCAAGATGCACTTCGAGATAGGATGATTACAATGGATCTTGAACATTTTAACAGAGAGACAGAAATAAAAATCACTAAGGCTAAAAGCGGTCTTTCATCCAAAGATTGTTCAAAACTCATTGATGTATTGAGGAAATTAAGAGAATCCGGAGTGTGTGAATATGTACCTACCATCCGCAGCGCTATAATGATTGGGAAAACAATAAAAGTAAGGAATGGAGAAGTAGATAAAGACGATCCAATCTTTAAAGAAACAGCTTTGGAAATTTTAACTTCAGCTACAAGCCGAATTGGATCCAGGAATCAACAGAAAAAAGTGAAAGATACATTAAAGAATTTGATAAATCATTATTGTGTGAACGGAAAAAAGAAAAATTATTCAAATAAAACGAGGTAAAGACATGGAAAAAAAGGATGAAATAAGCATTTTCTCCCCCTGGGAAAAAGAAAAAAGACACCAACTAGAAAGAAAAATGAAAAGCCCACCACAAAAAAGCCAAAAAGGTCATGTAAGTTCCATGCCTAAGTCCAGAGATCATGAGCATCTGGAAATGTACATATTGTCAAGAGAAAAAGAGCGACTGGAAAAATATGGTTCGACATTAGGCAGGAGAGTCAAATCCATTGCTGATTCTTGGAAAAAGTCCAAAGCCCGCATGTATGAGCTGCAAAAAGAAGGAGCAAAGGTGGGAAAAGAAGGTATAGAGGAATTAATTCAGGGCGATAAAAAAAAAGAAAAGAAAGATAATAAAGGAAATATCAAAAAAGTAGAATGGAATTACTAATGTCTTATTTATTTGTGTCAAAGTAGGTTGTTCAAATGTATACATGGGAAATGAAAACGATTAAGACAGATCAAAAAGAAAATCATAAAAATACAGGATTCTCTGTACAAAGATTCAAGCCCACAGAGAACTTTTCAACTTATGGTAGTTCCGATAAAAACAGAATGAGAAGAAAATCGTTAAAAGTCATTTCCATTCATTCTTTAGTAAAAAAAATGATGGCTGCAGAGTGGGCCGGAATTAAAGGAACAAGATCATATAAGAAGGTGAATTTTCTTAAAGAGAAGCTTATGGGGGAAAGTTTAGAAAATACTTTTTATTAAAGGTCAAAGGAGGCAAAAATATCATGACTGATAAAAAGAAAAAGGAAGAAAAAAAAGAAAAGGAAAAAGTCGAGTTTGACTTTGGAGTGGGTAAAATGAGCTTTAGCGGCTTGTTTAAAGGTATAAGCGATCTTATTGAAACGGCTGCTAAATTATCTGATGAATCAGGAGAGATAAAAAAAGAAGGTGAGATCAAGTTCGGTAAGGACCTTAAAGGGGTCTATGGATTTAACATAAGAACTATGGCTGGAGGAAGGCCTAATATTGAGACTTTTGGAAACATAAAACAAACAGATAAAGGCCCGGTCGTAGACGAAGAAAGAGACCCGGTTGTAGATATATTTGATGAGGAAGACCATATTTTAGTTATCGCAGAAATCCCTGGTGTTTTAAAGAAAGATATCGATTTAGACGTAAAAGGAGATATTCTCAAGATTTATGCAGAATCAGGAAAAAGAAAATATTCTAAGGAAGTCCTGCTTCCTCGTAAAGTAAAAGGAGAAGGAATGAGTTCATCTTATAAAAACGGAATACTTGAGATAAAGTTCCAAAAAAGAGGAAATTAAAATTGAGTTCAAGCTTTGCTCATGTTGAAAGAAGATTGTTTTAAACATAATAATATGAATTAAAGAAAAAGAGATGTCAGAAAAAAAGGAATCAATAGTCCTTAAGGCTTCAGAGGCAAGGAGGAATGATTTAGGAAGAGGCATAGCCCGTTTGGATCCTGAAGATATGGAAAAAATAAATGTTTCTGTAGGAGATATCATTGAATTAGAAGGAAAAAAGAAAACTGTTGCCAAGGTGATGCCTGCTTTTATGGAAGATAGAGGTAAGGACATTATTCAGATTGATGGGATCATCCGGGAAAACTCACAGGTCGGGCTGGATGAAAAAATAAAAATAAGAAAAGTTGACTATTACCCTGCCAGCAAAATAATGTTAACACCCTTGACTTTAAGTTCTCTACAGGGGGATAGAGATACAAATTATATTGGTCGTCTTCTAGAAGGGTTGCCTATGGTAGTGGGCGATCGAGTCCGAGCCAATCTGTTTGGTACCAGTTCCTGTGATTTTAAAGTAGTCGATACAGTCCCCAAAGATAAAGTCGTGATAATCAAACCAAAAACAAACTTGAAACTAAAAAAGGAGAAAACAGAAGGCATAAAAAGAGGGCTCAGGGTATCCTACGAAGATATCGGAGGACTTGATAAGGTCATCCAAAGGATTAGAGAAATGGTTGAGCTTCCTTTGAAATATCCTCAGGTCTTTGAAAAACTGGGTATCGAACCTCCTAAAGGAGTATTTTTATACGGTCCGCCTGGCTGCGGAAAAACTTTGATCGCTCGAGCTGTGGCCAATGAAACAGATGCCTTTTTCACCAGTATCAGTGGACCGGAGATAATGGGTAAATTTTATGGAGAAAGTGAAGGGAGGCTGAGGAATCTATTCAAGGAAGCCAAAAGCAATGCTCCTTCCATAATTTTTTTGGATGAAATTGAGTCGATTGCTCCTAAAAGAGAAGAAATGGGAGCTGAAAAGCAGGTGGAAAGAAGAGTTGTGGCTCAACTTTTAGCTTTGATGGATGGACTCCAATCCAGAGGGCAAATTATTGTCATAGCTGCCACAAATATTCCTAATGCAGTGGACCCTGCTCTAAGAAGGCCAGGCCGGTTTGACAGAGAAATAGCCATCCCCATCCCCGATAAAAACGCGCGTTTTGAAATTAACCAAATCCATACGCTGGGTATGCCTTTATCAGAGGATGTGGATCTGGAAAAACTCGCTGCTCTCACTCATGGGTATGTAGGAGCTGATCTTGAAGCCTTAGCCCGGGAATCTGCCATGACCTCTTTACGGAGGATCCTTCCTGAGGTGGACTTTGAACTGGAAGAAATTCCTTATGAAATACTTTCTGAATTGAAAGTCACCATGGAGGATTTTATGGAAGCACTCAAGGAAGTAGGCCCCTCTGCAATAAGGGAGGTTTTTGTAGAAGTTCCTGACGTGAAATGGAGAGATATTGGCGGATTAGATAGTGTCAAAGAGAAGCTGAAAGAGACAGTGGAATGGCTGTTTAAATACGGAGAAGTTTTCAAAAAAGCGAACACCAAACCTGCTAAAGGAGTGCTTCTTTATGGTCCCCCTGGGACAGGAAAAACTTTATTAGCCAAAGCCCTTGCCAATGAAAGTGAAGTTAATTTCATTTCTATAAGTGGGCCTTCTCTTATGAGCAAATTCATTGGTGAGAGCGAAAGAGGAGTGAGAGAAGTTTTTAGAAAGGCTAAACAGGCCTCTCCTTGTATTTTGTTTTTTGATGAGATTGATTCTCTGGTCCCTCAAAGAGGTATAGGGGGGGAGACAACTCGAGTCACAGAAAGAGTTATAAGTCAATTTCTTACTGAACTAGATGGTATTGAAGAATTAAAAGGGGTAGTGGTAGCTGCAGCCACCAACAGAATAGATATTATCGATCCGGCCATTCTACGTTCAGGAAGGTTCGATTTTGTCCTGGAACTGCCGCTTCCTGATCAGAAGGCCAGAGAAGAAATTTTTACTATTCACCTAAAAGATAAACCTTTGGATGAAGCTATTAATCTCAGCGAACTGGCTGAAAAGACAAAGGGGCTGACAGGGGCAGATATCGAGTCTATCGCCAGGAATGCCTCTCTCCTGGCTATAAGGGAATTTGTCCATAAACAAAAAGGAAAAATTAACAGACAAAAAATCAATAAATTTATTATCAAGGAAAAGCATTTTGAGGAAGCTTTTAAGGACCTCAAAAATAAGCCCAATTTTAAAAAGAAGGAATAAAATGAGACATTCCAAATATTTGTTCGGAATTATTAGAAATAACAACGAACAAATGAGATTAGACAACATAAAGGATAAAAGTTTAGGAAAAATCTATTCAATCTCTTACCAGGATATCAGTGGAGTGGTGAGGGATTATCCAGGAGATAGGTTTGATTTTGGAACTCGAGAAGAGGTCGCTCAAAAATTGGTCAGCCATCAAACCGTAATCGAAAAAGTGATGGAAAAGTTTTCCATCATCCCTATTAAATTCGGGACTGTGCTTAGAGATGAACAAGAAGTAAAAAGAATTTTAATAAAAGCCTACCGAGAATTTAAAGAAAGTTTAGAAAATTTTAGTGAAAAAATAGAATTGGATGTGGTTGTCAGTTGGGAAGACTTGAATGCCCTTATAAAGAAAATCGGGGATGAAAATAAAGAGATCAGGGATCTTAAAGAAAAAATTTCTCAAAAACAGAAAAAAGAAGATGTTTTCCAGGAAAAAATTAAAATCGGAGCTATGATCAAGGAAGTCATTGATAAAAAAAAGGATGACCTTAAGAAAGAAATAATAGAAATCCTATCCTCTAAAACCAAAATTGAGAACGTAAAAAAACATGAGCTTATGAACGACAGCATGATATTAAACTGTGGTTTTCTTCTCCATAAAGAAAAAGAAAAGGAGTTTAATAATGCCCTCCACGAATTGAACGATCATTATAATGATTCATTGAAGTTCCGATGTTTGGGTCCCCTCCCTTTATACAGCTTTTTGACCTATGAAATAAAAAGGGTTGATGTTAATGATATAGACCAAGCAGAGGAATTGTTGGATTTGCCCCATGAATTTAAAGTGACTGACATTAAATTCATGGGGCAAATC
>Ga0102944_1002530_pt1 | contig 10613 bp, 11 predicted proteins | sample SalPonD_shore_MG_FD_78172 | JGI IMG/M metagenome (GOLD analysis project Ga0102944, IMG submission 78172) | Salt pond soil microbial communities from South San Francisco under conditions of wetland restoration - Salt Pond MetaG... | ecosystem: Environmental > Aquatic > Marine > Intertidal zone >... | reverse complement strand
CTGAAAATCGAAAATTATATATAAAAGATAAATCAAAGAATTAAAAATACCAAGAATTTTCCAGAAGTGCACAAAATGAGAGCAATTTGGTTTTCCACAGCATGTGAAAACTCACAACCCCTTTATTATCAGCGATTTATCTATATGGGAAATAATGTGTCGCATAAGGTATATTATGTAAACTTTTATTTACCACTTCTTTTTTACTCTTTTTCTTTCAATTTTTCTAGCATCATCTCAAGCACTCTTATGATCTCTTCTTTTCTGACTCTTTGTTTTTTGAATTCTATTCTTACCCGACAATCCCTTTTTCCTTCAGGTTCATAATTATATATATATTTTTTTACTTTATGCCTTTTCGTTCCCTTTATTTCTCTAGATAATTTTCTTGTATCTTCTCTTTTTAACTCACGTTCTTTAATGGCATTTATGAGTCTTTCCATGTCATCTTCATTTTCTTGTTTTGAAATTTCTACTAAAGTTGATCTGCTTTTTATTCCATACTCATCACATAAATTTCTTATTTTATCCGGAATTCGGCTTATGCTGATTATTTCAGTGACTGTAGATCTAGCTTTTCCCAATCTTTTTGATATCTGTTCATGATTGTATCCATAATTTTCTGACAAATACTTCAATCCATCAGCTTCTTCAAACACATCTAAATCCACTCTTTGTAAATTTTCTATAAGTGATATTTCCATGGCTTCCATATCATTCACATTCATGACAATGCAAGGCACTGTTTCTAATCCTAATTTTTTTGAGGCCATGTATCTCCGCTCTCCGGCAATGATTTCATAGTTTCCGTCCTTGGGTCTCACTAAAATCGGCTCTAAAACGCCTCTTTCTTTGATTGAATTGACTAAATCATCCATTTCTCCCAATTCATTTCTTGCCTGATGGGGATTTGGAGATATGCTTCCTACTTTTAAGTATCTGATATTAGTTTCTTTAGCTCGGCTTGAAATAAGATCCACAAAATGATCATCATGTCTCATTTTTATTGAATCAGGAAGACCGGTTTTCCTATTTATTTTTGGCACGGTTCATAATCTCCTTTGCAATTTTTTTATATTGAATCGAACCAACAGACTTAGGAGCGAATGTAAATATTGATTCCTTATAGGCCGGACTTTCCTCTAATTTCACGCTTTTTGATATCACATTCTTAAAAACTTTATCACCAAATACACTTTTTATTCTTTTTTCTACGTCTTTTGAAATATTGGTTCTTTTATCATGAAGTGTAATCAATACCCCTAATATTTCAATGTTGTTGTTGGCCACTCTTTTGACTTTATCAATCGTTTCCAGCAAATCATCCGTTCCCTCTAAACATAGATACGATGACTGTATGGGAATGATCACTTTTTCAGCAGCAACCAGCGCATTCAATGTAATCAATCCCAATGTTGGAGGCGTGTCAATGATTATGAATTCGTATTTATTTTTTACGGTATCCAGAACATCCCTTAATTTATAGTGGGCATCAATATTCCCTATTAATGACGGTTCTAACTTAGCCATAGAAATTCTTGAAATGGCGATATCCAACCCCGGAACTGTTGATTTTTCAATAATTTCTTCAATACTGACGTGTTCATTTACCATAACATCATACAGAGATTTGTCATACTGGGTTATGTCTTTTATAAATGATATGGTGCAGTTTGCCTGAGGATCCGTGTCCACTAATAAAGTATTTTTTCCAGAAAAAGCTAGAGCCGCTGAGATATTCAAGGCAGAAGTGGTCTTCCCTACTCCGCCTTTTTGATTCGCAATGGTTATGATCAATTGAGTTTCCTTTTTCCGTTAAGCTCCTTTATGAAAATATACTATAATCATATCGTTTTCAAGCAAAAAAAATATTTTAATGTCGGCATGCCGACATTATTAACAAAAAAAGTCATAAAATGAACATATAATATGGCCTAACTCTATTAACATCAATATATTAGATTCATTACCAGCGTTACAATTCTCACAAAAAACTGAAACAAATCAAAAAATCAGAGGGATGAACTGTTATTCGCTTTTTTGTTTTTTCTTAGTGGAGATTTTGAACGGAATATAGAGGGGGCAGACTCCAAATAAGCTGGTCAGCAGAAAAATAACAGCGATGATCCCTAGAACAATCGTAGCTGTCCCTGTGATCTGGTTTGTCAAATAAAGCACAATAACAACCAGAGCCAGAACAGTCCGGATGATCCGGTCAACAAATCCCATATTTTTTTTCATGATCTCCTCCGTATAATAATTTATGTGATTTTTTATTTACATGCAACCTATTGATATCAAGTAAATTAGCCATATTTTTTCACCCGTTCTTTTATCCAGGGATAGGTGCGTTCAATGCCTTCTTTGATTGAATATTTCGACTTCCAACCAATAGAATGGATCCGGTCATTTTTAAAATACCTGGCCTGCACTCCCACCGGACCCTTAACGTGCTTGATTTTGATGTTTTTGCCTGCCACATCCGCAATGGTTTGGACCAGCTCATCCACGGTCACATATTCCTGGCGTCCGATATTGACCCCATTCTCAAGATCTGAATGCATGAGCAAAAGGATTCCATCCAGCATATCATCTATGTAAGTATAAGCCCTTAAAGCAGTTCCATCTCCCCAAACCTCAATCTGACCCCCATCTTTGGCTTCAGCGATTTTTCGGCACAAAGCAGCCGGAGCCTTTTCTCTTCCCCCTCTCCATGTCCCTTCCGGGCCATAGCAGTTCTGAAACCGGGCCAGCCTCACTTTCATTCCAAATCTTCTTCCATAAGCCATGGCCATGCGCTCTGAATAGAGCTTTTCCCATCCGTATTCATTATCAGGCAGAGCCGGATACGCATCCTCTTCGGAAAGCTCAGGTTCATCTTCTTCCTGGTCTCTATAAACACAGGCTGATGAGGAAAAAAAGTAGCGCTTCACCCCAGCTTTGGCACTGGAATGAACCATATGTATGTTTATGAGAGCCGAATTTCTCATGATTTCACATTCTGCCGATTGAATAAATCCCATGCCTCCCATGTCTGCAGCCAGTTGATAGACCTCATCAAAGGGCTTCAGCTGCCGGGATAGAACCGCTCTCTCGCAGTTTTCGGGCTCCCTTAAGTCCAGAATGATAAACTCATCCGCTTCTGTTTCAGAAAATTCAGGCTCTTTAAGGTCAACTCCTCTGACCCAATATCCCTTTTTTTTAAGTCTTTTTACCAAATGACTCCCAATAAAACCACCGGCTCCGCACACCAAAGCTTCTTTCATTATTTCCCTTCCTTTCCTGAATTATTCATTTTTTTTCCATTATGATTCCATGTCCCAATTCATAAAGATCGGGGATAGAGACTGGAAGTCTGCCGCTAAATCCGATTTCTCCAAACACAGCTCTAACCGCAGCTTTTTGTGCAAGCCCTGCTTTTCTGTACGCACACACATAGATATCCACATCCGGGAAATGCTTCAAGAAATAAGGGCTTCCAAAAGAGATCACCAGTAAAGGTATTTCATCCTCTGTGAGTTGATTGATAAGCTCAATATGCCTCTCATTCAACCCCACACTCCCCTTCCCTGAATAAAGCCGTGAAAAAAGTATGATGATGCGGGTATCCGCATCACAGGACTTTTCAACCGCATCCTTAATAAATTCATTCCCGGTCAAAGCATCCGCATAAAATTCCTGCACCTCAGGGCATCTTTTTTTGACTTCTTCAATAAAAACCTGCCCGGCAAAAAAATCTCCTCTGTCACTGCTCAGAGAAAAAACCGCTAGTTTTTTATCTTCACTGGAGATAGGAAGCCAATCATTGTGGTTTTTAACCAGAGTTATAGACTTTTCAAAGGCTTTTTGTGCCACTTCCAGGTGTTCTTTTGAAGCGAGTATCCGGGGCAGAGTTTCCATATCTACCAACTTGCTTTTATGAAGCCCCAGCCTGGCTTTGGCTCTTAAAATCCTTCTCACAGACTCATCGATTCTTGACTGACTGATTCCCCCTGAACGGACCTCTTTGACCAGCGCTTCGATAACTTTCTCCGTCTCAAGCGGCAGAAGCAGGCAGTCCACACCGGCCTTAACCGCTTTGATGGCTGCCTCTTCAGGCGAATAAAGCGTGGTGATACCTCCCATTTCCATGGCATCCGTGACAATAAGCCCGTTAAAGCCCATTTTTTTTCTGAGCATCTCAGTGATGATAACGGGCGATAGAGTGGCGGGTAAAACTGGGGTGGGATCCAGTGCCGGAATATGAATATGTGCGGTCATCACTGCCTGGACTCCGGCTTCAACCGCTTTTTTAAAAGGAATCAATTCCATTTGTTTCAAGCTCTCCAGGCTTTTATCAATCAACGGGAGTTCAGTGTGGGAGTCCACTTGAGTGTCTCCATGTCCGGGAAAATGCTTTGCTGTGGCAATGAGTCCGTTTTCCTGACACCCTTTGATAAAAGCAGCAGCCAGGCGGCTGACTAATTGAGGATCCTCTCCAATCGAGCGGGTGTTTATGATGGGATTTAGAGGGTTGGAGTTCACATCCACAACCGGCGCATAAGTGATGTGTATGCCCACAGCTCTGGCTTCCCTGGCTGTGATGTTCCCCATAGCATAGGCTAGTTCTTCAGAGCCTGTGGCACCGATGGACATCAAGGGAGGAAAAAGGGAGGCTCCCTCGATTTGATTTCCCAAGCCTCTTTCCAGGTCAGAAGCGATTAAAAGGGGTGTATCTGATTTTTCCTGAATCCAGTTTATTAAATAAGCGGCCTCAAAAGCTTCTCCGCCAAAAATGATCAATCCTCCTATTTTTTGTTCATGAACCAGTGTCTCTAATCTCTGGACAGCCGGGCTTTCCAGGTTGTAGAAATGTCCTGAAAACCGGCAGCTTATCATCTGCCCGATCTTTTCCTCTAAGGTCATGTGAGCCCATGTTTTCTGGACCCATCTATCCCCTGATGGGGTCATGGTCAGGCTGGGTTTTAAGGCTTCTCGAGCGCAGCTTGAGACGAATAACAATACCAGAATTATTAAAGATAAAAAAAGTGTATTTTTTATATGACTTTTATTCCTCATGTGAACCTCTCTTAAATTCCTTAGTCATCTCAAAAATCTCTCTTATTCCTGATCTTCCTACTGCTCTTGTGGCTAATTCAAGACCGAATCCAACCGCATCCATGACATTTTTTCCTTCCAATAATCGAGAAACCGCTGCCCCGCAAAAAACATCTCCGCATCCTGTGGTATCCACCACTTTATTCGATCCTTCAGGCTTCATCTTTTGGGCTCCTTGAGGAGTAGCCAATAAAAGCCCGTCCTTACCCAGGGTGATGAAAAAAGCCCTGACCCCTTGTTTCAGGACTGACTCTCCAAAAAGAGAAAGTTCCTCTTCGCTCGGGTTTATATCAGGACAGCCCATCATAGAAGCGGCCTCTTTTCTGTTTGCCTGCACATAATCCACTCCCCTAACCCAGTCGCGCCATTTGGTAATGGGAGAATATTTCCTGAACTTACCCACTTCCGGAGAAAGCGCCAGCGAATGTATATCCATCCATAAGGGACATGTGGCTTTTTCCTTTACCTTATTCCAGTCTCTGAGCGTGATGTCCATACCAGAAATCATCAGTAAAACCAAAAAATTAATGTCCGGAAGCTTACTGAGAATCTTCCCGGCCTCTAAAGGTGGAACCACTGATTCCATAATCTCCTGCCTCTCCTCTTGTTCAGAATAATAGAGTTTAACTTTGTTTCCAGGGCCTGGCACGCTCTTAACCCCATTGAAGTTAATAGTAGACCAGTCTTTTTTTAAGCTGAGCACCGAAGAGGCCAGCTCCTCTGCCAGGTTTGTCATGAGAGTGACATTCTTATCCAGTCCGCACAGCACAGAAGCAGGATAAAGAATCCCTCCCAATCCCTTGAAAATTTTTCCCGAAGGCAGCGTGATCACATCGTGAGTGATGCTTCCTAGTAATCCGATATTTTTAATCTTCTTTTCCATAGAATCCGCTTGAATAATTACTGTCTTTATCTTATTTTATACAAAAGCGCAAGAATTTCACATAATAATTGGAATTAAATCATGAAAAGCGTGACTTTCAATCTAGGAAAAACAAGCTTTTCTTTCCAAGTGCCCGGAGAATCTGATCTTCTTGAAATGGGAAGAGCCGCTCTTCTGGAGAATCCTGAAGAAAAGATATGTAAATCCCTTTCCCATCCCATTGGTTCCCCTTCTGTTAAAAACCTCATCCAGGAGAAGCTTAAACACAATCCGCAGGCTCAGGCTGTGGTGGTTATATCTGATAACACCCGGCCAGTTCCCTACAGAGGAAAACAAGGAATCCTGTTCCCTCTTATCCAACAAATGATGGAAGCGGGTCTCCCCTCCTCTCAGATCCTCATCCTTGTTGCCACAGGAATTCACCGGCCTATGAGTGAAAAAGAACTCAAGGAATTCCTGGATCCACGAATATTTCAATCAGGAATCCGCATCATCAACCATGACAGCCGAAACAAAGACGATCTTGTCTATGTGGGACAAACCGAATTCGGAGGTCAAATCCATCTGAATCGATTCTATGTGCAGAGTGATATAAAAATATGCACAGGTCTGGTGGAAAGCCATTCTATGGCTGGAGTCTCAGGAGGTAGAAAAGCCATCTGTCCGGGCCTCATTTCTGAAGACTCCACCTATCTTCTTCACAGCGGCCCTATCCTCGCCCATCCCAAAGCCAAAGATTTAGTGCTTCAAGAAAATCCGGTCCATGAAGAGGCGCTCAGAGTAGCCAAAATGGCAGGATGTGACATGATTATTAATGTCACCCTGGATTCCCAATACCGATTAACCGGAGTTTTTTCAGGAAACATGGAAAAAGCCCATACCAAGGCTGTTACAAAGCTCAAACAATACGCATCCATTCCAGTTCATAAAAAATATGACCTGGTGATCAGTCACTCCGGGTATGTGGGAGTCAACCATTATCAAGCTGCCAAAGCAGGAGTGGTTTGCTCTTCCATCCTTAAGGATAAAGGACTCTGTGTGCTGGCTTCGCATCATACGGATATAGATCCTATAGGCGGTCCTCTTTATAAAAAAATGCTGAAGTTATTGGGAGAAAAAGGCGCTGACCAGTTCGAAAAGCTGATCACAGATCCTTCATGGACATTTGTTCCCGAACAGTGGGAAGCCCAGATGTGGGGACGCCTTTTTAAGAAAATACTTTTTGAGAACCTCATCTACTGTAATCAGGAGATTCCTTCATCAGATTTTTCCTGGCTTCCGGGAACAGATGCCCGAAGCCTCTTTCCTGAAGCGACTTCCTTGAAAGAGGTCACCAAACAATCAGTTTCCTGGGCGCTCAATAGACTCCAAAGCCAGGGCATCAAAAAACCGGAGATCGCAGTGCTTTTAGATGGACCTTACGGCATACCAGTCTAAAATTTATTCACAGTCGGTTTGACGACAGCCCTTTTCCATAGCTTTGTTTTCTACTTGAAACGTGGTGTGATTAATCTTAAATTTTTTCTCGAGTTCTGTTTGAAGATTGGTTATGAATTCATCATCATATCCGTGCGGCATTATCAGGTGCGCTGTCAATGCCACTTGAGTTGTGCTCAAAGCCCAGACATGCAAATCATGGACAGCTTCTACACATTCTTTAGATAATAGAAAGCGTCGTACCTCTTTGATATCAATATGTTTGGGAACAGCATCCAGAGCCAAATCCAGAGAATCTTTAAACAAGTTCCAGGTCCCCCAAAGAATGATGCAAACAATGGCCAGGCTCATAACCGGATCTATCCACTGAAGCTCGGTAAGGCTCATCAATAATCCGCCAATCACAACTCCTAATGAAACTCCTGCATCAGCCGCCATGTGAAGAAAGGCTCCTCTTATGTTCAGGTCCTGTTTTTGCCCTTTTATAAAAAGTAATGAAGTGAGAGAATTGATAATCACTCCAATCCCGGCAACCATCATGACCAGTGAGCTTGCCACTGGTTTGGGACTTTTGAGTTGACCTATGGCGTCCCAGCCAATAGCGATCACGGCGCCGAATAACAAAAGAGCATTCAGGATAGAGACAAGAATGGTGGTCCGCCGTAGTCCATAGGTATATTTTCCTTTTGGTTTGAGAGCAGCCAACCATATCGCAGTCCAGGCAAATATTAAACTTAACACATCACTGGCATTGTGACCGGCATCAGCCAATAAGGCCGAGGAATTGGCTTTAAGCCCAAAAAAAACTTCAACAGCCACAAAAATGATGTTCAAGCCAATGCCAATAGCAAATGCCTTGCTGTAGCTTTTATTATCTCCATGTCTGTGGTTATGTCTCATTTTGATTTTGAAATCAGTCCTGTAGTCATCTCTATGATAAAAAATCCAAAGTTTATCAATAAAACAGTCCATAACACTTTGGATTGAGCTCGGAATTTGAGATTGTCTTGAGACATGCTCAACCTTTCTCCTTAGAAAATGAGCAGCCGCAGTATTTTTGACGGTAAAGCCCCATCTGTTTGGATAATTCCACACTGCGCTTAAATCCATCTTTTTTATTAAAATTGATATCCAGAAACACAATCCCGTATTCTTCAGCCAGTCCTCTTCCGATCTTAAAAATCGTATCTGATGACTTATGAGGAGAAATGGTCAAAGTGGTGGTAAAAAAAGAAATCCCCAGCTCCAAGGCTTTTTTAGCTGTGGCTTCCAGATTAAAGCGGAAGCACTTTTCACACCGCTTCTCCCATTCGGGTTCCTTTTCCAGCCCCTTAACCGCTTTAAGCCATTCTTTAGGATTGTATTCAGTAACCAAAACTTCAAAGCCTAATTCTTTTCCTGCTTTCAGGGCATTATGAGCTCTTTTCTCATATTCTTTTTCAGGATAAATATTGGGGTTGTGAAAGTAGCCTATGACTTCATACTGGGGATCTAATCGTTCATAAACCGCGGTTGAATCAGGCCCGCAGCAGATATGAAGCAGAACCTTGGGTTTCTTGCTGTTTTTATCCTTTTTCATAGCTTAAATATACGGGTCATGATTTTACAATATTCTTTTTCCCTAATCCAGTTTATGGGAAAAAACAGTGACACATTACCCATTTACCCAAATAATCGAACAAGCTAAATTTTCAGCATCTGCTATGCTAGGAATGCCTCTGTAAGTGAATCTTCTGGCTAAATCACAAATGGTGTTGGCTTCGGCAATAGGACTTGTTGACATTTAGGGATTCCAAGATTATCATCTTATCAATCTAACTCCACACAAGAGCATAATGAATCAGTCAATTTTGCAGCTGGCCAAACAAAGAACTGTTCTTCTGGACGGAGGTATGGGCACTGAGCTCATAAAAAAAGGATTCAAAAGCAGCGGCCCTCCTGAATTATGGAATGTGGACAAACCCGAAATCGTGAAAAACATTCATCGGCGGTATTTTAATGCCGGGTCTGATGCGGTGCTGACCAACAGCTTTGGAGGGAGTAAAATCAAACTGGCTTCTTGTAACCTGGAAGACCAATGCTATGACTTAAACAAACGGGCGGCAGAAATCGCCTGTAAAGTCAAACCTCAACACAAATTTGTGGGAGGAAGCCTGGGCCCAACTGGAAAATTTCTTAAGCCCTATGGGGAATTCACAGAAGATGATTTCACAGAGGCTTATGGTATCCAAGCTCAAGGGCTCTCCAAAGGTGGAGTGGATTTTCTTCTCATAGAGACTCAATATGACATCAAAGAAGCACTCTGTGCTTATGAGGGATCGAAAAAAGCGTGCAGCCTTCCTATTTTCGTCACCATGACGTTTAAAAAGACACCTAAGGGTTTTTATACAGAAATGGGAAATAGTGTCTCACAGTGCCTTAAAGAGCTTGAAAAAAGGGAAATCTCAGCTGTGGGTGCCAACTGCACTCTGGACAGTAAAGACATGGCTCTATTGGTCAAAGAAATTAAGCAAAAAACTTCTCTTCCTGTGATCGCCCAGGCTAATGCCGGGCAGCCACAAGTCAATTCAGATGGAAAAATCAAGTACTCCCAACCAGCCAATCAGTATGTTAAGTATGTCAAAAAAATGCTGGAGTACGGAGTTAATATCATCGGAGGGTGCTGCGGTACGGATCCTTCTTATATCCGAAAAATGGCAAAGTTAATTGAAAATTCATAAAAATCAACTGTAGAACATTATCATCCGGATTCCTATGCCCTTTCCTGTGATCCAAGAAGCTCCTGAAGTAGAACCTGTTCAAACCGAGCCCGAAGAAATTAAAATAGACCAGATCGAATCTTCCTTTTTCCCTGACTCTCCAGGGAGGTCATTTTCTGGATCCCATGGATAAACCCGGAACCTCTTATCTGGTGGGCCGTCTGATGATGGAAGGAACCGAAAGTAAAACTCCGGTTGAACTGGAAGAAGCGATTGACAATCTGGGAGCTAATATCTCCATCTTTGCTGGAAGAGAGGATATAACTGTTCGGGCTAATTCCTTGGCTTCTAAATTCCCAGAAGTTTTAGAGCTGGTCAAGGAGATTCTGCTCGAGCCCCGATGGGATGAAAAAGAGTTTGACCGAATCAAACAGCAGACTTTGGAAAGTATAAACAGAAACAAAGCCAATCCTCCTTATATAGCCATGAATGTGTTT
>Ga0102944_1002528_pt1 | contig 10616 bp, 5 predicted proteins | sample SalPonD_shore_MG_FD_78172 | JGI IMG/M metagenome (GOLD analysis project Ga0102944, IMG submission 78172) | Salt pond soil microbial communities from South San Francisco under conditions of wetland restoration - Salt Pond MetaG... | ecosystem: Environmental > Aquatic > Marine > Intertidal zone >... | reverse complement strand
GTTGTCCTTGGGGTCGCGGTTCACCACCAGCTCGTTGCCCGGCACCGTGACGTCCAGACTCACATGGTAGATCTTGCCCTTGTGGTGGTGCTTGTGGGGGGCCTCCACCACCACCCGGCAGCCCATGATGCGCTCCACGTAGCGCTCGAGCTTCTCGGCCCGCTCGCGGATCTTGGCCTCCATGGCATCGGAATGGTCCATGCCGCGGAACGTCACTTCCAGAGGCAGTTGCATGCCGTCTCCTCCTTGCGACCGGGGGACCGTCGGCCCCCCGGGCTGGCAACGAATCGGCGGTCCGCCCCGGACTCCCCCCGCCCGGACGCGGGCCGCTTGCGGGCCCGTCCTCGCGGCCCGGGCCCGACCCCAACCGGCCCCGGGTGAGGGGGCCGGTTCATCCACTTTGACGAATTCGGAGGGCGTCGCCAAGCACCAACGGCAGCGCGCCCCCCACTAGCGGACCAGGGCCCCCACCAGCGTGCGCCAGGCCCCGTCCTCCGGACGGCCGGGCACCTCCTGCCCGGCCAGACGCAGGATGCGGCGGCCGTCGGGGCCGTACAGGTCGAGGGCGTGGGCCCGGCCGTCGCCGGAAGGCAACCGCTGCACCTCGGCCCTCCAGTGGCAATGGGGGTCCAGGGACAGGCGCACGCCGGCGCCGTGGACCTCCGTACGCCCCGACACCAGGCGGGGGTTGCCGATCAGGGTGGTGGCGGTCAGCCACAGGCCGTTGCCGGGAAGGGTCAGGCGCGCCGGGATGGCGGCGTCGGCCAGGGTCTCCAGGAGCTCGCCCACCAGGGTCGGGTCCACCGCCGCCACCGCTTCCCCTTCGACGAGGATGCCGTCGTCGGCGACCGCCCCCGACGCCGGAAGGGGCCGCAGCGGCGCCACCCCGCCGGCCAGCTCGTGGTAGACGCCACGGTCGCTGGCGGCGGTCAGATCCACGCTCAGCGCCGTCTCCCCCGCCCGATCCAGGAAACGCAGGCCCTCGTGGCGCCGCCCGGCGCGGCCCTGGTCGAGGGCGAAGGCCGCCCCCCACCGCTGCGGGTCCACCCGCAGCTGCGCACCGCAAGCGGGCAGCAGGCAATGGCCGCCGCACCGTTGCAGGGCATTCGGCTCCGCCTCCACCCTCAGCGCGGCGCCGCCGTTGGCGGCGCGCAGGACCACGGGGGCGAGCCCGGGCAGGCGGGCGAGCAGCTCGCCGGGCGGCCCGGCCAGGCGGGAGGCGCGGACGCCGGCGGCCGGTTCGGGATGGACGGGCGGAGCAGGCTGAAGGGAAACGGACATGGCCGGCACACTCCTTTGCGATGTCACGGTTAGCCAACAAGAGCAAGGAGCGTGCCGGCCGGATCTTGCCGGAATGTGGCACCGGGTTGGCCCGGGGGCCCCGGAACAGTACGCTGGGGCCCCACACCGGAAAAGGGAAGGGGCATGCGCCAGACCATCCACGCCACCGAGCAGGAGCTGAAGCGGATCTTCAGCGACGACTACTTCTTCCGCATCCCGGGCTACCAGCGACCCTACTCCTGGACCCGGGACCACACCGCTACCCTGCTCGACGACCTGCTCGACGCCCTTCCCCCCGAAGACACCGACATCCACGACGGCGCCCCCTACTTCCTGGGCTCCATCGTCTTGATCAAGGACCCCAACTTCCCCGACGCCGACGTGGTGGACGGCCAGCAGCGCCTGACCACCCTGACCATCCTGCTGGCCACCCTGCGCGACCTGTCCGGCGCCGATGAGGCCAACGCCCTGCACAAGTACATCTGCGAGCTGGGCGACAAGTTCAGCGGCACCGAAGACCGCTACCGCCTGCAGCCGCGCCCGCGCGACCGCATGTTCTTCCGCGACCAGGTGCAGCAGGCCAACGCGGTGACCCTCTACCACCCGGACGAGAGCCACCTGCCGGACAGTCACACCAACATCCGCGAGAACACCGTCTACCTGAAGGAGCAGCTGCAGAACAAGAGCTCCCAGCTGCGCGACCGCCTCGCCATGTTCCTGCTGCAGCGCTGCTTCCTGGTGGTGGTGTCGGCCTCCGACCAGGCCTCCGCCTACCGCATCTTCTCGGTCATGAACGACCGCGGCATGGACCTCGAGCCCACCGACATCCTCAAGGCCGACATCATCGGCGCCATCCCGCCGGAGCACGAGCAGCACTACACCGAGCTGTGGGAGGGGCTGGAGGAGGACCTCGGGCGCGACCGCTTCGCCGACCTGTTCGGCCACATCCGCATGATCCACCGCAAGGCCAAGGCCCGGCAGGCCCTGATGCAGGAGATCCGCGAGTCCCTGCGTCCCCAGGAGCGCCCGCGCCAGTTCATCGACCGCACCCTGGTGCCCATGGCGCGGGCCTTTCAGGCCATCGAGAATGCCGACTTCGGCGAGCGCAAGCACGCGGGGGAGGTCAACCGCCACCTGGTGCATCTCAACCGCCTGGACAACTCCGACTGGCTGCCCCCGGCCATCAGCTTCTTCGCCCAGTTCGAGCACCATCCCAAGGTGCTGCTGCGCTTCCTGCGCGACCTGGAGCGCCTGGCCTACGCCCTGTTCCTGCGGCGGGCCGCGGTCAACGAGCGCCTCGACCGCTACATCCGGGTGCTCGACGCCATCGACCGCGACGCCGACCTGTTCGAGGAGGACTCGCCGCTGCAGCTGGCCTTCCGCGAGAAGGAGCAGGTCCTCCAGACCCTGCGCGGCCCCCTGTTCACCCAGGTCCCCATCCGCCTGCCGGTGCTGCTGCTGCTCGAGGACCTGCTCAACGGCGACAGCGAGCGCCACCACTACCGCATCATCTCGGTGGAGCACGTCCTGCCGCCCTCGCCCGACCCCGGCAGCGAGTGGGCGCGGCTGTTCCCGGACGCCAGCGAGCGCAACCGGCTGGCGCACTGCCTGGGCAACCTGGTCCTGATGCCGCGCACCAAGAACCCGGATGCCCAGAGCTGGGATTTCGATCATAAGAAAAAGGAATACTTCGGGCGCCAGGGCGAGACCCCCTTCGCCCTCACCGAGCAGGTCCTGAACACCCGGGAATGGACCTCCGAGGAGCTGGAGCGCCGCCAGCGCCGGCTGGTGTCGACCCTGGCAGACGCCTGGCGGCTGCACTGATTCCGGGAGTCGGAGCCCCCGCGGCCGGCTAGGGCCGGCGGGAGCCCGGGGCCGGCCCTCCGCCCCAGACCAGCTCCGCCCCGGCGTAGGCCGCCTGCCCGCCCTCCCGGTCGAGCCGCACCCCGGCCTTCAGCGTCAGGTGGCGGGCCGATCCCAGCGGAATGCGGCCGAGCAGGGCGCCCAGCTGCACGGCGTCGTACTCGGGATCGCCCAGCGCCACCGCCTCGACGCCGGGCCAGAAGCTCGCCCCCGTGCCCCGGTAGGTGCGGACCCGCCCCCAGTAGGCCTTGGTGCCGAGGATGTAGTTGGCGATGGTGCGGAAGCGCCAGGGCCCGCGCCGCGTCCACGCGGCCCCCTGGAGCTTGGCCCCCCAGCGCGGCCCTTCCACCGGGCTCTCGGCCGCCGCTGGATGCAGCCCGGTCTTGCGGTAGACCGCCCCGGCCGAAACCTCCAGCCCGCCCTCGCGCAGGGGCCACTGATAGCCCGCCGCCACTTCGCCGCCGGGGGCGCGCGCGGTCACCTCGCTGCCGGCGCCGTCGTAGGTATAGCGCAGCCAGTCCACCCAGTAGCGCTGGAACCAGCCATCGCCCAGCCGGCTTCCGGCCCCGAGCGGGGCCACCGCCCCGGCGTAGGCGTAGGCGGACTGGTCGGCCACCTCGCCGCCCGCCAGCCAAACCGGGGAAGCGGCGGCCGGACCGCTAACCGCCAGGAGCCAGACTGGGACCCAGAATGTGCGCATGGGAAAGGGCCTCGGTTTCCGGAGCTGCGGGCGTCACCCCGAACAGGAAGAAGGGACCGGTGGGGGACTCCAGACGCTCGGATTCCTCCACCTCCACCACCACGCCGTCGCGGCTCCCCGGCGGCAGGAGCCGGATTCGGCTGCCCGGGGCCAGGGGCCGGACCAGGGCAAGCTGCACGAAATGGCCCTCCGCGTCGAGCGCGGCCACTCCCGGCCCTTCCTCCGGCTCCTCCCCCTCCAGGCGCCAGATCACGGGGACCCAGCTCCGGGTCTGCACCAGCGGCGTCCGGCGGCCGCCGCCCAGCCAGCGGCGCAGGGTCTCCAGCGGCGTCGGCACCGCCTCGCTCAGATGGAAGAATCGCCACTGCAGGTCCGAGCCGAACAGGAACAGGGCCAGCTGGTCCCGGTCCGCCTCCTGCAGCGCCGACAGGGCCAGGCCCACATCGCGTCCGCCGCGGCTCTCTCCGGTGTCCCGCACCTCGCCGCGGAAGGGGACGGCCCCGCCGGGCAGAAGCACCTCGCCGGCGACGACGCTGCCCGGCTCCAGCCACGGGGCAGCCTCGGAAGACCACAGGCGCAGGCCGTCGGGAGAGAGGTCCCGCACCAGCGCCACCTGCTGCGCCTGGCCGCCCTCCGGCCCGACGCGCACCGGCAGCGCCACCGGGAAGCGGTATTCCCGCCGCCGGTGAGGCAGGCGCAAGGTGAACCGGACCACCGCCCACGCCAGCCAGGTATTCAGGCCCGCCCAGAACAGGTTGGCCGCGAAGGCGCCGGGGGCAAGGCCGTAGTCCCTCGTCACCAGCAGCGCCCCCACCCCAATGGCGCCGGCGTTGAGGGCCAGCACCGCTGATTGCGGCACCAGGAACCAGCGCGGATCCTCGGCCCCGGCCCCCTTGGGGGTGACCTGGAAGCGGCCGCCGCGCTGGAACCAGCCCAGCGTGGCCCGCAGAAAGGCCGCGAACCGGGCCATGTTGTACTGCTCGATGTATACGCTGCGGCCGAACCCGCGGGCGAGCTCCTCGAACGCCCAGAAGTTCAGCAGGTAGTAGGGCAGGAAGTGGGCCAGGAAAGGCAGGCCCAGGACCTCGATGGGCATGACCCCGGTGGTCAGCACCACCACCGGCGCCAGGTAGAAGACCACCTTCTGCCAGCCGTCGAAGTAGGTGGCCATGGAGGCCAGATAGTTGAGGCGCTGGGCCAGGGTCAGACCGCGCGCGGTGACCACCCCCTCCCGGCGCCAGACCTGCATGGCGCCGATGCCCCAGCGCACCCGCTGGCGCAGGAAGGGCCGCAGCCCGCGCGGGGCCAGGCCGAAGGCCAGGGATTCCGGGTGGTACAGCGAGCGGTAGCCGCGCTTGTGCAGGCGCAGCGAGGTGTGCAGGTCCTCGGTGACCGTGCCGGTGGCGAAACCGCCGATATCGTCGAGGGCGGAGCGCCGCACCACCGCGCAGCTGCCGGCGAAGAAGGCCGCGTTGTTGCGATCCTTGCCCGGCAGGATGACCCGGAAGAACAGCGACTGCTCGGTCCAGATGAAACCCCGCTTGGGCTGCCTGCGGTGCTGGTAGGAGTCGAGGTTGTAGAAATCCTGGGGCGTCTGCACGAAGGCCAGGCCCGGATCGCGGAAGTAGCCCAGGGTCCGAAGCAGGAAATCGCGGCGCGGGGCGTGGTCGGCGTCGAACACCACCACCAGCTCGGCGCGGCTGTGGGCGAGGCCGTTGTTGAGATTGCCGGCCTTGCCGTGGGCCCGGTCGTCGCGGCCGAGGTAGCGGCAGCCCAGGCCCTCGGCCAGCGTCCGCATCTCCGGACGGTTGCCGTCATCCAGCAGCCAGGTGGTGTGGGGGTACGCCATGTGGCGCGCGGCGAGCAGGGTGCGGCGCACCAGGTCCGGGGATTCGTCCAGGGTGGGAATGAAAACGTCCACGCTCAGTCCGGGATCCGGCGGTCCGGGGAGCACCGGCCGGCTGAGGCGCCAGACCATGAAGGTATGCAGCAGGGCGCCGAGGAAGCCGTAGACCTCGGCGCCGTACACGATCCAGGAGAAGACCGGGGCATCGGGGTTGAAGGTGGTGGGGCGCCAGGCGAGATACCACACGCCCATGGCCAGAAAGACCAGGACAACGACCTGCTGTCCGGGCCCGAGGGGCTCTTCGATGCGCCGGTTGGACATGCCCGCCCGATCCCCGATAAACGGTAGCCCCCGCCTCTCTTATACACGCCCGGACGCCGGGCTCACAACAACTTTGGCCGCCGGCGGAGGGCCGACCCGGACAGGCTTGGCGGCCGCGGCCGGGGGTGGGAGACTGGGCAGACAAGGCCCGACGGACGGGAGAGCGCCATGACGGCCCCCGGCGGCCCGGGGAACGGCCCCTTGCCGACCTCCGGCATCGCCCGCCACATCTGGCGGACCAAATACCGCTTCAGCGGCGGGCCGAGCCCCGAGCAGGACATCACGGACACCTGGCAGCGGGTGGCGCGCGCCCTGGCCGAGCCCGAGCCGGCCGACCGCGAGGCCTGGCAGGCTCGCTTCCGGGAGGCCCTCGAGGGGTTCCGCTTCCTGCCCGCCGGGCGCATCCTCGCCGGCGCCGGCACCGGCCACCGCGTCACCCTGTTCAACTGCTTCGTCATGGGCCGCATCGAGGACGCCATGGAGGGCATCTTCGACGCCCTCAAGGAGGGCGCGGTGACCATGCAGCAGGGCGGCGGGGTGGGCTACGACTTCTCCACCCTGCGCCCGCGCGGCACGGTGGTCGGCCGCACCCGCACCATCGCTTCCGGGCCGGTGGCGTTCATGGACATCTGGGACGCCATGTGCGCCACGGTGCTGTCCACCGGCGCCCGCCGCGGCGCCATGATGGCCACCCTGCGCTGCGACCACCCCGACATCGCCGAATTCGTCGACGCCAAGCGCGAAGCCGGCCGGCTCACCCGCTTCAACGTCTCGGTGCTGGTGAGCGACGCCTTCATGGAGGCGGTGCGCGCCGACGCCGACTGGCCCCTGGTGTTCCCGGCCGACTCGCTGGGCGCCGCCGAGGGCGAGGGCGGCGCGGTGGAGCGCCACTGGCCCGGCTTTGAGGGCCCGGTGACCTGCCGGGTGCTGCGCACGGTGCGCGCCCGCGAGCTGTGGCAGCGGATCACCGCCGCCACCTTTGATACCGCCGAGCCCGGCGTGGTGTTCATCGACCGCGTCAACCAGTGGAACAACCTCTGGTACCGCGAGCACATCTCGGCCACCAACCCCTGCGGCGAGGAGCCCCTGCCGCCCTACGGCAGCTGCAACCTGGGCTCGGTCAACCTGGCCGCGTTCGTGCGCGACCCCTTTGGCGCCGACGCCCGCCTGGACCTGGCGGCGATCGCCGAGCTGGTGCCCACCGCCGTGCGCATGCTGGACAACGTCATCGACGCCTCGCGCTTCCCGCTGGCCCGCCAGGCCGCCGTGGAGCACGGCAACCGCCGCATCGGCCTGGGCGTCACCGGCCTCGCCGACGCCCTCATCATGCTGGGGCTGCGCTACGACAGCGAGGCCGGGCGGGACCAGGCCGAGACCGCCATGGGCACGATCACCGAGGCCGCCTACCGCGCCTCCGCGCAGCTGGCCCGGGAGAAGGGGGCCTTCCCCGACCTGGAGGCCGAGCGCTACCTGGAAGGCCGGTTCGTGGCGCGGCTGCCCGCGGACATCCGCGAGGCCATCGCCGCCCACGGCATCCGCAACAGCCACCTCACCTCCATCGCCCCCACCGGCACCATCAGCCTGCTTGCCGACAATGTCTCCGGCGGCCTGGAGCCGGCCTTCGGCTTCCGCTTCCGGCGGCGGGTGCTGGAGCTCGACGGCAGCACCAGCGAGTACCCGGTGGAGGACTACGCCCACCGCCTGTGGCGGCAGCGCCACGGCAGCGAGGCGCCGCTGCCGGCGGCCTTCGTGCGCGCCGCCGACCTCGCCCCCGCCGACCACCTGGCCATGCAGGCCGCCCTGCAGCCGTGGGTGGACAGCTCCATCTCCAAGACCATCAACATCCCCGCCGACTTCCCCTTCGCCGACTTCCGTGACGTCTACGAGCGCGCCTACGAGCTCGGCGCCAAGGGCTGCACCACCTACCGCCCCACGGCGGGCCGCGGCGCCGTGCTGGAGGCCGGCGAGGCCCCGCACTGCTGCAGCCTGGAGCGGGAGACGGACTAGCCGCGGCTCACCCCGGCTTGCCCCGCAGCAGCTCGGTGGCCGCCTCCGTGCCCAGCGGCGGATGCAGGTAGGGGCCCTGGGCCTCGGCGCAGCCGGCGGCGCGCACCGCCTCCAGCTGCTCGGCGGTCTCCACGCCCTCGGCGGCCACGCTCATCCCCAGGTGGCTCCCCATGGCCACCACTGCCTCCAGCATCCGGCGGTCATACCCGTTCTCCGGCGCTGCCTGCACGAAGCGCGGGGCCACCTTGAATCCGCCCAGCGGCAGCTCGCGCAGCGTCCCCAGCGAGCAGCCGGCGCTGCCGAATTCGGACACCACCCAGCGCGCCCCCGGATCCGGCCCTGGTTCCAGATCCGCGGCCAGACGCCGGCTGTGCCGCCCCAGGACGACCTCGGGCAGGTCCACCTCCAGCACCCCGGCGGGGAGACCGGTCTCGGCCAGGACGGCGCGCACCCGGTCCACCAGTCCGCCGTGCTCGATCTGGGCGGCGTCCGCCCGCACCACCATCCGTCCCGGGGTCAGACCGGCCTCACGCCAAGCCACCACCTGCCTGCACGCGGCCTCCGGGGCCCAATCGGCCAGCCGCGCCATCAGCCGGGTGTCCTGGACCGCGGGCAGGAACACCTGCGGCCCCACCAGGCCCCGCTCCGGGTGGGGCACCCGCGGCGCGGCCTCGAGGCCGATGACGGCGGCGTCCGCGGTGGACACCACCGGCCAATAGGCGAGCTCGGCGAGGCCGTTGTCCAGGGAGCGCGCCACGACCTCCTGCAGGTCCAGGCGCTCGGCGGCCTTGACGGCCAGCTCGGGAGTGAAGAAGCGGTAGCGGTTGCGCCCCGAGCCCTTGGCCCGATACATGGCGGCGTCGGCGTTCTTGATCAGGGTGGGGACATCGCCGCCGTGGTCCGGATAGAGGCTGATGCCGATGCTGGCCTCCAGCGACAGGTTGTGGCCGTGCAGCTCGAACGGCGGCGCCAGCCGGTCGAGGGCCTTCTGCGCAACCACCGCGGCGTCCTCCGACGCCTCCAGCCGCTCCACCAGCAGGATGAACTCGTCCCCGCCCATGCGGGCCAGGGTGTCGGTCTCGCGCAGGCCCGCCCGCAGACGCTCGGCAACGGCCTGCAGGAGCTCGTCGCCGACGAAGTGCCCGAAGGCATCGTTGACGTGCTTGAACCCGTCCAGGTCGAGGAACAGCACCGCCAACCCGCTGCCCTGGCGCCGGCCGCGGCGCAGGGCCTGCTCCAGGCGCTCGTTGAACAGCAGGCGGTTGGGCAGGCCGGTGAGGGCATCGCGGTGGGCGAGCCGCTCCAGCTCCTCCTGGGACGCCTTGAGGTCGCTGATGTCGTTGAAGATGATCACGAAATGGGAGACCGCTCCGGCCTCGTCCCGGACCGCGCTGACCGTCTGCCAGACCGGGAAGGGCTCGCCGTCCCGGCGCCGGGCGCGCACCTCGCCCTGCCAGTGGCCGGCGGAGCCGGCCGCCTCCCCCGGGAAGCCCGGGAAGCCCTCCTGCAGGTCGGCCAGCCGCCGGCCCCGCGCCTCCTCGGCCTCGAAGCCGGTCAGCCGGGTGAATGCCTGGTTCACCTGACGCACCCGGCCGTCGGCGTCGGTGATGGCAACCCCTTCGGCCGCCTCGTCCATGGCGCGCGCGGCCAGGCGGCTGGCCGCCTCCGCCTCGCGCCGTCCGGCCATCTCCCGCTGCAGGCGGCGATTGAAGCGCACCACCGTGCGGTAGCGCCAGGCCGCCATGCCCAGGATCGCCAGGGTCAGGAGACCGCCCATGGCCCAGGCCACCCGTTGCGGCGTCCACCACGGCGCGGGCGCCCCGTACCAGCGGCTGTACAGCCGGCGATAGTCGGCGCTGCCGACGAAGGCGTTGGCGGCCGCGTCCAGTCGGCGATGCAGGGCGGGCCGGTCGGCGCGCACGGCGATGCCCCGGCGGATCTCCACCAGCGGCTCGCCGACCACCCGGACTCGTGCCGCCAGGCCCGAGTCGCGCAAGAGCTTCTCCACCACCGGACGCGGATACACGAGCGCGGCCAACTGGCCGTCGAGCAGGGCGAACACCGCCTCCTCCAGCGACGGGAAGGTGCGCACCTCGATGCCGTCGGCGGGCGCCAGCAGGGACTTGGCGACGTTGGCCTCGACCACCCCCACGGGGCGGCCGCGCAGGTCGTCGAGATCATCCACGGTGCTTGCCGAGCGGACGAACCACACCACCCGGAAGGTCTCCACCGGCACGGTAAAGCGGGCGAACGCCTCACGCTGCGGCGTGATCCCCATGTTGGGAATGACGTCCACGCGGCCCTCCCGCAGGGCCGCAACCGCCTCGGGGAAGGTGTCGAACACCCGGTAGTCCACCGCCACCCAGGCCCGCTGCGCCACCGCATCCATCACATCGATGGCGAACCCGGACGGGCGACCGTCTTCCATGCGGTACTGGGGCGGCCAGTGGCGCAAGGCGGCCGCGGTGACGGGCTCGGAGGCGGCCGGAAGCGACGCAGGGAGCCATGCCAGAGCGGCGGCCAACAGCAGGGCGGGGAGGTAGGGCGGCCGGCGCGGAATGGCACACTCCGGGGTGGCGGCGGGGAACGACCGCCATC